>Ga0066639_10002531_pt1 | contig 15966 bp, 17 predicted proteins | sample CryGeyCG2114_010_2_FD_59504 | JGI IMG/M metagenome (GOLD analysis project Ga0066639, IMG submission 59504) | Groundwater microbial communities from aquifer - Crystal Geyser CG10_big_fil_rev_8/21/14_0.10 | ecosystem: Environmental > Aquatic > Deep subsurface > Groundwater | place: USA: Utah...
CCCCGCCTGCGGGCGGGGCAATCAATTTACAATGATTCAATTTTCAAACTCTGCTAACATATATGGTCTTGAAGAAGAAAGTCTGTTTTTGTTGAGAGTATTTTCTCATTACGTTGGTATAACATATATATGGTTACATACCCTTCAAAGGTGTGATTACGGCGTTTGGAACATTGGAAATTGATTGCCCCGCCCGCAGGCGGGGTCCCGCAACGGCGGGAAAAATTGCAAAATTGAAAATTGAAAATTAGTGTCCGGACATTTTTCATAATGAAATCCCCGAAACTCCGCATCCTTATTGCCGCCGCCATCTACCCGCCCGATCCCGGGGGGCCAGCCACTCATGCCGCTCGGTATGAGAGGGACTTTGACGCTCTCGGTCACAAGGTGCGTCTCCTTGTCTTCTCGCGTCTCTTGTGGCTTCCATTCGGAGTGCGACACCTCGTCTTCCTCTTGCGCATGTTTCAAGCGGCCGCCGGTGTGGACGTTATCTATGCCCAAGATGCCATGTCCACCGGCTGGGCTTCCTTCATGGCGGCCTTTGTCTTGCGCCGCAAGCTGGTCTACCGCATCGGCGGTGATATGGTCTGGGAGCGGGCGCTAGAGCGTGGCGGGGCGGCGGTGCCCATTAGGGAGTTTTACCGAAGCGGGGACCACAAAAAGAGCCGTCTCTTCGCATTCCAGCGCTTTTCGCTCGCCCGGGCCGATCACATTATTGTTCCATCACCGCTTCTCATCGACATCTACACCAAACACTACAACATAGCGCCTGAAAGGATAGTTCTCATCCCCAACCCTGTTCCATCCCCAAATCCCGACCTTAGGGGTTCGACCTTAGGGGTCGAACCCCTAAGGTCGGAGGAAGCGCGGACGCTGGTGTTTTCCAGTCGGTTGGTTTCCTACAAGAATCTCGACCTCTTTCTCGATGCCTTTGCCGCCGTCTATGAATCAATCGCTCCCGCCAAAGTTATTCTCATCGGCGACGGCCCCGAGCGCGGCAACTTGAAGACGCTAGTCAAGCGTTTGGGGCTCGTCGATCAGGTCATTTTTCCGGGTCGACTACCACACCAAGAGGCCTTGGAACATATCCGCGCGGCGAGAGCTACAATCGCCCCCGCCCTGACCGAATTCAATCCCAACTTTGTTTTGGAGGGCTTCGCCCATGGGGTGCCCACCATCATGAGTCAAGAGCACGGATTACCATTCGTCATGCCTAAGGAGCTCCTTTTCGACCCCATGGATCGCGCCTCGCTCGAAGAGCGCCTGCGCTACATCTACTCGCCCGCGGGCTACAAAGAGGCCAAGGAGCTCGTTGCACTCATTCCGCTCACCCAAACATGGGACAAGGTTGTCGCGGAGAATCTACGTGTGCTTGAGGAAGCTCAAAACGGCCAAATTGACCAGACGTGATCTCACTGGTATGATATAGTCATGTTGAGCGACTACATTAGGGATCATCTGGCTCAGGCCCGCTATGAGCTGATCGACGAGGGTACTCGTTTCTACGGCGAGATTCCCGCCTGCAAAGGGGTCTGGGCGACCGGTGCGACCCTAGAAGCGACCCGCGACGAACTCAAAGAGGTGCTCGAGGGCTGGATCATCACCCGTCTGCGCGAGCAGTTGTCTGTCCCGGGTCTTGGGGGTAGGCGTCGCCCTGCGACTGGGCCCCGAGAGCGACAGGCTCCGCGTGCCCGGCACCGCGCCCATGCCTAAGCTTACTCCGGTTTCGCACAGGAAGCTGCTTCAGCGATTGCGCAGGCTCGGCTTTGAAGGTCCGCATCAAAAGGGAAGACATCCCTATATGCGGCGCGGTGACGTTGTACTCACCATTCCCAATTCGCATCAAGAGGACATCAGCGTCGATCTCTTGGCACGAATACTTCGGCAAGCTGGTATTGATAGGGGCGAGTGGGATCGTGCGCAAGGGTAAAGATGGTAAATGCCATGCGTATTCTCATATTCAGTTTGGATCCGAAGATGGCCGACCCCGAGAGCGGGGCGCGGGTGAGACACCGCGAGTATGCGACCCTAGTCGAGGAGATGGTGATCATAGTATTGGCACCCACCCCCAAGCGGGGCACATGGCAAGACGGCAGACTCACGATCCATGCCCACGGCTCAAGGGGTGGGCCGAAACTCTGGTACTGGTTCACGGGCATCATCTGGGGGATACGGTCGGGAAGAAAGGAAGGGAGACGGCTTGCGAGAGAGGGCGACACGCTCGCTACCAGTCCCGAACCCTTCGGTGTCGGCCTCATTACTTATCTCGTCGCCCACTCGCTTCGGATTCCCCTCCAGCTTCAGATTCACACCGACATTTTCGCCCACGAGTTCGCCGCTTCGCTCAAGAACAAACTTTTCCTCATTCTCGCCCGATTCATGCTCCCCCGCGCCCAAGGTATTCGCGTCGTTTCGCAGAAGATAAAAGAGGGATTGCAAGCAGCTCACTGCAAATTGCAAGCCGAGCCCGTCGTATTGCCGGTCTTCGTCGATGCGCAAATGTGGCAGCACGCAAAGCCAACGTTCCAACTTTTGGAACGTTTTTCGCGGCTCAACCCGGCCATTTTGTGGGTGGGGCGGCTCACGCCGGAAAAGAACCCCGCCCTTGCAATCGAGACCCTTGCGGAGCTCAAGAAAACTCATCCCGACGCCGGCCTCATCATGGTAGGCCACGGCCCGGAGTGCGAAACTCTCGCGCTCTTGGTGGCGCGCCTCAATATGAAAGAGAGCGTCGTCTTTGCCGGTTGGCAGTCAGACTTGGTGCCGTACTACAAAGGCGCTCACGCCCTCCTCGTCACCTCCCACTTTGAGGGCTACGGCATGCAAATGATCGAAGCGGCCCTCTGCAGCTTACCCATCGTCGCCACGGATGTTGGAGTTGCCCGGGAAGTGGGGGGCCATATTGCCGCGGGGAATCCGACCGCTCTGGCCCGGGCGCTGGGTCCTCTTTTAGCGCAAGAAAGAGAAGACGGCGAGGGACACGCAGACAAGTCCGCAAGAGCACATCCGGAGCTTGTTCTCGACAAGAAAACGTATCACACCCGCCTCCTGGCCACATGGCAAGCTTGTCTGGAGAGCAAAAAAGCCGCAAAATAGGGGATATGGACACCATCCTTTGTTGGTATGCGGACGCCCGTTCCCTTTGCGAGCGATACATACCCACTTTCTTCCGCTTCCGCATCCTCGCCAAGTACGGCATATCGGGAGCTGTGGCGGCCGTGGTGCAGCTCGCGTCCTTGTACGCCCTCACTGAGCTCGCCGGTTTCTGGTATCTGTCATCTTCGGTCATGGCCTACTTCGCCGCCTTTGCCGTCTCGTTCTTCATGCAAAAGTTCTGGACATTTCGCAGCAACAACATGGAGCGCATCCACCACCAGGCCCTGTGGTACTTTTGTATCACGGCAATAAATCTGGTTCTCAACACCATCCTGGTGTATGCTCTAGTGGACATAGTGGCCATTCGTCTCTTGCCCTTCACCCAGATCACGCCACTCATCTATCTCTTTGCCCAAATTATCGCCGCCCTCCTCATCTCCATCGAAAGCTTTTTCGTCTACCGCCACATTTTCCACGGAACCAAGAAAAAATGAAGGTACTAATTCTCACTCAAGTAGTAGATGAAACACACTCCAACCTCGGGTTTTTTTGCGGTTGGATCAAAACAATATCAAAACAGGTCGATTCTTTGACGGTTATATGTCTGGAGCGTGGCCAACATAATCTTCCGGAGAATGTTAACATTCTCAGCCTGGGTAAGGAGGAAGGGTGCTCCAGACTGAAGTATATTGCGCGCCTCTATCGTTACGTCTGGAGGGAGAGAAAAAACTACGATGCGGTGCTAGTTCACATGAACCACATTTATGTTCTCCTGTGCGGCATTCTCTGGCGTTTGCAGGGCAAGAGGATAGTTTTGTGGTACGCACATGGCTGCGTACCCTGGAATTTGCCACTGGCACTCTTTCTTGCTAATGCCGTCGCTACGTCAACATCTTCAGGATTTCGGTTGGCCAGTGGCAAGGTGCATGTTATTGGTCAGGCGATAGATACAGACATTTTTTTACCACGACCAGAGAGATTATCCCGGCGTACCCCCACCCTTCTTTATGTTGGACGCATAGCAAGGATAAAGCACCTTGAAACGATTATCTCTGCTGCGGATATCCTCGTCCAGTCTGAGCACAGTCTTTCAGTTTTGATCGCCGGAGCACCTCTAACTGAGGACGATACTCGATACCAAGATGAGCTTGTGGCAGAAATAGCAACACGAAACATAACAGGATATGTGGAATTTGTTGGACCGTTGGTGCATAATAGGGTGGCTAACTTTCTGCAAAATGGCGATATCCTTGTGAATACGAGTACCACCGGAAGTCTCGATAAGACAATGGCTGAGGCGATGGCCTGTGGTGTGCCCGTAGTTACTTGCAATGTTGCGTATCAAGAGGTTTTTGGTGCCGGCTTTGAGCGATACTTCTTCGAGGCAGGGAATGCCCAAGCTTTAGCGCGGCAGATAGCTCGCTACCTCGCTCTCACAATGGACGAAAAAGAGAAAATTAGTAAAATAGTGCGTACTATTGTGCTGAGAGACCATAACATCATTGCGTTTTCTCGGAAGATCGCGATGCTTTTGCGGGGCGAATATGAATAGAGATATCCAATGTAGCGTTGAGGTGCTTACTCACAACTGCGCAGCTACACTACCAAAAACACTAAAGTCCATTAATCGCTTTGCTGACGTAATCGTCTGTGATGGTGGGAGTATTGACGATACTGTGGCAATTGCTCGCGCGGCTGGGTGTCGGGTGTTCGCACAAGAGGTCCGCTTCAGGAATCCCGATAACACCATCCGAGATTTCTCAGGGGTTCGCAATCAGGGGCTTGCAGCGGCTAAGTATCCGTGGTTTTTGTTCGTAGATTCAGATGAGGTACTCGCTGAAGAGCTCGTTGAAGAGATTGGAATTATAGTAAAGGCCGGAATGCCACCGGCTGCGTATTGGATACCTCGTCTATACGTGCATGGAGGCCGTATCGTCCGCTGTGCGAGCTCATACCCCTCCCGGCAGATGCGGCTATTCCACAAGGATGCCGTCCACTCCTTCGAGAAGGAGATTCACGAGAGGATAATTGTGCGCGAAGGGGCCGCCGTTCACACCGCGCGAGGTGCTATGCTTATTCCTGTCCTTGAGAACCGGAGAGAGCGTCTCAAGAAGATGGATTACTACATTGTCTTAGAACGACAAAGGGGCGAAAGGATAACAGGACGAGACGTCCTGAGGACGGTCTTTACGGCAGGTAAGGTGATTATTTTGTACAACGTGCGATTGCTCAAAAATGCTTTTTGTTGCCGCGGCCATAAGCTACCGCTTTTGATGGAGTGGGACGCACAACTTTATCAGATCAAGAATGCCATATCGGCCATATCGGCACTAGGTAAAAGTTACCTCTATGAGTTCCATCGTCGGTCTTAGGATTACGATCATAATTAACTCTCTCGCCGTTGGTGGGGTGCAGAGACTAGTCGTGGACCAGGCCAATGAGCTTGCCAGACAAGGAGCGCATGTTCGAATTATCTTTCTGGAGGAGGACGTTCGGGATGGCTTGGATACTGAACTTGATCGAGCAGTTTGTGTTCAACGTATCGCAGTTAAGGGGAACAAAGACCTTCTTGGTTTTGTTCGGTTGTGGCGGCATGTGTGCCGCGAGAGATCAGATGTTGTGATGACACATATGTGGCTCGCAAACAACCATGGGCGGCTTGCGGCATGGTGTGCTCGGGTGCCTTGCATCGCGGCATTTGAGCACAGCATTTACGATACAAAGAAACCTTTGCATCAGTTTCTTGCTGACAGGTTGCTCCAGTACTGTGGTGATGTAATCGCTGTCTCTCACGCCGTGGCCAGCTCCCTCACGCGGCATGGCATATGCGCCAATAGGATTAGTGTTGTTCCAAACGGAATTTGCCTGAATCGCTACATGGGTGCGGTGCACGAAATGAAACGACACCATGTCGGCCGCACCTTCATTTTTGTGGGCCGTTTGGTTGGTGACAAGATGGTCCATATTCCGATTGAGGCCGCGACCTCTCTACCTGATGTCAGACTTCTGGTTGTTGGTCAGGGACCGGAACAAAATGCGCTCGTGCGAGTGGCTGAACGCGGTGCATACCCCGGAAATGTGATCTTTCTCGGAGTGCGCAAAGACGTGCCGCAACTTCTTCTTGCCAGCGATTGTCTGGTGTTGCCATCCATTCGTGAGGGGTTCGGATTGGTTATCGTTGAAGCATACGCCTGCGGCCTCCCTGTTATTGTTTCCGGTGTTCACGGTACACGTGAACTGGTCGAACACGACAAGACGGGGCTTATTGTTGATGGAAGTGTTCGTGAGTGGATGGCCGCCATGGAAAAGATGACTTCTGACCATAAACTCCGCGCTCGGTTGAGTATCTCCGCGCTCGCACAAGCAGGACACTATAGTATCGAAAGTCATGTGCGGCAGCTTGTAAAAGTGCTCACAAGGTGAACAGGGCAAGTGCTATAATTCACAGAGCCGAAGAATGCCAAGCGCCACAAGGTAATGAAATGGCTGGCTGCATGGGGAAAGAACGTCAAGGGCCTCTTTTATGGTCTAAAACTTCATCTTTCCAGCGATTTCAAGCGAAAAGTACTCGCCTTGCGGTTTACTTCCGGCAATCGCGCGGATGCCGGAGTCTTCATGGAACTGAACGCGGATCTCGATGGTGTCTTTGTTGCCGATGCGGGATACACGGGAGAGCAATTGGCATGTGACTTCCACATTGAAAACAAGCGTTGGCTCTTGGTCAAGTCGTGAAAGAATATGTGCAAGATTATGAGTGAACTTGATGTGGCACTCTACAAAACGCGCATGATGGTGGAGTGAAACTTTCGCTCCTTGAAGATGAGTTATGGGCTCATTACTTCGCTCCCGCGTTCAGTTGTTGGGTATCTCTCGCACTACCTTGCCTCACTCTGCGCATTCTTACTGGCGTAGCAATACTCGTCGTAAAAGTCTGTCTATCGAATCCGTTCTTGTGTTTTGGAACTTTCTGTATCCCCATGTTCTGCGGTAGCTGGTTATTTGGCGTGTAATTGTGAAAGAGTTGTTTTTGCATTTCGTAATTCACAGTATAATAGGATCTGTATGACACATTCGGAATACTGTTCTCGTTACGCCTCACAAGCGGCACCACTTCTCGACGTTGGCTCTCGTGAGGGCGACTTACTGCTCTCTATGGCCAGGAGAGGGTACCATACGATTGGCATAGAACGGAATCCTGAATACGTAAGGCGAAGCCTGCAAAAGATTGGCTCGCATACATACCGCCAGTGTCAGAAGCCAGTTGTTCACATGGCCATGGCGGAGAATCTGCCCATTGCGAGTAAAACTATAGGTTTTGTCAATTGCTCAGAAGTAACCGAGCACGTCGATGACCCCCTCTTGGTCTGCCGAGAGATATACCGGGTTTTGCGTCCTGGGGGTTATGCGTACATCAGCTTTCATAATCGATACAGTATCTACGATTACCACTACCGTGTTTACGGCATAAACTGGATGCCCAGACCCTGGGCAGACACCCTCCTCAATCTTTTAGGGAAGAGTAAGGAAAATGGAGATTCAGGTCTACACACTTTGGCCGCTATGCACTACTACACATACGCGCAGGTTACAAGTATGCTTGACAGTATTGGTTATCAGATAAGCGATTGCAGGGAGGATCACATTGTGCGGTTGTGCGGTCGCTGGGCGGTGTACGTGGTACCTTTGTACAGATACGTAGCGAGGCCACTTTACTACAGCACATTTCACTTACTGGTCTGGAAACAGGTTCTATGACAATTCACAAATTGCGCACAAAATATATTCAAGTAGGGATGGTTGTTGCTTCAATCTTTGTCTTTGTTCTTATCCATGCAAGTTTTCGTCTGACTGAAAGTCCGCCGGTTTGGTATGACGAGGGCTTCTACATGCAGGCGGCTCGATTAATTGTGGAAAGCGGTGGTGATATAGGCATCATGCTGAGTCCGGAAGTCAACGTCGGGGGAGAAGCAATTACTGTCGGTTTTCCGCTTATCTATCCTCTCGGCGCAGCTTTGCATCTTTTTGGTCATTCGATCCACGTTGCGCGGGTGGTCATGGTGGTTTTCCTGTTACTGTTCACAGGGGCTCTATGGTGTTACGCTAGACGCGCCTTTGGTGTAGTAGTCGCGGTAGGTGTCTGCGTCCTCATTGCAACATTACCAACGTTGTATGGTAATGGGAAGAGTGTTCTCGGTGAGGTTCCGGGGCTTTTCTTTTTACTCCTATTCATGTCGTCACTTTATGCGTATGCATCAAGGCCCCGCATGGGTGTTCTGATCGCGGGTGGCATAGCGCTGGGCTTGGGGGCGGCCACTAAACCAGTTTTCCTTCTCGCATTACTTGCATTGATCCCTGTTCTTGTTCTGAAGCGCAAGCAGCTCCACCTCAATCCCACGATGCTCACTATCGGGACGCTCGCCACCCTTGTTCCCCTTGTTGTGTGGGCGGCTACGCAGTTCGGATCAAACACATCGCTCACCGCGCTTATATCGTTTTATGCAAATCCCTATGAAGCAGGTGGCGTGGCAACGTTGATGAGCCACAACGCATTTCGCTTTTTACGTGAAGCGGTACCCCTCTATCTTGGAGCGATGATGGTTCTCTGGGTTGCCGCTCTTGTGCTGCGGCATCATCGCGGTGTGGCCGTTTTGCCAAGCGAGATGTTTGCCTTTCTTTTCGCAATTTTGGTTCTGGTTTTCTACATGCGTACACCGGGCTGGTATCGCTACTTCTTTCCTGCGCTTGTCCTTGCCATCATCTTCTTACCGAATAATCTTATGGTGCTTGCTCGGGCGGTGTTTAAAAGAACGAGATGGCAGCAGATCGTGGTCACAACCTGCGTTATCCTGCTGGCCTCAGTTCACTTGTACCAACTCTACTTTGATTCGTGGGTTGCAGGATATTATCAGAGTCGGGACACCGCACAGTTGGAGACGTTCTTCCGTGAATGGTCGACTTCACATCGTGGGCCGCTTCTCTTGTATAACATACCCGAGATTGCTATTTTTCTTGATCCTCAGCTACAATACTATCAATATTTACGCCCCCACGAGAACCAGGTCTTGGGTGTCGAGAACTTGTCTCTGCTTGGTCAGGGTTATTTCAGGAGCATCATCATCAATACTAAGACTCTAGCCAACATTGAAGTGTTGTGGCAAAATATGTATCCGGCATCCACAACGATAGGTCATTACACAGTTCTCGAGAAATGAAAACAATCACAATCGTCATTCCTGTGTGGAACGAAGCACCCAATATTGCGCCTCTCTATAAGGCATTGTGTCTCGTGGCCACTAAGCTTTCAGGACGTTTCCGATTTAGCTACCTCTTTGTGGATGACGGCAGTACGGATGAGAGTGCCGCAGAGATCGAGAAAATAGTGATGCATGACCACGCTTTTCATGTGATAGGGTTTTCCCGAAACTTTGGAAAGGAAGCCGCTACAAGCGCTGGTATAGACTACGCGCAAGGAGATGGGGTCGTTTTAATCGATGCCGATCTCCAGCATCCACCCGAGATGATTCTCGACTTCGTGAGCGCGTGGGAAGAGGGGGCAGAGATGGTTGTTGGTGTGCGAAGGAGCGGTGCGGGAGACGGCATTGCGCGCTCCGTCCTATCACGTTGTTTTTATTGGTCCATGAGGTTTCTCACGGAGGGGCGACCATCGGTCCCTGGGGCAACAGATTTCCGCTTGCTGGATCGGGTCGTTGTTGAGGCATACAAACGTTGTACAGAACGCAATCGTTATACTCGCGGACTCCTCGATTGGTTGGGTTTCCGTGTCGTTTATGTGGAGTTTGATGCTCCCAAACGCGCTAGCGGCGAAGGGGCCTATACTTTCAAAAAACTTATGCAACTTGCCGTTACGGCAATTACGACCGAGAGTTTGCTACCGCTTCGTCTAGCTGGCTACCTGGGATTTGCAATCACTCTCCTTGCAGGCATCTTGGGGCTATTCGTACTGATAGAAGATGTCATCATGAGTGACCCCCTAGGCTTAGAGGTCTCTGGAACAGCCATGATCGTGATCATGACACTCTTCTTGGCTGGTACAACGCTTACTTGCTTGGGCCTCCTTTCGTTGTATGTTGCGAACATTCACCGTGAGGTTGCCGGTCGTCCATTGTACGTTGTAAGACAGTCCAACAAAACAAGCAGGCATGCGCATGAATGATACGCTACTTTGGGTTGCCGATGATCTCGGCCTTAACTCCTTGTCGGATGAGAATATTCTCCGCACGTGTGATAGCGGCCCCATAACGCAGGTGGGAATATTGCCGAATGGTGCCCGTTTTCAGGAGGCCATCGAGGATTGGAAGCAAAGACGCGATGCGCTCACCGTTACTGCTCATCTCAACGTCGTTGAGGGTGTACCACTTTGCGATAGTCTCCTGGCTCGCAATAATTCATTCCGCTATTCATTCGTCACCCTTTGGCTCTCTGGCATGATGGGGAGACGGAGTAAGAAGCAAGCATTTCATGATGCGTTGAAGAGGGAATTGTCTGCGCAGCTTAGGCGCGTATCGGAGGCGGTCGGCGGCGTACCTTTTTCAGTTGACAGTCACCAGCACACCCACCATATACCTTGTGTGCGGGACGCCCTCCTAGCCGTCATCGGCGACTACCCTGTCTCCAGGGTTCGCGTTGCAAGAGAGCCATGGTATTGGTCATTTGAGAGGGGGATACTTCGGCGATATACGATCAACATGGTAAAACATTGCCTCCTGAAGCTGCTCTCTCATAAATTGGATCTGGAGCTGCGTAGACTCGGCATTGACTCTCACGATATGTTTGTTGGGCTCCTGGACTCTGGACAAATGACCCTACGCGCGGTTAAAAAGGCTGTCGCCGCGGGGAGGCAAAGCGCCCGCAATCAGCACCTGCGTTTCGAGATACTCTTTCATCCCGGGTATGCAGGCAGTTGCGAGCAAAAGTTTTCCTCTTTTTACAGTTCTAAAAGGAGGCTCAGCGAGTTACAGGAGTTGACCGAGAGATATGTCATTTGAGCACAAGACAGTTTTGTACATCACCTCCGCACGTATGCCGACCGAGCGTGCGCACGGTGTTCAAATCGCAAAAATGTGTGAGGCGTTCTCAGAGTTGGGATACAGGGTAGTTCTCATGCGTCCAAAGCGGAGGAACCCAATCACAGAAGACGTGGCTGGTTACTACAATTTACGCGTGACACTCGAAGAAATGGTCCTCTGGGTCCCAGATTGGAAGTGGTTAGGGCCCCTATACTTTCCAATTCTCTCCGTTTATTTTTCTCTGTCCGCATCAGTACGTGCACGCTTTGTACGAACAGAAGTTTTTGTGGTAACGCGAGACCCTGCAGTTGCGATCCTAACACCATCTGCAGTGCTTGAAGTGCATGCACTGCCGGGCCGATTCAGATTACTGTACGCTCTTGCATATCGCAGGGCCAGGGCCATAATCTCAACGAATAGCTGGAAAGCCGAGAAGCTTGCCCTGATGTTTGGTGTTAGGCGGGAGAGGATCTGCACTTTAGCTAATGGTATCGATCTGGAGCAGTTTTCGCAGTCAATAACCGCATTAGATGCTCGAGAAAAACTTGCTTTGCCGATGGATAAGAAGATCGTCCTTTTCGTGGGGAGCCTTCTATCATGGAAAGGGGCGGACACGCTTTCACAGGCCGCCGCCCATGTTCCACACGATGTGAACATTGTCATTGTCGGTGGTAGTCCTGAGCAGGTCGGCTTATATCGTGCGCGATATCCCCTCAGCAATCTTTTTTTTGTTAGTCACCAGACGCACCTTCATGTTCCGCTGTACATGAAGGCGGCAGACATACTTGTATTACCGACGTCTCCTCGGAGCGAAGAAGCAATCTATGAGACATCGCCGCTCAAGCTGCTCGAGTATATGGCAAGCGAACGACCAATCATTGCGTCTGAGTTACCCGCTATCCGAGAGCTAGTTGACGGAACGCAGGTACGATTCTTTGAGGCTGATAATTCACGCGCTTTAGCTGAGGCGATATGCGCAGTACTTTGTGAGCCCGAAGCGCAACGCGCCGTGCGTGTGAAAAATGCTTACCACAAAGTTCGGGGGTATACGTGGCGTCGCAGAGCACAGAGTATACTTTCGAATTGTAATAATGGGGTATATGAAAATCCTTTCAATTTACCGGTCTAGGCTCGGAGAATCCAGGGGGACACCCATCAGGGTTCGTAGCATTATTGCTGAACTTTGCCGTAGTCCAGACTTGACCATAATAACTGCCAGCTGGGATGTTGCATGCAGTTTTTCTGGTGACCACAAACGGCATGTCTTTTTGGATAATCGACACGTTCGAGACTTGCTCAAGTTGCTAAGGGTCATTAGACAAGAACGGATTGATGTCGTGGTCGGACACACTATGGCCACCTGGTACTACCTGCTTGTCATCAGAGTTTTCACGTCTGCGAAGATTGTTCTTGAGATGCACGGTTTTATCGAGGAGGAACGCATTCTCTACGCAAGTGGTGGTCGTCATGACATCCGCTATGTAGTCGAACGATACTTATACGGCATAGTTTACCGAAACTGTCACCTCATTACAACTTGTAGTAAAACAGCAGCGGACATTCTAAAACGCTACAACGCAAATACCATCGCCATTTTCGGCGGAGTCGACATCGAACTGTTTAACCCCCAGGTTGCACCCGGTAAGTTCCTTTCACCACAGGGGCTGGTTGTGGGATATGCGGGGAACAGTAGAGTTTGGCAGGGGCTCCCGTTCCTCATCGGCGTCATTGAGGATTTGAAGAGAAGATATCCAGCGGTGGAACTCGCAATCCTCTCTAGTGAACGAAAGGAACTTCCGGTTATCGATGGAATCACCTTTGTTGGGCCAGTCACACATGAAGAAGTCCCAGCGTTTCTACAGGAGTGCGATATACTCGTTGTTCCCAGACCGGATACCGTCGTTAATAGGATTTCATTTCCATCGAAACTGATTGAATACATGGCGATGGGTAAACCTGTCGTCGCAAGTGCGACAAGCGATGCACACAGGGTCATCGAAAGCGGCATCGATGGGCTGATTTACGAACCAGGAGACAGAGAAGGTTTCATGTGCGCCATAGGTCTTCTCCAGGATCCGCGAGACAGGGTTGTCATGGGGGCCGCTGCCCGAAAAAAGGTCGAAAGTGATTTTACATGGTCACAGCAGACGGAAATCCTTGAACGTGCCATGCGCGCCCTCCTTTCTTAGGTGTATTCGAAGTTTCCTGGGGGAGCTCACGCAACAATAAGGATGTTTTAGGGATGCCAGTGGTCTATGCAATCACCACATTTAGCGTCCCTTAGTGAGCACTACGCCGCCACATTGGGAGTTACCCCGCCATGGGTCATTGGTCATTACCAGCATTGAACTCAACGCGCAAGAACAAGAGCTGAGGATAGTCATGTCCTACGCGAGTAAGGCCGGCCTCTCTCTGGAGTGCAAGGAATCGTGCCCCGTTGAAGACCACAGAAAAGTGCGCTCATGGCGGCATCTCGACGTGATGCAGTTTACCGCCACCATCCGACGTCGTGTCCCACGCATCTCCTGTCCCATCCACAAACGAAAGACCGTCGCTACTCCTTATTATTTCACTGTGGTAAGCTGGACATGTTCCCCTAAGAAACTTCGGAGAGCCTTTCTTTAGTGCGGTGCATAAGTCCACATACGCGGCGGTTGCGGAGTTTGTGAATTCACGATATCATGTCACATAGTCACGCAGCTTGCCGGTGCTTAACCTCTACTGATAACAACAAACATCTCATATGTCAAAGAAAGATTGGGAGGAGAACACAGTGAAAAACATCTTTTCTCGGGCGGATCTCTGGCCTTGGCAAGATGCGGAGATAATGTCGATTTTAGACGTGGCTTGCGGTTTGTCACTCAAGTCAAAGTTTATCCCAGCACAGATCAGAGTAGGAGTTGATATCCACGAAAGGTACTTTGAGCATATCGAGGCGGATGTCCCGTATGTGGTTCTCAAGTATGATGTGCGCAAGTTGCGTGAAATCTTCTCCCTGGATAGTTTTGATCTTGTTATCGGTCTAGATATCGTCGAGCATCTTGAAAAGGAAGAAGCTCTTGACATGATGAGACAGGCCGAAGAGATTGCCCGTAAGGCGGTTGTCTTCGAGTGCCCAAGGGGTTTTATACCGCAGAACATCGACATCCAGGGTCATGGTGCGGACCACTGGCAGACGCACCGTTCCGCATGGGAACCGGAGGAGTTTGAAGCAATGGGGTATAGAGCTCTGTTGCGGGATTACACAATGAGCAGTGTCAAGAGGCATACAGAGGTCGATGACATAGATGTTCATGTGCAGATGATTGACGCTATCAAATTACTGGAGTAGCGGTCCATGAAAAACATACTTATTACTGGAGGAACGGGGTCATTCGGCAGAGCCATTACGCGGCGTCTCCTGGAGGAAGATCAAGCTCAAGAGATTGCTATTTTTAGTCGCGATGAGTTCAAGCAGCACCTCATGCGCGAGGAGATGCAGACGGACAAAATTCGCTTTGTAGTGGGTGACGTTCGAGATGAAAGTGCGCTCGAAGAGGCTATGGAAGGTGTTGATACCGTCTTTCACGCCGCGGCTCTCAAACAGGTACCTACGGGAGAATACTACCCCGCAGAGATGGTGAAAACCAATGTTATGGGCACGAAGAACGTGCTCGAAGTCGCTCGCAAGAACAGTACCGTACGCAAGGTGGTTCTTCTCAGCACCGACAAGGCGGTTTATCCGGTAAACACGATGGGCATTTCAAAAGCGCTCGCCGAGAAATTAGTTGCCTCCGCACACCTCAGCGATCAAAAGACGGTATATTGCGCCGTTCGCTACGGCAATGTCATGGTATCGCGGGGTTCTGTCATCCCACTTTTTATAAACCACATAAAGGCGGGACGTCAGATACCAGTAACGAACCCAGACATGACGAGGTTTCTCCTAAATCTCGATGATGCAATAGATCTCGTTCTCCTCGCGATCGATTGCGGTGCAAGTGGCGACCTCTTCATCAAGAAGGCCCCGGCAGCAAAGATCGGCGAACTCGCCCAAGCCCTGTTGAATGTCTTTGGTGCTAAAAATGACGTTGTCACGATCGGCACGCGCGCTGGTGAAAAAGTCCACGAAACTCTTGCCACGCGCCTTGAACTGGCGCGCGCGGAAGACTTGGGCAATCATTACCGCATACGAGATCAGGTGAGAGCTCGCTACAAGGACTACTACTTCGAAGGTAGTGACGAGGCACCGAGAGAAGATTACACGTCGGAGAATACAAGGAGACTGACCGTGGGGGAGATAGAGACGCTCCTCCGCTCCCTGCCGTACGTCAGCGATCAGCTTTCATTATGAAGACAGTTTGCATTACGGGGAGCTCTGGCTTTTTTGGGCAACACCTTCGTCGCTTTTTGTATGCGTTCAGAGATAGTCTGCGCGTTATTGAGATACCACGATCATTTTTGAATGGGCAGTCAAGTGAGTTGGTCAAGTCCTTGAACACATGCGATGTCCTTGTTCATCTTGCAGGCGCTCACGGGGCAAATACAGGATCGGAGGAGGAGATTTTCGCCACTAATACACGGCTCGCCGATGTCGTCACAAAAGCCTGTGACTCTATTGTGCGGACACCACACATCATATTTGCTTCCTCGATCCAGCGTGGGCGGGATAATGCTTATGGACGCTCAAAGTTGGCCGTCGAGGAGCACTTCTTGGTATGGGGGAAAAAAACGGGCGCACCTGTGAGCGTTTTGGTCATACCTCACGAATTTGGAGAGTACGGTAAACCGTACCAAACGACGGTTGTCGCCACCTTCTCGCACGAGATTCTTAACGGAAAAGAGTCGCGTGTAAATGCTGACG
>Ga0066639_10002537_pt1 | contig 15951 bp, 16 predicted proteins | sample CryGeyCG2114_010_2_FD_59504 | JGI IMG/M metagenome (GOLD analysis project Ga0066639, IMG submission 59504) | Groundwater microbial communities from aquifer - Crystal Geyser CG10_big_fil_rev_8/21/14_0.10 | ecosystem: Environmental > Aquatic > Deep subsurface > Groundwater | place: USA: Utah...
TAAAACACTTTTTTATTTTATTGTTTTCTCCAGTTCATTGCAATTGAAAACATTCCTTTCAGGGAAAGCAAAAGTGTGGGATAAACCGCGCATCTGCTCGTGCAGTTTTTGCAGAACCAGTACTTTCCCTGCCTTTTTGCCTCTTCTTCGGCTTCTTTTCCCTTAAACACTTCGGATACTTTCCCTGTTTTTGGCTTTGCAGGCCAGTCTGCACAGGGAAAGCTTATTGCGCCGTTGGGCTTTATTCCGATTGTAATGTCCATTGCCCTGCATCCAAAAGCATCAAGCCCGCCTTTTTTCATTACTTCATAATATTCGGGAGTGTCTGCAATTGTATCAGGAAACTTTTTTTTGAGACTTGCAATCATCCCGAAGTATTCTTTGAATCCCGGAATCAGTTCCAATTGCGACTTGTCAAGGTTTTTTTCCTTTGGATTTGCAACGCAGGGAAGGGCAATGCTCACAGGCGCGGGCGTAATCCTTATTCCGATTTCTTTTGCTATTCCGGCAAGCTCTTCTATTTCTTCAATCCTGGTTTTTTTTGTTATAAGCGTATTGAGCATTATGTTTCCGCCCAATTGTTTTGCCTTTTTGACTCCTGCCACTGCCTTTTCAAATGCATTCGGAAACCTTCTTATTTTGTTGTGAAAATCGGAGTTCCCGTCAAGGCTTACCCTTATGAAATCAATTGCCTTTACAGCCCTTTCAGCGTTTTCTTCAAGCATAGAACCGTTGGTATTTACAAAAGTTATCATTCCTTTTTTCTTGGCCCTTTCCGCAATTTCTAAAAAGTCTTTTCTGAGAAAAGGCTCCCCTCCCCCGAAATTTATTATGCGGGTTCCGTTTTCATAAAGCTCGTCGACAAGTGCAAGCGCCTGTTCTGTGTCCAGCTCGGGCAGCCAGTTTTTATAATTCTGGGGGACAACGCAAAAATCACAGTTCATATTGCATTTGAAGGTTACTTCCCACTGGCAGAATAAAGGGATCCTTTTTCCCAGAAGCTTGATTTTGAGGACTCCTGCAAGAACATCCAATACTTTTGGCATTACAATCTTTTCCCCTTCAGGCGTTTCCTGAATGCAAACAATTCGGTCCAATATTCGCTAATGTCCTTTAGAAACCTCATAGTGGTTTTGCCTTCCCGGTTTTTTATAAACGGAACCCATATCTCCTTTATTTTCAGGCCCCTTCTTTCGGAAAGCACCATTATTTCCGTGTCCCAGAACCACCTGCTTGTTTCCGCCTCTTTAAGAACGGGAATAATGCTTTTAGTGTTAAAAAATTTAAACCCTGCTTCTGTATCCTTCAGCCTTGTTCCCACGATTAGTTTAAGGAGATAATGATAGCCTCTGCTGAGAAAAAACCTGAAAATGCTGTTTGAATCCAGCTGGTATGTTCTGTTGCCTATTGCAATGTCATAGCCCGAGGCAACGGCTTTTATAAGTTCTGGCATTGCTCTTACATCAGATTCAAGGTCTGTGTCAATAAAACCAGTGATATTTCCCCTTGCTTTTGAAATTGCCTCTGAAGTTGTTTTTCCCCTTCCCAAATTTTTTTCTCTGAAAAAAGCCCTGATTTTTTTGTTTTTACTCGCAAGGCTTTTTATTATTTCGGGTGTTTTATCAGTGCTTCCGTCATCAAAGAGAATTATTTCATAGTTTAGCTTTGCGGATTTTAAGACATTTTCTATTGTTGAAACGCTTTTTTCCAAAAAATCTTGCTGGTTGTAACATGCAAGTGCCATGCTAACTAAAGGCTTGGGCATTCTTTTTCACTTCCTGTAATATTCCAAAAGTTTTCTGACAGCACTGCAGGCATCAATCGCATCCTCTTTTTTCATTCGGGGATAGACCGGCAATGAAATTTCCCGTGCAGAAACAAACTCCGCATTGGGAAACTCTCCGCCCTTAAAACCGAATGCCTTTTTGTAATAGGGCTCCAAATGCAGTGCATTGTAATTAAGCGTTGCCCCAATATTTTCCGCATGAAGCGCGGCAATAAATTCATTTCTCCCAATCCTGAGCTTTTCTAATTCCAAGAGGATTGGATAAAAATGCCATGCCTGTTTCCTGTCACTTTTGCGCTTCTGGAGAATAATCCCGTCCGTTTCTTTAAGCTCTTTTTCATAAATCATTGCAATCTCTTCTCTTTTTGAGTTTATTTCGTCCATTTTTTTTAATTGCACAAGGCCTATGGCTGCCTGCACATCGCTCATGTTTGCCTTGAATCCCGCTTCAACTATTCCGTAAAATTTGAAGCCTTTTGCAGTGTTTCTGTCCCATGCATTCCTGTCCATTCCATGCATTCTCAGCACTGAAAGTTTTTTCGCTTTCTCCTCGCTGTTTGTTGTAACTGCCCCCCCTTCAGGCATTGGCAAATTTTTTGTGGGATAAAAGCTGAAACAGGCAAAATCCGATTCAGATCCGATTCTTTTTCCCTTGTATTCTGACCCTGTTGCATGGGCGGCATCCTCTATTACGGCAAGGTTTTTTTCAGAGGCAATCTTTTTTATTTCTTGCATATCGCATGGCAGTCCCGCATAATGCACGGGAATTATTGCCTTTGTTTTTTCTCCGCATTTTTTTTCAATCTCTCCGGGAGAAATATTAAAACTTTCTCTGTCAATGTCTGCAAAAATTGGCTTGGCATTCGACCTTACAATCATGTTTGCTGTTGCCGCAAAAGTAAAAGGCGTTGTAATAATTTCTTCCCCCTGTTTTGTGCCCGAGGCAATTATGCTGAGAAGCAGTGCGCTTGTGCAGGAATTAACGCCTATTGCATGCTTTGCCCCTGTAAATTCCGCAAAATTTTTTTCGAACTCCAGCGCTTTCGGGCCCGTAGTAAGCCATCCTGATTTCAGTGTTTCTATTACTGAATCAATCTCTTCTTTTCCCATTTCAGGGCTTCCGAACTGCAAAAATTCTTTTCTTAGGGGAAAGCCCCCTTCAACAACCGGTTTTTCCATTTTCATCACACAAATCATTGCAAAAAACAATTATAAACCGTTTTTTTTGAACCATTCCACTAATTCTTCGATTCCTGTTTTCAGTGAAATTTTTGGCTCGTAGCCCAGCTCTTTTTTTGCCTTTTCAGAGGAAAAAATCCTTTTAGGGTTTTTAGGCTCTTTTCTCGGGCTTGGCGCATGGCCAATTTCACATTCAAGTTTTTCAGAAATAATCTGGGCAAGCTTATTGATTGAAACATCTTCTTTTCCCCCGATATTCAGCGTTCCTTTGTAATCTGAAAAAATCGCTTTTCTGTAGGCCTGCATTGCATCCCGGATGTGAAGAAAATTTTTCTGCTGTTCTCCTGAGCCATGCACTTCGATTTTTTTTTCACTGAGTGCTTTTTTAACAAAAATCGGAATTACGGTGTCAAACTGCTGGAAAAAACCCAAACCAAAAACATTTGCCTTGCGGAGTATAATGCATTCTAATTTGCTTTCTTTGCAGAGCTTTTCACATTCCAGTTTGTGCCTTGCATAATTATTGAGAGGCATTGTCTCTGTTTTTTCGGTAAGAACCTCTGCTTCTGTGTTTCCATATACCAGGATGCTGGAGGGAAAAACAAGCCTTTTCACGCCTGCCTTTTCACAAGCGCCTATAATCTTTTTTGTCCCCTCCACATTAATCCTTGCGCTTTCTTCGGAATGCTTTTCACATTCATCAACACTGTGGACAAAAGCAAGGTGCACTGCTGTTTCAACTCCCTGCAATAATTCCAAAATTTTTTTCCTGTCAAAAACTGAAGCATTTTCAAAAACAATTTTTGCGCTCTTGCCCCTGCACTCCTGCTCTAGCTTTGAAAAATCTTTTTCACTGCTTCGTGAAAAATCGTCAATGCAGACTATTTCAAGGCTTTTTTCCGCAAGCTCTTTTACAAGGGCCGAGCCAATATACCCGTTTGCCCCCGTAATCAAAATTTTTTTTGTCATAACAACAGCTTCCCGTGCTCTATGCTTCCCAATAGCCTGTAAAATTTTATTGCAATCAAATAAGCTATTCCGGCTAGAAAAATCAAAGCCCTGTTCCAAGGGTTTTTTCCCTCTAAAAAAACCATTCCTCTCGGAGAACTTAATTTTGGAATCTCATGTTCCATCCATGTTCCTGTAATAACCTGAAAATCCTTTTTTGGATTGACTATAAAACCGAGTTTTATGTCCAAAAATTTTTTTGCAAGTTTTGGGTGCTTTTTGTAAAGCAGCACGTCATTCTTATGGTAAGAAAGCCTTTTGAGCCCGTATTTTATCATTTCAAAAAAGCCGGAGGGCTTTGCAATTTCATGGTCGTGAACATAATCCGCCTTTACAACATTGTATCCAAATCCCGAATCCATTATTCTGAATGTTAAGTCAGTATCTTCTCTGTAATATCTGTATGCTTCATCATAGCCCCCTATTTTGTCGAGAATTTTTTTTCTGAAGGCTGTAGATGTGCCTCCAAATGCCCCCATGCTGCTTACAACTCCGACTCTTTCTGATGTGAAGCCTTTTGCAATGTTTTTCAGCCAGTTTTTTTTGGGAACGCAATCATGGTCCATATTTACTATTAGGGGAAATTTTGCGGCTTTTATGCCCGCGTTTCTTGCACTGCACACGCCCCTGTTTTTTTCAAAATTAATAATCTTCACTTTCTTGTTTTTTGCATATGCCCCGAGCGCCTGTTTTGTATTGTCTGTGCTTCCGTCATTGACAATTATTATTTCAAAATCGTTCGGATATTTCACTTTTAAAATTCCGTCAATTGTTGCCCCTATTTTTTGGGCATGGTTGAAAGTCGCTACCACTATGCTTGCTTTTGGAAAATCCATTCTTGCCACTTTGACATTAAATTTTCTTTTTTGTGTAAACGCCGTGGGTTAGCTTTGGAATTTCTGTGTAATCAAAATACCTGAATTCCTGTGCCCCTGTTTTTTTTGCCCATTCAATTGTTTTGTCAAGTCCCTCTGAAACAGAGACTTTTGCCTTGTATCCCAAAAGCCTTTTTGCCTTGTCTGTGTCACAGTACGCTATCTTGACATCCGAGGTTCTTTTCGGAACATACTCTACTTTTAAATCGGAATCCATTTTTTTGATTATTTTTTCGGCAAGGCTTTTTACAGTCAATACTTCTTCCGTTCCAATATTGACCGGATTGTTTATCAGCCCTTTTTTTCCGACAATATCACAGATTGGCTCTGAAACATCGCTGATATAAGTAAAGGCTCTTTTTTGGAGTCCGTCCCCAAAAATAACCGGTGCTTCCCCTTTCAAAATCTTGTTAATAAAAATAGGGACAACTCCGCGATAAGGGTCGTCCATTCTCTGCCTGGGCCCGTATACATTGAAAAACCTTACAATGTAAGGGTCTATCTGCCCGAGCTCATGGTAAACTCTTAAATAATCTTCAAAAGCCTTTTTTGTTACCGCATAAGGGTCTTCAACATTTCTTGGAGCGGTTTCTTTTATCGGCATTTTTTCCTGCTTTCCATAGGCCGCAATGCTGCTTGTAAAAACAAAGTCCTTTATTCCGGCATTGATTGTTTCTGTCAATAAAACCAAAGAGCCTATAAGGTTTGTCTGTGCATTAAAAACCGGAATAAAAACACTCTGGCCTTCCGCTGCATGCGCTGCCAAATGAAAAACAGTGTCAACATCCTTCAAAGCCTTTGCACAGTCTTCTTTTTTTCTAATGTCGCCTTCAATGACCTCTACTGCATCATCAAAATTCTTTAGGTTCTGTTTTCCCCCGACAAAATTGTCAAGGACTTTTACCTCAATGCATTTTTTTCTCAGTTCGTTTACAACATGGCTTCCTATAAAACCTGCTCCACCCGTAACCAGCGCTTTTTTCATGTTTTCCCTCCTTAATCAATAAACCCGTTTTTAATGCAGTTATCGCAGACAGTATTGCTTTCAGGCTGCATTTTTGCAACTGCCTTTCTTGCACTCATGTATTTTTGGTTGTTCCAAACTGCTTTAAACCCTTGTTCAAAGGCATTGCCAAAATCAAGGCTTTCATTGTAATTGCTGCAGCAGGGCGCAACGCTTCCGTTCCAGTTTACAATTGAAACAAACCATAAAAAACCGCAGCTTTTTTTCCTGTTTTTTCTTTCTCCCTTTGAATAATCATACCTGCTTAAATCATCCGAGCTTGGAAGCCAGTTTTTTGTTTCCGCTACTTTTTCTTTATCGCTTGTAAAAATCTCTTTTCCCATATCGCTTCTTACATTGCCAACAGCAATCTCGTCAACCCCGAGCTTCTGCCTTACTGCCTCAAGATCTTTTAACTCTTGTTCATTGTGCCTCATTACCAAAAACTGCCATAAAATTTTAGGGGTTCTGCTTCCAAGGCTTTTTTTTGCATTTGCAACAAGTTCAATATTTTTCCAGACCCTTTTCAGATTGCCGCCTTTCCTGTATTTTTCATATGTTTTCTGTGTAATTCCGTCCATTGAAATATACAATACATCAAGCCCGGATTTTACAATGCCTTCCGCCATTTTTTCGTCAAATACAACATTCAGATTAGTGTTCACGCTTGTCCTGATATTTTTTTTATGCGCAAATTCCGCCATTTTCAAAAGGTCTTTATTCAAAAACGGCTCTCCCCAGTTGTTCAAGTCTATTTCATAAAGCCAGGGCGCCATCTCTTTCACAATCTTTTTGTAATTCTCAAAATTCATTCTGCCCAGGCTTCTGCCTTTCTGCCCCTGGCCTGTCGGGCAGAGCGGGCATTTTAACTGGCAAATGCTGCTCGGGTCAAAGCTTATTTTGAAAGGATATCCCATTACCTTTGAATTCTTGAATAAAAAAAACTGCGCTCCCACTAATCCAATGTTCAGAAATTTCCTTATTCCAAAATAAGGAGTAAGCAAGAATCTGTCTACCGCACGTGAAACCTGGCTCATTCTTACCACTATACTCCAATATATAGAATAAATTGAAGGAAAAATGGTTTTTAATGCACTGTGGTTCAAAATTCGAATCCGAATCACTAATAATTATTTTTAAAGCCTTTCAACCATTCCTGCTTTATGAGAATCTTTTTCATTACCCATACTTATTCTCTCAGGGGGGGCGGAGGCGGAGAAGCCTTCTGCAATGACTTTCTAAGGGAAATGAGAAAGCGAAAGCATGAAATCTTTGTTTTTACTACCCAAAGCGATGATTTTTCAAGGGAAGAACAAGAGCTTGGAATAAAAGTTTTCAAAGCAAAAAGCCTTGGGCATCATGCATTCCACAAATTTGAATACATTCTGCAGGGAAACAAGGCATCAGAACTTGCAAAAGATTTTAGGCCTGACATTATTCATGCTCAAAACGATGTTTTTCCCGCAATGATCGGGGAAAAGGCAAAAAAACAGACAGGGGCGCCGCTTGTTGCAAGCATTGAATATCTTTCGGACAAGGCAGTTTCCTTAAACCTGAAACTTGTTTTCTGGTTTAACAAATTCTTTCTCCCGCGCATTAAGTTTGATAAGATTGTTTCCTGGAGTGAATTTGTAATAGAAAACTATCTTTTGCCCTGGGGAATTCCAAAAAGCAAAATTGCCTTGATTCCGGGGGCAGTGGATGTTTCAAATTTTACAAAAAAAATAAAGCCCCATCCAAAACTGAAGCAGTTTGGCAAAAAACTTATTGTTTCCGCAAAGCCGTTGCACAGCACTAATGCAATGGGAATTGAACAGACAATTAAGGCAATGAAAATAGTTTCAGAAAAATTTCCTGAATGGAAATTTGTTGTAGTGGGGGAAGGGGAAAAAAGAAAAGCCCTGGGGGAATTAGTAACACATCTGAAATTACAAAAAAATGTTTTTTTCACAGGCCAGATTCCTGCGGAACAGATTCCAAGCGTTTATGCAGCAGCAGAGATTGTTGTTCACAGTTTTGCATTCAAGGCAACAACCAGCATTGCGCTTATTGAAAGCATGGCTGCCGCAAAGCCAATTGTAGCAACTGATTTTGGGGAAGTAAAAAATACTGTCGGAAATACTGGAATTCTTGTAAAGCCAAAAAATCCGGACAGCATTGCAAATGGAATCATTAAGCTTATTCAAAGCCCTAAGCTGAGAAAGCAATTTGGGGCAAGGGCGAGGCAGCGGGCTCTTGCAAAATTCACAATAAAGGCAATTGCAGACAGCTTTGAAAAATTATACAAAGGGCTTGTTGGAAAATCAGAATAGCCCCGCGTTTCTCTTTTTTCTTTCCTTAAAAATCTCACGCCAGCTTCTAAAATTATTCCAGTATGCTTTCAGAAGCCAGCCTGCCTCTCCCTGTTTCAAAGCAGTCCAAAAAACTAATCCAAGGCCCGGCACATGCCCTAAAAATTCCGGAATTGTCAGATTGTAAAGCATTGCCTTTAATCTGTTGGTGTTCATTAAAATAAACTGTTTTTTTCTTCCCGTCTGCTTTGTTGTGTCATGGCTTCCAAAATGAATTATTATGCTTGCATCTGTTTCCATTATTTTAAAGCCAGCATTTCTCGCCCTGTAACACCAGTCTGTTTCCTCTCCATAAATGGGAGAAAAGTGCTCTGCATCCAGCATTCCTATTTTTTCAGCGGCATTTCTTCGCATTAGCATTGCCCCTCCGCACACAGTCATTCTTTCCCTGTCAGAAAGAATCTTGTAATTTTTGGAATCAAACATTGGCTTGTCAATAATCTTTGCCCCGATAGCGGCCGCTTTTGGGTATTTTTCGGCCTTTTTTAACAAATTGTCAAGCCAGTTTTTTGTTACAAGCGTATCATTGTTTAACATGAAAAAAAACTGGCCTCTTGCCTCTTTAAATCCCTGGTTATTGCCGTTGCTAAACCCCAAATTTTCCCTGTTTAAAATCAGTTTGTCTAAAAAGCCCCTGCCCTTCATTTTTTTGAGCATTTCAACACTGCCATCTTTTGAACCGTTGTCTATTACAATGGTTTCGTACAGCCTTCTTTTTGTGTTTTTTTTGATTGATTCAAGGCATTTTTTAATGTATTCCTTTCCGTTCCAGTTTAGTACAACGATTGAAACCAGAGGCTTTTTCAATTTAATCACTTGTAAATCACTAAAGGGACATAATAATAAAAACCGATTTTTTCGGAAATTGTATTAGGGGGAAAATTGCTTGAAAATAGCTTTATTGAATGCCTTCTCTGAAGAAAAACAATTGTATAACAAGGATGTAATGGGGGGCTATGGGGAAAGCCTTAACATTGGAAATTCTTTAAGGGCGCGCATAATCGAAAAAATGAAAAGCAAGGGAGTAAAACTTCCCCTTCTTTCTTTTGGATACCTGGCGGGAATTTTTCATGGCAGGGGCTTTGAGGTGGAATATCTTTCAAACAAAATTCCAAAAACCGCGGATATTATTCTTGTCTGCTCTTCAATGATTGATTACAAAACAGAGCTTGCTTTTATCCAAAGGGCAAAAAAAGAAACAAATGCAAAAGTAGGGGTAATCGGGCCTTTTGCCTCGGCAGTTCCGGAAATTTATTCCAAAACAGCAGACTTTGTTGTTATCGGAGAACCCGAGGAATTTGCATTAAAATTAAAAAACGGGGCAAAGCCCAAAAGCCTGATAAAAAGCTCCCCGATAAAAAATTTGGATTCCCTGCCTTTTCCCGCATGGGAATTTTTTCCGGTAAAAGAATTCTCTTATGCGCCTGTAATACGCTCAAGGCCTTTCCTGCCAATGGCCTCGAGCAGGGGCTGCAGTTTCCAGTGCAATTACTGTCCCTACAGATGCTTTTACGGAAACTGGAGAAAGCGCAGTGTCGAAAACACCCTACAGGAAATAAAGCGCAATGTAAGCGATTTCGGAATCAAAGGCCTTCTGTTCAGGGACCCTTTGTTCACGCCCGACAAAAAAAGGGCTCTGGAAATTGCAGGCGCAATGATAAAAGAAAAATTTTCTCTGGAATGGGCATGCGAAACAAGGCTTGACTGCCTTGACTCTGCGCTTCTTGAAAAGCTTGCACAGGCCGGAATGCGCTCTTTAAATGTAGGCATTGAATCCTCGGACCCTGAAATTTTAAAGGGCGCTTCGCGCAAGCCAATTGGAATAGAGCATCAGGAAAAAATGCTGGAACAGTGCGAAAAGCTCGGCATAAAAGTTTCCGCATTTTATATTTTAGGATTGCCGGGAGACACCGTAAAAAGCATTAAGCACACAGTAGAATACGCAAAACAGCACAACACGCACATTGCACAGTTTTTTATCTGCACTCCTTTTCCCGGCACGGAATTTTTTGAGCAGGTAAAGCCAAAAATTTTTGAAAAAGACTTTGAAAAATTCGATTCTTTTACCCCTGTATTTGAGCATGAAAACCTCTCGCCAAAACAACTTTTGGATTTGAAGGAAAAGGCTTTTCAGGAGTATTATTTCCGACCGTCTTATTTGCTGAAATTTTTAATAAGAAATTTTTTACAGTGATAAAAATGATTGTTGTAACTGGAGCAACGGGCTTTATTGGAAAACGCCTGGTGCAAAAGCTCATTGACAAAGGCGAAAACATAATGTGTGTTGTCAGAAAAAATATTGCACTGGAAAAAAACATTCCGAATCTTGAATTTTTTTATTCGGACCTAAACTCCCCCAAGCTTGAAAAAGCGCTTAAAGGCGCCGACGCAATAATTCATTTGGCGGCGGCTGTTTCTTCCGACAGAAAAAAGGCCAATAGGGCGAATATTGAAGGAATGAAAAATATTTTAGAAGCCGCAAAAAAAAACAATGTGAAAAGATTTGTTTTTTTAAGCTCGGAGCTTGCAAAATACCCTGAAGAAAGCTATTACGGAAAAACAAAGCTTTTTGGGGAAAAAATGTTAAAAGAATCAGGCCTGAATTTTGTTATTTTACGGCCTTCAATTGTTTTCGGCCCGGGAGACAGCAAAAATCTGTCTGCGCTAATAAGAAAAATACGTTCTCTTCCCTTTGCATTTGTGATTGGAAAAGGCGCTTACAGGTTCCATCCTGTTTTTGTTGATGATTTGGCAGATGCAATAATTGCCTCTGTGCAAAAAAAAGAGGCTCTTGGAAAAACCTTTGAAATCGGCGGCCCTGGGCTTTCTTTCAGAGAGATTGTTGAAACAATCCTTGATGAGTTCCAGTGGAAGAAGAGAATTATTGGGCTGCCAAAAGGCCTGCTGCTTGCAATTGCCTTTTTTACCGAAAAAATTCCGGGAATAGGGCTTTCAAGAAAGCGCATTAACTCTGTTTCAATTGACAGGCCAATGAATACACGGCCTGCAGAGCAATTGCTTGGCTTTAAGCCGGTTTCCTTCAGAAAATCTTTAATTCTTACAATGAAAGGGGAGAACTGGTCATGAAAATACTGCTTGCAAAGCTGAAAAGCGAGGCAGACGAAATAATTCCCCCAATAGGCCTGGGATATCTGGCAACAGCAGTCAGAAAAAAGCACGAAGTCGAGATTTTAGACTGCCTCAAGGGGAATATTGGAATAGAAAAACTTGTTGATTTTATTGCCAAAAAAAATTTTGATTTGGCCGGGGTTCTTTTTTTTACAATGAATTTTCCCGATGTTAAAAAATTTTCAGAGCTCCTGAAACAAAAAAGTCCGGGCACAAAGCTGGTTGTTGGCGGCCCGCACCCATCCGCTTTGCCGGAAGACACAATGAAAAACTTTCCTTTCATAGATTTTGCCTTTGCAGGTGAGGCAGAGCTTGGCTTTCCAATGCTTGCAGATATTCTTGAGTCCAAAAATTGTGATGCACAAGCACTGTTAAAAATTCCTGCGCTTGTCTGGCGCAATGGAAAAAAAATTGTTGTGAATGAAAAAAAAACGGTTTGTGACCTGGATTCTCTTGGCTTTCCTTCCTGGGATTTGTTAAAGCCAGAATCATATCCTCAGGCCCCTCACGGAAGCTTTTGCAAACAGTTTCCTGTTGCCCCGATTATCATCACAAGGGGCTGCCCTTACAGCTGCACTTTTTGCGCCGGCCATGTTGTTTCAGGAAAAAAGCTCAGGTCAAGAACACTGGAAAATGTTCTTTATGAAATCCGCGGCCTTGTGAAAAATCACGGCATTAAGGAGATTCATATTGAGGATGACAATTTTACTTTCAACAGGCAGTTTGTTGTTGATTTCTGCAATGCAATAATCAACGAAAATCTGAATATCAGCTGGGCCTGCCCCAATGGAATGCGCTTGGATACGCTTGACAAAGAGCTTCTTGCTTTAATGAAAAAATCGGGATTGTACAGCATTTCTGTGGGCATTGAATCGGGAAGCGACAGAATTCTGAAGCTTGTGAAAAAAAGCCTTACAACCGAAAAAATCAGGGAAAAGGTCCAGCTTATCCATGATGCCGGCCTGCATGTAATCGGCTTTATTATTCTGGGTTTTCCCGGTGAAACAAAAGAGGATATTGAAAAAACAATTGATTTTGTTTGCACTCTGCCGATTAACAGGGTGGCTTTTTCCTGCTTGCAGCCCTTTCCCGGTTCAGAGGTTTACAATAATCTGCTTGAGAAGGGAGAAATAAAAAATGTTTCCTGGGAAACATGCTTTCTTTTCAAGGCAACTTATTCTCCCAAAGGAATTTCAATTGAAGAACTGAGAAAATTAAGGCAGAAAGGCCTCCGCAGGTTTTATTTAAGGCCGAAAATAATGCTTTCAATGCTCCGTGAGATTAAAAGCCCGAGGCATTTTTTCTTTGTTCTTAAAAGAGGAATCCGATGGCTTTTTCTTAATTAATCGAAAAACCTGTACTTTATCAGTGTTTTTAGAGCGACAATTCCGTCTTTGAGTGTTATTTTTTTTCCCTCTGCAAAAGTCCTTGCCTTATAGCTGATTGGAACCTCTAAAATTTTTATTCCGCGTTTCAGGATTTTTGCAGTAATCTCGGGTTCCATGTCAAAGCTTTTTGAATTAAGCTTTATTCCCTGCAGAATTTCCTTCCTGAAAGCCTTATACCCCGTTTCCATATCCGAAATTTTTTTGAAAAAAAGAATGCTTGTTGCAAGCGACAATAAATTATTGCCCAGCTGATGCGACCACATTATTTTTCCGATAATCTTTCCCTTAAACCTCGAGCCGAAAACAACCTTTGCCTTTCCATTCAGAACAGGCCTGATGATTTCCGGAATCTCTTTTGGATTATACTCCAGATCCGCATCCTGAAAAATAAGTACTGTGCCTGAGGCCTTTTCAATTCCAAGTTTTACCGCACTGCCTTTTCCCCCGTTTTCTTTGCTGAAAACCTTTACGCTGTTATTCTTGCCTGCAATTTCCTGAATAATTTTCAGGCTATTGTCGGTGCTTCCGTCATTGACAACAACAATCTCTTTTTCCACGGGCATTTTTACTTTCAGCAGGCTTTCCAAAACCTTGCGAATTGTTTTTTCCTCGTTGAAAACAGGAACAATAATTGAAAGCTTTTCTTTCATTATAACACCAACAAGCCAACTCTTTTTATGTTTTTTCAGTGTAAGGCGTAATCTCAACCTCAATATTTGGGGACATCCAGATGCGCATGAAAAAAGTATTTTCAGGGTCTGTAATATACTGTTCATATTTTTCCTGTGCGCTTGCAAGCTTTCTGTCCCCGAATGATTCCATAAAAAACATTCCCGTAAAAGGCGTTTCCTTAAAATTTGTGCTCAGCGAAGCTATTTCTTCATCAACAATTATCAATGCCCCTTCCCCGGTTTCCGAATAAATCTTTTTGAAAACCTCGAATTTAAGGTCCTGTTTTTCTTTATGCTCTGACATTGAAACAACAGTTCCGGCAACAAGCACTATAAGCAGGAACGCGGCAATCCTGTTCAAATGAACCTGCACAAAACCGAATTTTTTCCTTATTCTCTCCAAAAACTCGGCATATGCAAAAAGCATTAAAACAACCACAGGCGCAAACTTGTCCAGTGCAATTACCAAATCCTCTATTCTGAACCTTGCATAAAAAAAGAAATAACTGCTCCAGAGCAATAAGAAAAAAATGCTAGCCAGCACTGTAACATTTCTTGTTTTGTTTTTTGCAAAAAACATTGCAAAGAACATTAAAGGATAGGCAATGGAAAGCAGCAGAACATAGTAAGGGAGCTTTATCCACAAATCCTCAAACACAAAGGTTGTATAGCCAAGAATTGAATAGCCCGTTGTAAAAATGCTTCCGTAAAGCCAGGCATTGTAAGCAAGCACTGCAATTGCGCTTGGAATTGTTCCGATTATGAAAGGAACTGCCTTTTCCCTGTTTTTCCAGAAAATGGCCATGAGAAAAGCGCCTGCGATAAGGGCATTGGAATATCTTGCGAGAACACAGAGCCCTGCAAAAAATCCCGAGACCAAAGAATTTTTTTTCCCGTTTTTAAGATAAAAAAAGGTTGCAAGCAGCACGCACGTCATTGAGGAAAGCTCTGCCTGAAGTGTTGTTGACATTAATGCAATTGAAGGATAAAACAAGTAAAGCAGTGAATATCCCACAGGCAGTTTCAGCCTTTGGAGAATCTTATAGAAAATGAAAAGATTGAGTAAGTGTAATACAATGCCCGACAAGAATGCGAGATTCCAGCTTATCAGGGAAAAAGGCATTATAAAAAGCGAATGCAGGGGCGGATAGGCACTTACAAAATCTGTTCCGTTGAAGGCATATCCGTAGGAATAAAGCGGGTTTTCTATTATCATTCCGCCCGAAGCCAGCAGAAAAGAATTTCTCAGATACGAGTGTTCGTCGGGATAATGGTAAAACTGCGGATAGAAAAATGTGAAAAGCAGCAGGAAAACAATTGCCGCTGCAATAACCATTCTTTTGTCTTCAAGAACATTCATTTCAGTCCCTCTATAAAACCGCTGATTGCTTTTATCAGCCCTTCTTTATTAGACGCTGTCTTCGGCCTGAATTTTTTTATTTTCTTTAATTTTTCTTCAAGCTCCTGGATTTTAAAAACGGCGAGGGCTTTTCCCTCTTTTTCAAACGCCTCTGCAAGTTCAAGCTGATGGTCATTTGTGTGCTCCCCGAATTTTTTTAAGCGGGGAACAATGATCAGCTTCTTTTTTTTAAGCAGGGCATTGATTATTGTCCCTGCCCCGCCGTGTGAAATAACTGTTTCCGCCCATTCAATTTTTTTATTGTATTCTTTTTCATCCAAAAATTTTTTGCCGCTGTATTTTTTGGGCTTATACGAAGAATTGCCCGTCTGTGCAAAAACCTGTGCCCTTATTTTTTTGCCTGCAAGCACTGAATCCATTTCTTTTAGCAGCCTGTCAAACTGCTGCGCATGCGTCCCCACACTTAAAAAAATCTTCATTCAGAACACGCTTCCCGCAAAGTCTGCCTTTGGAAAAAACTTTTTGTTTTCTTTCCACTGGACAAAAAACTTGTCTGAAAGCCTGTACATTATTTTTCCCGAAACACTGGGCTCTTTTATTCTGCAGAAGCTTTCAATAAAAACAATTTTTTTCCCGAATATCTTTGCAATAATGCATATTGGAATTGCAGTATCCGCTCCCGTGCTTATTACAATGCCCGGTTTTTCACGCAGAAAGATTTTCAGGCTCTGAAAAAAATTTTTCAGCAGTTTTAAAGGATTTCTCCGCGGGCATTCCACAAAAAATACTTTTTGTTTTTTTGCGAGTTCTATTGCATTTCCCCTGTAATCCGAAACAAAAAAGCTTGTTTTTCCTTTCCATGCGCTTTCAAGCTGCAAAAGCTCTGTAAGATGTCCTCCTGCAGAGCAAGCAAGACAGATTTTCATTTTCAATCACTAAAAACCAATTCTTAAATAAAATGCAAGAAAAACCATTGCACTGATGATTGCCTGAAGGCCTAAAATCCTGAGAACGACCTGCTTTTCAGTGTATTTTCCAAGCTTCATTATCACATGTGTTAAAGAACCGCTTTTTTTATCAGGGGCTTTTAAGCTTCCGTCTTTTTGGGGAATGCCGAAGCTTTCAACCTGCATTTTGTGCCTGAACTTTAATATCAGTTCTATAAAATAAAGCGCCATTATCATTACTCCTATTTTTTCCA
>Ga0066639_10002539_pt1 | contig 15943 bp, 17 predicted proteins | sample CryGeyCG2114_010_2_FD_59504 | JGI IMG/M metagenome (GOLD analysis project Ga0066639, IMG submission 59504) | Groundwater microbial communities from aquifer - Crystal Geyser CG10_big_fil_rev_8/21/14_0.10 | ecosystem: Environmental > Aquatic > Deep subsurface > Groundwater | place: USA: Utah...
TATTCAGGGACAGGAGAAGACACAATCTCATTACCAACGGCCCCAAAGATCGGTGAAAGCAAGGAATCCTCTTTTATCGTTTCCGGACTTATCGACGACGCCCGCGTATACAACCGCGCGCTTTCTGAAAATGAAATAACGGCACTCTACAACAGCGGAGCGGCTAAGCTCTCCTCTTCTCGCGCTCTGACAGCGGGGAGTACGCTTGAAGACGGCCTCATTAGTCACTGGACCTTTGATGGCAAAGACATGACGAGCAATGTGGCGGATGTGAGCGGGAGTGGGAATGATGCACGATTGGTGAACTCTGCAGCCACAACAACTGCCATTGGCAAGCTTGGCCAGGCACTCAGATTCGACGGGGTGGCAGAACATGTGAGGAAGGACTCGTTTACGGGAGAGTCGGGAACGGCGGGCTCGGTAGCATTTTGGGGGTATTTTGACGACATCAACAGCAGTGATGGAATTTTTACTACAAATGGTTTGGTACCGCTGATGTGGGTTTCTGGTAGTAATATTCGCACCTACCTCTACGATTCAGATTTATTGAAAGCTGTGGATTTTAGCACTGCGCTTCCCACCGATCAGTGGGTGCACTTCTCGCTTACCTGGGACGCCGATGCTGCTACTATGTACAAAAACGGTGTGCAGGTGCTACAAGATACCTCGGCAACGTCCTCCTACAACGCTGCGGGGAGTGTCTTTTTGATGACTGACAGGGTTATCGCTGATCGCTATACGGCTGGGAAAATGGATGATGTCCGTGTGTACAACCGTGCGCTCTCGGTGGATGAGGTGACACAACTTTATAATCTTGGAGAAGCAAAGGCGAACGCGAGCTCCAAGACACTCGTGGGTGCATCTTCGCTTTCGAGCGGCCTGGTAGGTCACTGGACCTTCGATGGCAATGACATGACGAGCAACGTGGCGGATGTGAGCGGCAATGGACATAATGGAATTCTCTCCGGGTTCACTTCGACAACGACCGCCATTGGGAAGTTTGGCCAAGCGCTCCAATTTGGTGGAGACGACGAATACGTGAGCATGGGAGACGTGGATGACCTCGATGAACTTACGCAACTCTCGTTCTCTTTATGGGTTAATAGAAGTTCAGCCGCTGATGCCTGGTCGGCGTTTATCTCAAAAATGTCGAACAGTAGCAATGGATGGGGAATACAGCGTAATGGTTCCGGCGACGGACTCTTCCTCTCTTTTAGAAATAGTGACAGCTCAAACGGTAATACAACAACAGGGTTGCCATTGGATGCTTGGACGGCGGTCACCGTGGTATACGATGGTAGTGGCTCCACGAATGCGGATAAACTGAAACTCTACATCAATGGAGTGAATACTTCTCTCTCGTATACTGGGACGATTCCGTCATCATTACCGGCGACCACTGGCTCTCTAAATATCGGCAAACATCAATTTGAGTCGTTGTATTTCGGCGGTCAAATCGATGATGTACACGTCTACAACCGTGCGCTCTCGGCAAGCGAGGTCAAACAGCTGTACTTGATCGGACAATAATCCCGAGGTTATAATCCCTCCTAATCCCGAGGTTAAACCTCGGGCAACCTCGGCTGCTTCACTCTCCACATAACATTCCCGAGGTTTAACCTCGGGCGACTGAGAAGATCGGAGCCCCGGGGAAAACTGCACTTATGGGGCGAACAATTTGATATTTTTACAAGTATGGCTCGCAATTACGTGTTTGCTCCAGAGGAGTACTATCATCTGTACGCGCGAGGGGTGGAAAAAATGCCAGTGTACAGAGATAAAGCCGACTATCAGCGATTCTTGGAAGGGATGTACATATTTAATACCTCGCGAAGCGTCAACCTCAAAGACATTCATCGAAAAATTACTCGCAGTCCGACTTCAGCTAGGAAGGCCAAGATGCACCTTTTTGATGTGGACCGTCGAGATACATTAGTTGATATTGGTGCCTACTGTTTAATGCCAAATCACTTCCACATCTTGATTCGAGAAAAAGATGCGAAGGGCAAGGGGGTGAGCAAGTTTATGCAAAAACTTATGACTGCCTACACAATGTATTACAACAAAAAGCGAGCAAGGACCGGGGCCCTATTCGGGTCTTCATACAAGGCTCGCCACGTGGTAGACGACGTCCATCTAAAGTACCTATTTGCCTACATCCACCTTAATCCCGCGGAGTTAGTTGCAAGGGGGCAGTTAGAGAAATATGCCTACTCGAGTTATTCGGACTATTTGGACATCAAACGGAAACAGCGGGCGATCATTAACCCGCACGCCTTTCCTAACTATTTTTCTCCTGATGAAATGAAGGATGAAGTTGAGGAGTGGCTCTTACACGATGTGCCCGAGGTTTAACCTCGGGAAGTTGTAAGTGAGCGACCCAAGCTACCTTTGAACGCTCATGTTTGGTCCGAGATAGGAATGCACAAAAGCCCCGTGATACAATTTACATAACATATGACAATCGTACGCGAGAGGGCAATAGTGGTAGCCTTGGCCCTTGCATCGACCGTCTTTGTATCTACGGCAGCTCCAGTACATGCGGTGACATTCTCAAATACCACGACGGTTACTGGCAGTGCGAGCATTCTCGGCGCGCTCTCAAAAGGCTCTGGCACCTTCGTCATCGACCACCCGCTCGATCCCAAAAACAAGCTCCTCTATCATTCGTTCGTAGAGAGCCCCGACGTGAAAAATATGTACGATGGCGTGGCGGAGCTCAATGAAAACGGAGAGGCGACGATCGAACTTCCCGGATATTTTCTCGCGCTGAACTACGATTTTCGCTACCTTGCAACGCCCATTGGAAATGCCATGCCGAATTTATTCCTGAAAAAAGAGGTGAAAAAACGCTTCTTTGGATTTTTTGGCACGCCCGTATTCAAAATCTCTGGCGGGACCCCGGGCGGTCGTGTTTCTTGGCAAGTGACGGGCATACGCCACGACACGTACATTGAAGCGAATCCGATCACGGTGGAGGTGCAGAAGGGGCCTGATGAACTGGTCGATATGGGAGAGTACATTTGTTCTGAATGTTATGGGACGGAATAACCCCTTTATCATTTTGGCGCTTGCGGTTGTCACACCGGCCCTCGCGCTTGCCGTTACGTTTTCAGGCGACATCCAATTTGGGGGCAATCTCGCGATTAGCGGCACTCTCTCGAAAGGCTCCGGCACCTTCGTCATCGACCACCCGCAAAAACCACGGACACACTTGTTGTATCACTCATTCATCGAGAGTCCGGATGTGAAAAATATCTACGATGGAATCACTACGCTTGATGCGCAGGGCGAGGCTTTCGTCAAACTCCCGAGCTACTTTGAGGCATTGAACAAAGACTTTCGCTATCAATTTTTCCCCCTCGACGAGCCTATGCCCGATCTCCACATCAAGAACGAAGTCGCGGACAATCAGTTCACAATAGCAGGCGGAATCCCTGGCGGGAAAATCTCCTGGCAAATCACTGGCATTCGGCATGATCCATATATCCTCGCCAACCCTATCATTCCGGAGGTTGAGAAAGGGCCAGGAGAGATCGTGGGGCAAGGAGAGTGTATATTTGAACCACTATGCGAATAGTGCACGCAAAACTCCTCATTTTTCTTCTCATGACGCTGTGTTCCGTCCCCGCTGTTTCGTATGCAGTCACGTTCACTACCGATGTAACTGATTTAAGTGACTTCACTATTACCGGATCCATCACCAAAGGTTCGGGTACGTTCGTTATCGACCACCCGCAAAAACCACGGACACACTTGTTGTATCACTCATTCGTCGAGAGTCCCGATGTGAAGAATCTCTACGACGGTGTTGTGGTGCTTGGTGCGGGCGGCGAGGCGGTCGTGCATCTCCCGAATTACTTTGAGGCATTGAACAAAGACTTTCGCTACCAGCTCAAGCCAATTGGGAGCGCGATGCCGAACCTCCATATCAAAGAGGAAATTGCGAACAACCAATTCACTATTGCCGGAGGAGTACCCGGTGGGAGAGTTTCGTGGCAGGTCACCGGAGTGCGCCACGACCCCTACATCCTCGCCAACCCTATCATTCCTGAGGTTGAGAAAGGACCAGACGCGCTGGTCGACAGAGGAGAATTCCTCTTTCCCGAAGCGTACGGTTTGCGCGGCGCAGCGAGTATTCACATCCGCGATCTTTTCAAACCGTTTCTCGGTGGGTTCAGAAACGTATTCCAAAAAATCTTTTAGATGCGTACCTCTTGGAGTGTGTACACAGTGGGTGCGGTGCTAAGTGTGCTCATCGTGCTCCTCATGACTCTTGCGCCAGAAAAGAGATACTCACCGTTATCTCCCGAGAACGATTTGGAAGCGTGGACGCGTGAGCGGATCGCTACTCTCGGTGGAGAAGTTGCGTACGAAGAATTCAGGGCGTGGGCACATACCCTCAATGACAACAGCGTCGAAGGACATAACGCCGCACATGTTTTCGGAAGAGAACTGTATGAGATAGAGGGCCTCTCCTCATTTACCATCTGTGATTCCGACCTTTCGTACGGTTGTATGCATGAATTTACGGGACAGGCAATTGTCCAACATGGGACGGAGATAGTTGCGCACTTGGTCTCGCTCTGTGGTCGCGAGCACGGTGAGTATGCGCTGTCTTGCTATCACGGAATTGGGCACGGGGTCCAATCTTTTTTGGGATACGAAGAAGGGGATCTAAAGAAAGCATTGGAGGTTTGTTCCAGCTCTGTCAAAACCCCGATCGTTGGATCTGGATGCCACGGTGGCGCGTTTATGGAATGGAATTTGAAGACGATTCTCGGGGGAGATGCTGTCGTGCGCAAGGGAGAAGACCTCTACTATCCGTGTAACGCCTTAGAAGACGAATATGTGCCGACATGTGTATTCAGGCAATCGCAGTGGTGGCGAAATGTGCTCACCTCATTTTCCGTCGAGAACAAATATGGAGAAATGGGGGGTCTCTGTAGGCGCTTTACTGAAGAAACATTGTATAGTGATACGCGAGAGCACCATTACGCGTGTTTTTTAGGTATTGGCCACAATGCTTCCTCTGAGGTGAATCACGACGCGGACATAATATTCGACCTGTGTAGAGAGGCCTCCACAACTGACCTCGAGTTACTCATTTGCCTCTCAGGGGCATCAGGACGTACTGGGGCTGATGAGAGTCTGGCGAAGGCGCTTCGTATGTGCGAGCATTTTAACGGCATCGAGTATGATTATTGCACTGCGTTTGCGAGGGAAGACGTAGAGACTTTGGCCGAATTACAGCCTCGTATCGTTGGTATTAGGGAATTCTGAGCTATTTTTTCTGATTATACACCTGCATTATGGAAAGCCTTTGGGTACACTAGAAGCATGAAGCACCATTCTGTTATCGTGTTGGCGATTATTGTTGTTGCTCTCGCAATTGCCCTCCTGGTCTTTTCAAAGCCGTCGTCGCTTGCCTATGTTGAAGCAGGTACAATCGCGAAAGATGTACGAAGCTTTCAGGAGCTCTCCGATCGATTCACCGACCTCGCGGAAGAGAAGGGTGCGGTCTATGCGTACGAGATCTTGAAACGCGCTTCGCTTCCACCCAACACAGACCTACACCTTCTAGGGCATGTGGTGGGAGATGAGCTTTATAAACAGAAAAGTGTGGAAGGTATAGCTGATTGCACGCAAGATTTTCGCAATGCGTGTTCGCACTCGATAGTCATCGGCACTTTGGGGGAATTTGGAAATGGAGCGCTCGATGCAATCCGCGAAGCCTGTAAGAAAGCGCCAGGTGGAAGCGGTGCATATACCATGTGTTTCCACGGGCTCGGACACGGTGTCCTCGCTTTCAATGAGTATGATTTTGCGCGTACGCAAGAATTTTGTGAAAAAACAGGAACGGAAGAATACAACAATCGGGAGTATGCGGAATGCATGGGTGGCGCCGTGATGGAGATTATCAGCGGAGGTGGCCACGACCAAAAAACATGGGGAGAGAAACGGGGCACCTATCTTTTTCGCGAAGAGCCGCTCTCGCTCTGCCAAGACGATTTCTTCGACGAGAGGACGCGCGCGATGTGCTACACCTACATCACGCCGTTTTTATTTGAAGCGGCAGGAGGAAATCTCGGGCGGCCGCTGCCACAGGATTTTGAACGCGGATTCCGGTTTTGTGCAGAGCTTCCAGAGGGTTCTATCCGAGACATGTGCTTCGGGGGTTTTGGAAAAGAGTTTTTGGTGCTCGCGCAAGACAGAGACGTGCGGCGTATCGAGGACATGACGCAAGACCAAATGCTCACCGTACATTCGTGGTGTGAATTGGCACACGACGAGGTGGGAACAAACGAGTGTATACTCTCTGCAATGCAATCGGCATATTGGGGAGGGGAAAATAAGCCCGACGCGGCCATCCTCCTTTGCTCAGTCGCAAACGAAGAGTATCGCGAACGCTGTTTCGAGTCTCTTGCCGAGGAAGTAGGGACCTACGTGGAAGATGTAGAGTACAGAAAGAATTTTTGTTCGATTATCGCTCCAGAATATCAGGATACATGTGAAGGAACGTTGCTATGAATACGACCGGGATGCGCCGCGCTGCGCCCTTAGTATTCGTTGCACTCGCGGTAGCGGTGCTTTTTATGCTCTTCCCCGAGCGCGAAGACGCTCTCGACTGGACAGGGCGTGAAGAGATCACAATCCTCCTAACCGAGCATGGATTCGAACCAGAGAGTGTATTTATTACAAGGGGAACAAACGTGGTGTTTGTCTCAGAGCGCGGCAACGAGTTCTGGCCCGCGTCGGACCTTCATCCCTTTCACACTATCTATTCTGCGTTTGATGCAAAGAGGCCACTTTCACCTGATGAATCGTGGAGCTTTGTTTTTGAGAAGGACGGTCACTGGAGCTTCCACGACCACATTGATGCGCTTGCCACAGGGGCGATCATTGTCATCCCTCCGGGAGCTGTTGCAGATGAGCGGTATGATGTCATTCCCGAATGCGACCAAGAGAGTCTCGACGGTCGAAGGGCGTGCTGGAAGTTGCGCATCAAGTACACACTCGAAAAAAAGGACCTCGCCGCCGCTTTCGATGAGATCCAACGTGTCTATGAAGATCAGGCGGATTTCAGAGAAGACTGCCATCTATATGCACACGACCTCGGTATCGTCGCCTACCAGCGCTATGGTGACGACATCCCCTTTACGCCGAAAATAGCGACCTGCGGGCAGGGTTTCTACCACGGGTATATGGAAGCGTTTCTCTCATGGCACGAAGGAGATGTGGTCGCGGCGAGTGAGTTTTGTGAGCACGCACGAGAGCGCCTCGGCACAGTATTCCCGCTCTCAGGACCCCAGTGTCACCACGGGATCGGCCACGGGCAGATGGAGTATCTTCTCGCCACTCGTCTTGATCTCCTTCGAGACTTACCGCAACTCGTAGGAATCGGTATCACCGACTGCGGAAAATTACCGGATGATGATGCGCAATTCCGGTGTGCTTCGGGTATTTATGCGGTGATGAAAGATTGGGTCAACATTCAGGATTTGTTCCATGTGTATCCCGAATTCTTCTCGCTCGCCGATCCGTATGCCCTTTGCAGATACGTATCGGAAGATTGGGCCAAACGCGCTTGCGCGTGGGAACTCTCGAAGGAAGTGTACCTCCTCGCCGAGAAGGATCCCGACATCGCGTTTCCCGCGGAAATATCGGCGGGTCAAGCGTGGGAGCCGAAGTATCTTGACCTTATGATCAGGAGCACAGCGTTCCTTATAGGGGAGGTGGGAATCACGCTCTCTGACGAAGAGCTTGCCGCCTCATGTCGATCTATACGAGAGCAACAATTCAAAATATGGTGTATCCAGGGGATCGAACAAGGACTCCTCTTCAACGGGCATCCGGGCGGAAACGAAGTAGAGCGTTCGGTGCGATTCTGCCGATCCGACGTGCTTTCGGACGCGGAGCGAGAAGGGTGCGAAGAGGTGCTCGTGTCGTACATGCAAGGAGCGTATGGTACGACGGGACAGAAGAGCGCGTGCGAAGCCCTTCGGGCTCTTGACCTCAGCTCCGCTGGTTGCGAAACATAAGTATGACAAACAAAATACTCGTAGGAGGGGTTGCTAGCATTGTTTTCGTGACAGCATTGCTATTGCTCGGAGCAAAATCGGAGGAACAAACTACTCCGACGAGAGCAGATACGGGCTCGGATGGGTATTGGGAAGAGAGCATTAAGGTCTTGGGAGGAGATCGGGCGTACGAAGAATTTGCGCACGCTGTATCGGATTTTAATCAAGGGCGCCAACATGCGCATGCGCACACTTTTGGCGCCGCACTGTATGAAGTAGAGGGCCTTGAAGGCTTGCCCGTCTGCGACGGCCGTTTCTCTTATGGCTGTTTCCATGAGTTTTTAGGGCATGCGATTGCCGAGCATGGGATCGACTCGGTGAGCCTATTGAACGACGGATGTATTCAAGCACTCGTAGAAAGTCCGCTCTCATGCCAGCACGGCATTGGGCATGGGGTCATGGCGTTCTTTGGGTATAGTGAAGGAGATCTGCTGCATGCGCTCGATGTGTGTCTCAATCTTCCGTACAATGATCCGATCGGTGGGTGCTACGGAGGTGTCTTTATGGAGTACAACTTGCACACAATGCTCGGTTTTGATGCGAATCTACGCGAATTTCAGGACAACATCGGTGAACCTTGCGACAGTCTTTCAAGTCCGTACAAGGCCCCGTGTGTCTATTGGCAGCCGCAATGGTGGCATCAAGCGATTTTTTCCGGAGAGAGCACGGCGGAATCATATTCGCAAATGGGAGAATATTGTCGTGAGGTCGGAGATACGAGCTATCTTATACGCTCCTGCATGGAAGGTCTTGGAACCATAACCGCATACGCGTCGAGATACGACCCCGACACGATAATGGAATTGTGTGACGCGGCGGCCTCCAATATTTCAGAGCGTCTCTACTGCACATCGCTCGCCGCCAATAGTATGGGGATCGAGGTCGACAAACTATCTGCAGAGCGCGCGTGCGCTTCGTTCTCGGGAGATCACAAGGAGTACTGTCTCGCGTATGCTCGCAATGAGGCCAATATATTGAACGTACGAGCTGAACCATGAGGTATAGTCATCATCTCAGTATCTTTCTCGGTGCCTTTGTCATTCTCATGCTTGTCGGTTTTCTGTTGTCTGATCAAACATCGGATCGAGAAACGGAGGCGCAACGATTAATTGATATGTGCTCTGTGTCTGAAAATCGGTCGCGCTGCTACGAAGTAGAGGTTGCAGCACTATATCCGGAGCGGAGCGTGTATAAAGTGTTCGACATCATACGCACCATACGTGATCTCGATCCGCAGTATCAGTTTTGTCATGTTCTGTCGCACGCGCTCGGGGAGCGGGTTGTCGCAGAAGATCCGGCAAGATGGGTAGAGGCGATACCGTTAAATCCTGCCGACGGTCTGTGTTCGAACGGCTTCATTCACGGGGTTATTGGTGGCCGGTTTCGTGCAGAAGTACTCGATGATGCGATGCTCGAAAAATTCATCCCAGATTTCTCACGCGCTTGCGAACCACGTGAAAATTGGAGCCCCAGCCCGCTTGATCAGGCTATTTGCTACCACGGGATGGGCCACTTGTTTGTGTTTATCACGGACGCGGATATCGCGAAGGGACTCTCTTTGTGCGAGAGAACTGCCAAAGGAAAGAACCCACGGCAGGATTTTCGCCGTGTATGTAGAGAGGGTGTCTTTATGCAAATTTATCAGCCGCTCGAACCGGATGACTTCTTGCTAATTGAGCGCATGGAGGTGAAGCCGACGAAAGAAACGGTACGCGAGTATTGCGCCACCTTTACACAGGACGAGTACGTGGGTGCATGTTTGCGGGAGAGTTGGCCGCTCTTTCGCGAGGGAGTCGAGGATGGATATGGCATAGGGGAATTCTGTGAAGGACAGCCCAATGCACGGGAAGAGACAGCGTGCTACGAGTCTGCTTTTTCGATTCTCGGCCGCATGTCCCTTGGCGACAGTGAGCACATAGTAGAAGCTTGCGGAAGTGTTCCGGAGGAGCGACAGCCTATGTGCTACGAGTACGGAGCGCAAACAACACTCGAAGAAGACAGGGCCTCAGGAGCAAAAGCGGTTGCGTTGTGCGAGCAGATACCATCGCAATATCAAGAAAGCTGCCTTCTCTCGCTCGCACGTAAAGTGGTGTTTAATTTCGGCTCCTCACAGAGCGCCCGAGAATTCTGTGATTTGTTACCGGAAAAGCCACGTACCGTGTGTGTTTCCACAGTCCGCTAGCGGAGGGAGACTACGAGAAAAAATATTAGAAAAAGCCGCCACAACCGACAAAATAGATAGTGTCTGATTCGTCCGCGCCTGAGACTGAGGGGAGTACGTCATTTTTTGCGCACTGGTCGCCTTGGGCGAGGGTGTTTCCATTGGCTCCGCTGAGAGGTGAGATTTCTCGCATGAAGACCGCAATGCCAACGAGCGCAACAGTGACTACTTCGAAGTGCACTACGAGGAGGAGTTGGACGAAGGCTGCGCTCTGCCACGCGTGACGCTCAAGCTATTTCCTCTCCAAGACGGTCTGCGCGCGGAAGAGATCGCACAAAGAATTGCGCGACTACTCAAGGTTTTTCATGGGTATACATACGAGAATGGGGTAGAAGAAGGTTTGTATTTACCCTTGAAGATCAAGTTCCTCGATAATGTGCCGCAAGGGCGCCCCGGGAAACCAAAAAGCCCAATAGCAGTTCGGCACGTCGCCGGCTCTCACGAAAAGAGTCAGCGCGTTGCGATTGCACGCTCCGTATGAGCGGAGGGATGATTCGCGCCCGCGTCGCGTGGGAGAGATTTTGGCGACGGTACGAGCGAATGTTCGCAGTTGATGAAATAGAGAGGTCGCGCACACTACAGCTTGCTGGCGGCGTACTCCTCCTGGGCTGGCTACTTGAGTTTCAAAACTGGTCGCGTTTCCCCGATCTTTCGGTCAACGCAGTGCGCGATGGACTCCATTTGTGTTGGCCGTGGTTCCAGGGTTGTGGGGATTGGTACTTTCTCACGATGGGCTCTCTCGGGTACTCACAGCAGGTCTTTTATGCGGGACTTCTCGGACTCATCGTACTTGGAGGCGTCGCACTCGTGTATCGGCGTTTCTCGTATGCGCACGCGATTTTCCTTACACTATTCACGTGGGAGGTGATAGGCATCGTCCTTTCGTACCGGATGGCCGTGAATTACTGGTACATTCACATTCTCTTCGGCGCAATGTTTCTTTTCGCGCGTGGGAAGCTCGCGTTTCTCCGTATTATCGCCGTCGTTTTCTATTTCTTTGCAGGCATTATCAAACTCGACAGCTCGTGGCTTTCTGGAAAATACTTTTCTGCGCTTTCGGATGGTCTCTACCTCTTTCCTGACGCGTTCATACCCGTCGCGACCAACGCGGTTGTCCTCATGGAACTCGCACTCGTGTGGCTTCTCTTATCTTCTCGGCGCGAATACCGGCTCTCGGTCTTGGCGATCCTCTTTGTTTTTCACGTTTACTCTGCGATTTACGTTGGGTTTACATACCCCACGATTGTCCTCCCGATGGTCTTGGTGTTGTTCTTGTCTCGGGAGGAGACTCCGTTTCGTCCCAATGTGATAGGGAAGAGCGTAGTAGGTACATTCATTGTTGTGGCTTTTGCCGCTTCACACCTGGTGCCTTTCCTCATTGAGGGGGATGTACGTATCACCTTGGAAGGGAACAAGTACGGCAATTACATGTTCCGCGCAAATTACCAGTGCGAATCAAAGGCGAACTTTGTATATTCCGATGGCCGTATTGAGGAAAGGGATTCGACGTCTTTCTTCGCGAATTATCGTTGCGAACCGTACGGCCACTTTTTCTACTTCAAGCAGATGTGTATCTCTGACGATACTATCGAGCGTATCGGGTGGACGTTCGACACGTCCGTCGACGGAAGTCCGCTTCAACGCATCGTCGATGTGGAGGACGCCTGCTCTCTCGAATACAAAGCATTTTCGCACAATGAGTGGATTCGCTTACCGGGAAAAGACGAAGTGGAGGTCGTGGGAATACCCGCTAAAAACAGATACCTCCCCTCGGACCCTACGTGGCAGAATTTTCGTTAAGGTGCCTCGTCTGCTTCAACAATGACTATTGGTGTGTAGAACGTCAGATCTTCTCGCGTTTCGAGTGCACTGAAGATCACAGAGTGCATCACAATACTCCCAGGAGTTGTTCGGTGATGCGAACGATATCCGACAAGAACGCCGTTCTCTATGCGCGGCACGCGCTCGATCACGTACGTTTTCGCGTCGATGAATATGCGTACGCTCTCATACTCGCGGTTTTGTACCCCAATCCGTTCCCCTTCAAACCATTTGTATTCCGAGTCGATGGCGGTGACACGTATGGGAAACGATGCTTCCTTGAGAAGAGTATCGGCGTTGGGGGTGAGGTCATCATAGTACCGTGCGTACATGAAGACCGTGAAGAATACTGAAAGGCCACTCACGATTCCGAGTGCGACGATGATGCCAAAAGCCCCTGCAGTTGATTTCATAAGTGTTCTGCCGTGACTACAGATATGTTTTGAGCGTGGAGCTCGAGCGTATCGGAAAGTTCGACGACTACAATGACAAGTTCGTTTAAAGCACTCCGCTCAGAGCTCTGTGATCGCCCCTCTGAAACGAACACACCACCCCGTATTTTCTGCACTACAGAGGTCCATTCTGTGGTATCGCTATAGGTAATACGAACGAGTGGATACGGAAACGAAACGTCTGAAGGGCCAGTATCAACTACAAGCACGTTGCGCTCGAGATCGTGTTCGCGCGCGATTCCCTCGATGAACAATGTGCGCGGCTCTCGATACTCGGAGTATAGCGGTGGCGTAAATGCGTGAGCGATCGTCACGGTTAGGACGAAACTTCCCAATCCAGCCAGCACAAAGCGCATACGCTGATAGTATATATGCTATCCATGCCCTTTTCCGCATTTCTGGAAGGCTTCAAAGTGCGCATACCCGCGTTCGGTATGGAGTATCTTTTTATGACACTGTTCTTTGCGTCGATCACAATGACGCCAGAATTGCTCGGTACTATCAATAATGCAACAAAGAACATCATCGCACTCGCGGGGGTAGGGGTCATGCTCGCTTGCACCGGGCTCGTGCTTTTTGCGCGGAGGCACGTGGAAGGAGTGGACGTTCAGATCCATCCGGCGCTCGGAATGGGGTTTTTATCGCTCCTCTTTCTCGGAATCATGCAGGGTGTTCACGGAGTTACTCAGATGGGTTTCTCGGGAGTCGCGTTTGAACCGGGAACTCTTCTTTCTTTCGTCGCACTTTTCTGCGCAGCATTTGCCTCCTATTCGCTCGCCGTAGTCCTTGGACACACCTTTGTGCGTGCAACTCTATATGCGCTGGTGACGGTACTTATTTTCGTGCTAGGCACGTTTGGCATGAGTTTTCCGCCCGAAGTGGAGTCTCAAGAACGGGCTGAATACCATGCTTCGCTCCCAGGTTCGCTACACGTAGCTTTTTTTGCGTACAGAGATTCGCTCGGAACAATGCTCGCGGGGAGCGGATTACACACGTACGCGGAGGCATGGGCGCACCACAGACCGGTAACTGTAAATACGACATCTTTGTGGAATGAGGATTTCGAGAGAGCGTACGGCCTCATTCCGACACTCGCGGTTACAGGAGGATCGGTACTCATGGTGTTCTATATGCTGGCGCTTGCGGGTGTAGTGAAGCGCTCACTCGACGCCAAGCGTTATTCGCTTCCGCGCGTGGTACTCATTCTCGGGAGCGCGAGCTTGGCGATACTTCTCTCCTTTGTCGCGTATACGCCGCATCTTGGGATCTTTGTTGTGCTCGGTGTAATGCTCGGTCTCATGCTTTCTTTCTCCAATCGTGTCCGGTTTCGTAAACCGATCTTTGCAAGATGGGCACTCACATTTTTTGCGATTTTCTGTATTTCTCTCGGACTGATCCTCGGTACCATTGCACTCGTGCGTACCCTCTCGCTCTCCGCGTACTCGCAGGCAATTGCTCTTAAGGAATCGGACGCGGGAATTGTGACCGTACTCAATGTGCTGGAGCAAAGCATACGATATGAACATACGTTAGTCGCGACTCGGGAAGCGAGCGCGCTACACTATCAGGAAGCTCAAGCACTACTACAGAAAGAGGTAGTCACCGATAGCGATCGTAGAGAGGCGGAGACGCACCTGCATGCAGCAAACACATATGAAAGCACCGTCTTTGCTCTCGGAGATGTCACGTACAGAGCGCATATCCGGGCGGGGAATATAGTTGTGTTACTCGGAATTGTGCGAGGGAATCGAGAGGAGATCGAGTTGGGAATTGAAAGATATCGATCTGCGCAAACAGTGGCTCCCAACCATCCGCTCGCCTTTTTCTTGGAAGCACAAGCGCTCGTCGTGTTGGGCAACACGGACGGTGCGCGCATCGCTTTGCGAAAAACGCTCCACCTCAAGCCCGATTATCCAAACGCACAAGAATTAATAGAGCGCTTGAATGCTCAAAGTGTCCCATGATACGCTGTGTAATATGGGTCGTGTTCAAGACGCATCAATTCTTGTTTTTCTGTGCATCATCCTCGCAGTCCCACTCTCATTTGCATCGGCGCACGGACTTGGCGCCTCACTCGAGCGTGAAGTGGAGGGATACTATGTCGATGTTGGCTATGATCCCGATCCGCTACGCGCGAGTCGCTCGGTGCGTTTCGATTTCGAACTCTACGATGTGCCAGCTACGACTGATCCCGCGAGTACGGAGTCGATAGATTACACGAGCGTATGGGTGCGGCTCGAACAGGAGGGGCGGACAATTCTCGCAACTGGCGTTGCAAAGGCTCTTTGGGGGCCAACGACACTTCTCATGGATTTGCCGGAGACAGCAGGACCCCTGACGATCGATGTACGCTTTGAGCGAGGAGAGGATGTGCTCGTGGGAACCTCATTTACGCTCAATGTCGAGCAGTCGCCTGAGCAGGCAGGTATTTCAAATAGTCCCGTTTTTCCAGGCATTGGTGGCCTTGTAGTGGGGGCGCTCTTGACGTTCCTCTTATTCCGGAGGCGTGGATAAGAGTCTTCTGCGCACTCTCGCCTTGATATACTAAAGGAGCCGAAATGTATGGCGTTTTTGCGCTTTCTTCAGTATCACAATGCGGTCCCAATCGCTTTCTCCATCATGCTATTAGGGGCAGGGGGTTTGTACGCCGCAACGAACCCCGAGGCGATTCTTTCAGCCGAACAAACAGTCATTTCGGTTGACAATACGTACGTCGCAAATAAAGACTTTTCCTCATACACACCATCAGTGAGAATAACGGACGTGACGGAAGACGACGACTACTACTACGTCGAGTACGACTTTTCAACGATCGATCTTCTGGACTACACATGGCAAGACCTTGTAAAGAATGGTCAGGTCATGCGTGTCTCGAAAGCAGACCTTGGGCCGTATAGAGACTTGGGGCTTTACGTTACGCGCCAGCTCAAACAGCTCGTCGATCGCGAGCTCGCACGCCTGAAAGAGACGCAAGATATAGAAAAGGAGAACATTCGCCACAAGGTCGTCGCGACCGCATACAGCGGACTCGTTGGTGCATTTTTGGACGACACAACAGAAGAGATTGCTGGATACGAGCCGGTGGTCGAGCCACCCGCGCCAGCACCTCAGCCGATCGCGCAAGCGCTGCAAGAAGATCAGGTTGAAGAAATCCCGGCGGAAGAGACGCCTCCCGCATTGGAAGAGGAAGCACCGTCGGAATCTTCAGAAGAAGAAACACCGTCATCGCCAGCTGCTTCATCGACACCGCCAGAGGCCACGTCAACACCGTCCGGAGGCGGGGGCACATCCGGCCAAGGTACCTCAACACCTCCGACGGGCGACGTGACTCCGCCCACGCTTCAAGTTTTGGGTCAGAATCCCGCGCG
>Ga0066639_10002540_pt1 | contig 15943 bp, 21 predicted proteins | sample CryGeyCG2114_010_2_FD_59504 | JGI IMG/M metagenome (GOLD analysis project Ga0066639, IMG submission 59504) | Groundwater microbial communities from aquifer - Crystal Geyser CG10_big_fil_rev_8/21/14_0.10 | ecosystem: Environmental > Aquatic > Deep subsurface > Groundwater | place: USA: Utah...
AAAATTATGAAATCAAAGTACAATTTCAAAAAACAAACGAAATAAAATCAATCACAGCAGGAAAACTAATAGCGGACAAAAAAATGAGCGGAAAACTAATCGCTTATTATTTAGCAAGAACACAACAACTATTTGAACGCGTGGGGATACCAAAAGAAGCGATGCGATTCAGACAAGTAGATGATGAAGAGCGAGCATTCTACGCAAAAGAAGGATGGGACTTTGAAGTCAAAACAAGCATCGGATGGATAGAACTAATCGCCAACAACTACAGAACAGACTATGACTTAAACCAACACGCAAAAATAAGCGGACAAGACATGAACTTCCTACGCGAAGACGGAAGCAAATTCATACCACACGTATGGGAATGCTCAATAGGATTCGACAGAACATTTTATTGTCTATTGGAACATGCATACAGAGAAAAAGAAAACACACCATCATTAGCATTACCTGTGAGCTTAGTTCCTCTCCAAGCAGGAATATTTCCTTTGCTAAAAAATAAACCCGAGCTTGTTGCTAAAACAAAAAAAGTTTATGAACTGTTGAAAGATTGTTACGAAGTACAATACGATGATGCAGGATCAGTCGGTAAAAGATACGCACGAATGGACGAAATAGGAGTTCCTGTTTGCATTACAATCGATTTTGACTCATTAGAAAAAGAAGATGTTACGATTAGAAATAGAGATACAGGAGAACAGAAGCGTATTAAGATTTCCGAGTTGAAGGATGTAATGTTTAAACTGGTTACTGGGACAAATTTTAAACAGATTTAACAGTCTTTTTCAAATCACTTCTAATCTTGTATGCTTTCTCTGCATCTTTCAAAATAGTTGTATTAATGTTTGCAACAACAAGCTCTTCTTTTCTGTACTTTGCCTTCTTGACAACGCCCTTTAATGGCATAGTCATTTGTGAATGACCAATAAGCTTTTCATTTTTCTTGCCATATCTTACTCTGCCCACGCCATTACAATACGCCAAAACAACTTCGTTCTCAAACGCGCGTTCGACACACAACGCATCAACAATTTTTTCATCTGATCTTGTACCGTACTTTTTATCAAACGAATAACAATCACCATCACTCCAATAACTCGGACAAATAACAAGTTCAACACCCTTTCTTGCCATCTTTCTGAAAATCTCAGGAAACATTAAATCCCAACAAATAATCAAACCAATTTTCCCATGTTTTGTATTAAACACAACAGACCTATGACCATCTGCCAGTGAAGCACGCTCGCTCAACCAAAGATGCACTTTTCTGTAATTTCCCACAACGTTCCCTTCAGAGTCAATATACACAGACATATTGTGCCTGCCACAATCATCCTCATGCACCATAGAGCCAGGAACAACATCAATTTTGTATTTTTTTGCTAACTCTTGATACGCTTTAATATATTCGCTCTCGTGCGCAGCAGCAGTCTTTAGCTTTATCTTAGTACCTGTTACAAAATATTCAGGAAACACAATAATATGTGCCTTTTTCTGCGCTGCTTTTTTGATTAATTGCTCAGCCTTATTTCTATTCTTCTCAGGAGAATCAGAAACTTCACACTGCGCAAGAGCAATTCTACACTTCATTTTAACTTCAAGATTATGCAAACTGACTTATTAAGGTATCTTTGTTTTAATTTTTTCCTTATTTTCTTCGATTAATTTTAACAAATGCGATTTAGAACTTTCTACAACTGCTTTATTTGTTTCAAACGTAAATGTTACAGCACGTTTTGGATCGTCCTTTAACCTTTCAAAAACAAGCAAATCTTTTGGTGTTACAAAACTCTTTACTCTATTGTATGCGGCAGTTAACTCAGTGACAGCATCAAAATGGAAAAACACATTCATCAACGTGCCACCATATACTGCAATAATATTGGGAGTTGACCTCGGAATTCCCAAGTAAACATTCATACCTAGCGATGTTAGATACTTTGCACAAAAGCGATTCACTACATTGTTATTCTCAATTAAAATATGACACTCATTTTCCTTTGCAAATGATTTCATAAACTCTTTCTGCTCACGATCAAGAATAAACAACCCAACGTTCTTAAAGTGACAAATAAACCTGTTTTCCTCAGTGTTAATATTGCCAAGCTGGGCATTCATTACAAAAAATTCAAACGCCTTACTCATACTCTCCAAATGAACACATTTCGCATTGCCGTCATAAACAGGAATGCCCCGTTTTTTATTCAGCACATCACCAACAGAAGCAAGCCAACTTTCTTCAATTGACCAACACCCTTTTTTGTTCGCAAGAATTTTCTCATTTGCTAACTGATTTAAAATTTTATGAACTCCCTGATACGTACAACTCTTTCCCAAATCTCTTACACTCTTTGCTATCTGAACAACAGACTGAGCACGCTCTCGCAGAAGTACATTCATAACCAGATTTTTCAAGGACTTCTTAGGTGGAAATATATTCACAAGCATATACTCACAGAGAAAATGGAATGTTTTAAACGTTTTGTTTCAACAGAATACAACTCTTGCTTTTTATTTCAAATATCCTCTGCACTTGTTAATGAGCCGGACACTTGACAGCAAAGTATTTTTTGCAATACCTGGAGAAGATCTTGATGAAAGAACGTACAAATTGTGGTTTGATTCAGCAATAATTTCTCCATGGTTGTTAAAGGAAGGAAACCATCCCCGACTTGTTAACTTTTTTGTTCGTGAACTTGCAAAAACGTGGAATCAGGATTACCCACTTAACGCATTATATAATGGTAAGAATGGTATTTGTAAATTCCGAAGAACTGATGATCAATGGGCAGGAGGCAGAGGCGTTATTGTTCGAGACCATTATGACGAATATGCAGTTGCACGTATTCGCATGGTCGCAGACAGCTTGGAAGCATTTCTTCAAGAAAAACAAATTCTATATAAAAGACAGAATTTTGAGAGGTAATACGGCAAACTTTATAAACAACTTTTGTTCTTGCTTCTTTATGCAAATAACCTTAGAACAAGTACACAAAGACCTCGAAGGTCTGAAAAAAAAGGTAGACCATATTGTTGATTTACTTGAAGAACCCTATGAACTTGCTGACGATGTTCAAGAAGAAATAAAGCAATCAAAAAAACGCTCCAAAGAAGCATTTGTTTCACAAGAAGAAATGCGAGCTGAATTTGGATGACGAAAATAGATTGGGATCCCAAAACAAAAGAGTTCTTGCAAAAAATAGAGAAAGAAATCGCACGCCGTATATTTAGAAAAGTGGACGTTGAAATACGTGCAAATGTCATACACTATTTGGAACCATTAGTTGGCAGATCTGATAAAAAAATAAGAATCGGAGATTATAGGCTTTTCGTAACATATGAATCGAAAACCGATAATTTAATAATACACGCCATTCGCCACAGACGAGATGCATACAATAATTGAGGAGGAAATAACATGCAAATATCAGACATACAATCAGGACAAGGAAAAATAGATGTTATTGTAACGATTGAAAGCATTGAAGAACCAAAAGAATTCAACAAATTTGGCAACACAGGAAAAGTAGCCAAAGCCAAAGCAAAAGATGATTCTGGTGAGATTACTTTTACGCTCTGGAACGAACAAGTAGACCTCGTAAAAGAAGGAAACAAAGTACACATCATAAACGGTTGGTGCAGTGAATACCAAGGAGAAAAACAACTCAGCACAGGCAAATTTGGCAGACTAGAACTTGTGAAAGAATAGTCATTTTAAGACAACACTTAAATAAGATATTCTATTTTTATTTTTATGTCTCGAATTCAATATTACAAACAAGAAACTACTTACATGTGCGGTCCTGCAGTTCTTCGTATGATTCTCGCAGCATTTGGAATACGCAAAACAGAAAGACAGGCAGCAAAACTTCTTGGCACAAATAAAGTGAGCGGTACAAGCAATGAAAAATTTCCTTTCGTTGCAGAGAAGTACAAGCTAAGTTATGTCGTTGGACGAAATGCCGTTCTTGGAGATGTTAGACAAACACTCGCAAAAGATTACCGTGTAATTATTTGTTATGTTCGTCTTGCTGAAGAAGAAGGACATTACGCAGTCGTTAACAAACTAGAAAAAGGAACGATTCATCTTTTCGACCCGTACTATGGACGCACTCACAAATATCCAATCAAACAATTCAAAAAATACTGGCAACGAAAAACACGATACGATAAAGAACGCGGCTGGTTCTTTGCAGTTAAACAAACAAACGGAACTTGATACAGAAAACCTTTTAAATGAATTCTAGTGATTATTTGCTATCCTTGGGCTGGTAGCTTAACCTGGGAAAGCACACGACTGAAGCTCGTGGTATTAGGGGTTCAAATCCCCTCCGGCCCATTAAATTCAAAATGAAAGACATCTTTCTTATAACAGGAAACAAGAATAAATTAAGAGAATATCTTAACTAAAAGAATTAAGGACTGCCCAAAACAGCCGCAACATCAACAATTCGTATTGCAATAAAATTAAACACTATCATCAACAAACCAGCAACCACTACGTACAACACAACGCTTGTCATCAAATTCCTGCCGAGCAAATATCTTTCTTGCAGTTTATCCATACCATTCTCAATACCATTCGACATGATAGTTAACAAATACACAATCTGAAAAACATACACTCCAACAACAACCTGAAAATAATACGTCGGCATGCTATCACCAAAAAATTGTGCAACTTGTGTAAGCTGTCCAGCCTGATCCTGACCAATCGCAGCAATATTCTTAGACAAACTACCAAGAATAAAAGTAATCATAGAAGTAATAGCAATCACAACACCAGCAATAACAGGCGTTAAAAACGCAATTTGCGATTTCATATCAGTAATCACATCAGACAACAAATCCTTCAACCGCTCATCAACCTTATGAATCTCCTTCATATACCGGGAAACACTCAACAACGCCTGAGCAGCAATCTTCGGACCTTTTTTAACAGACTCAATCAACACCTTCATCGAAGAACGAATAATAGAACTCGGAAAATACAATAAAGCACCAGTTTTCGGACTAAAAATAGCATCCTTAACACTCATACCAAGCTTGCCAATATTCGTAGCAACCAACTTAAAAAACCTTCCAGAAGTTGTATCCTCCAAAACACCAGCAACCTTCTCAAACGCAACCTCAGCAGGAATACCATCGCCCAACCTGTTGCCTAATTGAAATAATGAAGACGCAAACTCATCTTCAAGCTTTTTACCTTCTTCACGAATCTTCACAACATTTTTACTTCGCAACCTAAAATAAACACCAAATGCAATAGCCAACGCAAAAGGAATAAACAAAGACAATACAGAAGACCACAAACCAAAAGGACCAATAAGACCAACACCCACTTTTGAACTCTGCTGATAACCAAGCAGATCAAACCCAAAAATAGTAAGCTCAAAATCAGGACTCATGCTATGCAAAATTAATGGAAGAAAGCCTAAAAACAAAAAGGTACAACCCAAAATGACTGAAATAAAAATTGGATGAATCTGCAACTCAAAAGAACCAATATGAATCAAAATATTCCTATACTTTCTCGTCTCACCAAATTCACTAATATCAACCTCGCCGTATCCAGTAGGTCTTTTTGACAAAATACTCCTACCCAATAAATAAACAATAATCGGCAAAGCAATATTATACAACGCTGCAATATGATACCAACTCACACCCTCCATAAAACTCACAACTAGCGGAAGAATAACTAAACCCAAAATAGGCAGTACAACACCAAGCATATGCAACATCGTAATAGGACTTTTCAAATTCTGTGCATAATGCAACATCTTCTCATACGTGCCATCCAACATTGAATCAAGCGATTTCTCAAGCAAATTCAAACGACGCTCATCACTTGTTTCAAATAAAGAACTCTCAATTAAATGAAATGATTCAACAAACTCCAAATTGTATTTTTTCCAACCAGCCAAATAATGTTCTAACGACTCACGAATATTCTCAAACTTACCATTCTCAACATCCCATACGATTTTACGCAAATCCAAACCAAGCGGAGGGCCAAGATGCTCAGACGCAAACTCAATCGCACGCTCCAAATTTGAGGTATGACGCATATACGTAACAACATAAAAGATACACAACACCATCTGATTACTACTTTTCATACGCCAAGAACTTGCCAAAAAACCAGGCAGTTTTTGCAACACAATAATTCCGGTAACACCAATCAAAAAGAAAAACAACGCAAAAAACAAACTATCAAAAATAACTAAAAAGATTAACACACTCAGCAAAATAAACAAGACAGGCAGTATGATACTCGTTGCAAGCACACCAGCAGGAGAAACCTGCAAATGCGCAGACTCAATAAGCTCCTGCGTTTTCTCTGCAGTTCCAGGCTTTACTTTTAACTTTAACAAGCGCTCACAAAAACCACACACGTTTTCATAAAAAGTCAAACTCGGAGGAAGCACATCTTTTCTAAATTGCTGATATTCACGACTAAAAATAACATTCTTATCAGTACCAAGCTCATTCTGCAATCTTTCTTTGTATTTCTCAATCAACTCTTTTTCCATTTTTTAATTTCTCTCTCAAGCCAAGCAGACCACTCAAAAAATATTTTATCACTATCAAGCTTCCCTGTTTCCTCACGAACACGCTCTGAAACTCTATGAAACTCATCATTAGCCATAACATAAAAATCAGCTTCCAACAAATCAAAATTCTTTGAATCATTTGCAACCTTAACCAAACGCTCCTTTAACTTCGCACGCAACAAAATATTATCCCAAACAGCATCCCAATCACCCGCCCACTCCTTCACACTACCAGCAATAGCCTTCAATACCTCACTATCACCACGCAACAAACTATCAGTAGGCTGCAACTCATCAGTTTCCGGGTCGTATTTGAACAAATCAACAAAACCATTCTCTCTTAGCGGATCATCTTCCCAGTGCTTTCTTACTTCAGTAATCTGAGTAACACGACGCCTCTTATGAATTCCATCAGGACTACGAACAGGATTAGCAACAACAATAACATCAGTAGCCTTAAAACTCGTTCTTGGAACTTTCAAATCATTAACCACACGATCAAATACACCATAAGGACTATCACCGTGAATTGTACCAGCAACAACATTCGCAAGCGCACCAACACGCATAGCCTCATACAATGCCTGAGCCTCTACACTACGTACTTCTCCAACAATCAAACTCGAATCACCCAAACGCAACGTCGTCCTGATACCTTCATCAGCGCTCACTTCATTCGTACCTCTTGTCATCGCAGACGCAACCTTCATACTCTGAATATTATAATTTAGTTTACGTAATGCGTCGCAGGGGAGTTCGAGCGTATCTTCAATTGTGATAATTCTTGAACGACGCATAATCTCAACCATTACACTTCCGAGCAAACTTGTTTTACCAGAACTTCGTGTACCTGCAACTAACAATGTTCTGCTTCCATCAACCAAAAAACTTAACACTCCAGCAGCAAGAGAATTAATCATTTTATTGTTAATAAATAACGGCAACGTCCACGGCTTATCACGATGACGACGCAACGCAAACGCCAAACCAGAAGGATTAAGAGGAGCACTAATAGCAGCAACTCTTGCACGCACATCAGGCAAAATCAACTCTGTATCAAGAATAGGATTAGCTTCATCCAATGGACGACCAGAAATCATTCTTAATTTGGATGCCCAACTCTCGCCCTCAGGAACAGTCGGTATGATATTCGTTCGACAATCACCAAATTCGCTATGCACTAAAAACATTGGAGAACGACCCATTGGAGAATTGATAGTAACATCCTGCACTTTCTCATCAGCAAGCAATGTTTCAATCAACCCAAAACCAACAGTATAACGCACCAGCACATCAGCAAGCTCAGCAATCTCCTTAGAACGCAAATGCATACCCCTTTGCGCAGCAAGCTCCTCCAACAAATCACTTCCAACAGACATAAACACTTCACGCATCCGCTGCGGATCAACAAACTCAGAACGCTTAGGCTTATGCTCAGACAAAATAGATCTGGCAGCATCAACTAACTCATACTTCTCATACGACAACTTAAACTCAACAGGAACCAAATGATACAAATATTGAACAGTACCAGGAAGCTGAAAAATTGTAACTTCAGTATTCCCAACCTGATACGCTGCAAGCTCATGACCCTCAGCAGGAACAGCAGCCATCAACTTTGTAAACATAAAATCAGGCTTAATCAAAGGGGAGAACAACCTTCTATAAATAGAACGATCACCCAAAGAAAAACCAGCCAAAAACGGCTGCGCAAGCTGAATTAATTTTGTCTGCTCCAATGACTGAATAACCTGATTCACAAACTGCACATACTTTCGCAAACACAACACACCCTCTTGCGAAATAACTCCAGAAGAAACCTGCATTTGTTCATCACGCGCCAAACGCTTAAGCTGCACGTACGCACTAATCGGATCTTCCTTTAAAGCACCATACAATATGTTCTGCAATGTTGCAAGTTTTGGAGACACCCAATTTTCACAACCAGAAGAAACTAACGAAAACAAAGCACGATCTTTCACTAATGTTTTATACAAATGAGCAATCTCACTCATCAACATTGCTTGCGTTTCATCATACTCAATATCACGCTTTTGCACAAACACAATCTGCGTAATTTTCCCCACTTCAACAAGAATATCAACTAACATACTCATCAATCTTGGTTCATCCTCTAAACTCGGAAAAAACGGAAGGTCTAAACAATTAATACGCAGTATACTTTCGTCACCTTCACGAATAATATCATACTTCAACACAATACAACCTCTTTTTTGTAACTACTCAAACTAAGTTACGTAAGTTTAATATGTTTTCTTTCTTAAAAACAGCCAAGAGAACTATATAAACGTTTACCATGGCAATAGAACACGCAACAAAACCAGAACAAGGAAAACCCGCACCACCCCCACCAATAGATGATGATGAAATACGCACACTCACAGCAAGACTGCGTATCAACGAAGAAAGAAACAGCGAACTAAGACGGAAATTACTTGTTGTAGAACAAAACATGCTCACAAACCACAAACAAGCAACAAACGAAATAAAAACCGTACAACAAGAACTCACAGAACTACGACACACCATGCACATCATAGAAGACAAAATCATGACAGTAATAAAAGAACTACGACTAACAGCAAGAAAAGAAGACATACAACTCATAAAAAAATACCTTGAAATTTGGAAGCCAGTCAAATTTGCAACATTAGACAAAGTAGAAGAACTCATAGACGAAAAACTACACCCGGGAAAACACAGCGATCACGCACCTCCAAATTATGACAGTCCAAGATAACAGGAAACATATAAGAAACTTTTTTATATCAGCAAATAATATCAACTATAAAAGAGGTAAAAAATGAAAAAACAATTCTTAATATTCTTTTTAATAACAATAATAACAATAATTTTTGCGACAATCGTAACTGCACAAATAGTACCACCAAAACTAACCAAGAAAGATACTTGTTATCATCAACACTGGTGTCACAAGGGAGTCGAACCAAACGGAATTGATTCAGCAACTTGTTCGCAGGAGTTAATTAATCAAGCATATGATCAAATAGGAGACACAATACCTTCAGGAGCTAACCCTAGTCGCTTCCAAAACGGAAAAACAATTTCGGAAATTGATGTTAAACATACTCAATACGGAGGAGGAAATCGCTATTGGCTACACCATAATACTTGCGAAAATGCCGAAACAACCACTACGACAGATAGCGGAACAATATCACAACCAACAACACCAGAAGTCACCACGACTCCACCAGGAAATTCAGGAACAACAAGCACAGGATCAACGTGCACAGAGTGCGCTATTATTCACCGATATGCACTTCCCTGCACAGAAGCAGAGCGATACGAACATGTAACTTGCACGGGCTTTACACCAACATTCAAAATTTCAGGTGCCAGTGGCAACGCACGTTGTGAACGTTACCAAATTCACAAATGTCCAACACCAACACAAACGTCACCAGGAACAACTGTAACTCCGCCAGCAGATTTAGCAATCAATTGTCCAAAAGGGGTTTATACGGGGTATGAAACTTGCTTGAACAATTGTGAACCAATGCCGCCAAATACTTGCTGGCAGGTGCCTGAAATTACTCCGATAGGAGAACCAAGAATATTCAGAGGACACTGCTGGGTATGTGGCATACCGGCAAAAATACCTCCTGTTGCAACAATCGCTTATGGAGGAGAATCACAACAAGAAAGTCAACAAGATTATTCACAAGAAATTCAAAAAGGATATCAACAGCGCGTTATAGCAGGTCGAGCATTTGCACAACCATACACTGGAAACGGAAACACGTCATGGCCCATTATTACAGGAATATTATTGATATTAGCAACAGTATTCTTTGTATATAAATACCACAAACCAAAAAAATAAAGTTGAGAAGTTTGACTTGAATTTTATATTTTTTTTAAACTTCTATAATAGTAAATCGCAAAAATACTGGCTTTCTACTTGCAATTTACTAGTTTAGCAAATCTTACAAATGTTCAATAATTAATGAGATTTGCCATAAGAAGCACTTTGAATTCGACGGTAAAAAACAACCATGAATAGAATTTGATGCAAAACTATGAATCATTCAAAGTTCTCTTTTCAAAAAAAGACCAAACGTTTAAAAATAACAACACTATTTAACCTTAAAAAGAGCTGATACTGTGGCAATCCTAGACTTATTCAAAAAGAAAGACCCATTTGCAGACTTAAAAAACCAACCAGAACCAAAAATGCAACACACAATCATGAAACCACGAGCACCATCACCAGGAGAAATACCAATCACACAAGTGTCTCAGTTACAATCACAAGGACTAACAAACAATCAAATCGTACAAACACTACAAAGACAAGGATATCAACCAACACAAATATATGATGCATTAGCACAAAGCGAAGCAAAACAAAACATCGAACCATACAGTCCAGAACCACAACAAAAACAACCACCAGAAAACTACGAAAATTATTTGCAGCCGCCAGAACAACCACCAAGCATCTTACCACCTAAACGAACACAAATGCAACACCCAGACTCAGAAGCATTAGTAGAACAAATCGTCGAAGAAAAATGGTCATTAATACAAAAAGAACTATCAAAAATTACAGAATGGAAAAACGAAATAAACAGCAAAACAGACAAACTCGAGCAAAACATCACAGACATACGATCAGACCTCGAAGGATTACACAAAGCAATATTATCAAGAGTAAACGACTACGACAAAACCCTCATGGACGTAGGAACAGAAATCAAAGCAATGGAAAAAGTATTCCAAGATGTACTGCCAGAATTGACCAGCAATGTACAAGAATTGTCCAGAGTTACAAAAGGGATAAAAAGTAAACAGTAATCAGTATGCTGTAGGTGGTTCGTGGTTTCTAGTTGATGGTTAAAATTGAGAGACGGATTAAATTCAGAACTAAAATCAGGAGACGAAAACTCAATTCCTAATTTTGATAAGATTTGGAAACAAAAGCATCAATTTTTTACTTAACTTGCTCACCCAAAAATTTCACAGTAAACATTGCAATAAGTAAAACCAACACTAAACCCAGAACTTTAGGATGAAACAACGTCTGAAAAAAATCATACTCTTTCTCAACAACACTAACACGTCTACCCTGAGAATCATACCTGTAAGAAACATCTCGTGCACCACCTGAAGTATACTCTTTATGGTCAGTCGTACCATAAGCACTCACATTCCCATCTGCCAACTGCTCCAAACCACCAGTCTCCTCATTCAACACCGAAAAAAACGAACCAAGACCAATAATCAACATAATAGCCATAACCCAAGTACCAACACCAAACTTATCATCACTAACAAACGCAGTAACTGCTTTCTGATCAATACCCAAAGCCATATACGCCAAAATCATCAATGTAGCAAAAATAATAAACAAAACAAACCAAGGAGCCATCAAACTAATAGTCTTCATAGCAATCTTAGAAAACAAAGTCATAATTGCACACAAAGTAGCAATCATCGCAGCCCAACCCTGCTTATCCTTAAAAAAATCAGTACGAGCAAGAATAGCATATACGAGCACAAGAACTAACAAAAACGGGAAAATCCCACTAAATTGCTCCAGTGCTCCAAGATCCAATAACGTAGCCATTTTTATTCAGGACGTAAAATCACATAGCCAACCAAACCAAGTACTAATACAACGATCAAAAAGATTTGTGCAAGCGGATCATTCAATATGCCGCCGCCAGGGATACCGCCAGCAATAGCAATTAATGCTATCGCTAACAAAAAACCAAGCACAATAAAAACAAACAAATGCCTCAAACGAGGCGGTAAACTTGCTTCCTGCATCATATGTTTTTGTGCCACTAGTTACCACCTTTGAACAATTTTATTAGCTTATCAAGTGCAGAATCTTCACCCTCACCAGCTCCAAACAAAAATGCAATTAACACAATAATTACAAGAGCTATCAGAATCGCACTCAATACATACGGATCAGTCAACCAATCAAAATCAAACGGACCAATATCAGGCAAAGCTGAACCAAGCGCAGGCAAAATAACATAAATCAAAAACACACCAATTGCAACAATCATAAAAGGAATAGTAAACCATTTCGACGCACTGCCAAACGGCAAACCAATCAACACTAACACAGCAAAAATAATAGTCAATAAAACAGCAGTACTAGGCAAAAACTGATACATCATCAGAATAGGATTCGCATTTTGTGGATACAAATTTGCAAGATGAGGCACAACAATCATCGCAGAAACAACCAAAGCAAGCAAACCATTAATTTTTTTGTCAGGCTTGTCTTCTCCTTTTTTGAATAACTTAATCTTCTGCAACGCAGCAAAAATAATTAATGAAATTAGAACAAACGGCAACAAACCATCAGTCACCCGTAACTCAATAAGAGCACGCGCAAAATCACTCTGTCCTGACGCAAAAAACTGAAATATCATGTTAACCTCCTTTTTACTCCTTGAATTGCATCATCCACACCATATATAAAATAACACCGATTATTAAAAGTATCGCTGCAACAGACGTATTTGTATAAAATCCAGACAACCAATTCCAAAATACTTCCAACCAGGTAACTCCTGAATCAGTCTCAATAGCATCCAAAAAAATGAAAATTAAAGTAATAGCGATAACAACCATAAACCCATGCTTCCAAATACCAGTAAGCGTAATACCCTCCTTATCAATATCTGCTGATGAATAAAACGTACCAACCATCATCAAAAAGAACACAATAAGCATCAACAGCACGACAATTTCACTGCTCACTTTCGTAATAGTCTCAACCAACTTTGAACTTGCAATAACAAGAAAAGCTACAACAAAACTTACCATCGCATTCAAATTCTTTTTAGTATATTTTTTGTTATCAGAGCCACCTTCAGTGCCAAAAAGCTTGGTGCGTTCAAGAATAGCAAACATAACTGTAAAAACAAGCAAGAATGGCAGAAGTACATCATAAACTCCAAGTTGTTTAAAAAATATCAACACATTGCCTAATACAGTAGCCATTCAATAACCTCTTTTTCTTTAAAAACATCAATAGAAGTGTTTATATAAATGTTTTGGTCATAACATTTAAAAACACATCCACGATAAACAAAACCATGACAGACAAAAAAATATTCCAAGACATGCGCAAAGAACTCGAAACATTTGACCAACTAAGAGAACAACTAATCACAGAAAGCAGAGAAGTAATCAAACAAAGCAAAAAAGCAATATACGCAGCACAACGAAACAGCTTCAAAGACGCAGCAAAAAACCTACTTGAAGCCAAAAAACAACTATCAAAACTACACATCATTGCAGCAAAAAACGCAAAACTCGCAACTTTCAGCATGTACCAAGCAGCAGTAGAAGAATACACAGAAGCAGCACTCTTTATTCATTATCTGGAACACAAAACAGTACCATCGCACACAAAACTAGGAGTCGGAGCAGAAGAATACATCTGCGCACTCTCTGATATGATTGGAGAACTTGTTCGAAAAGCAGTCAACAGTGTCATTACAGGCAAAACAGAACTCGCAATAGAAATAAAAGATTTTGTACAAGACGTTTACGCAGAACTAATGCTATTTGACTGGCGAAACAGCCCAACAAGAAAAAAATTTGACGTCATCAAATATCATCTTGAAAAACTGGAAAACTTGGTTTTACAGATTAAGATGAAAGAATAATTGACAAAAAGGTTGAATTCTTCAATGGTTTCAAAATATCTACTACTTTAAAGCCCTTAACTAACTGACTATCAAACGAGCGATACACAACACCAGAAGAATTTGCTCCAACACGCATGATAATTACTGTGTTTTTGTTCACATTTTTTCTAATATGTTTGAGAATCTTCTCTTTTGGCTGTGCAAGCGCGGCGACGATTATATGGGTGAACTCTTTGAAATAAATAGAATCACCTTGCCCGTATTGAATCTTAATTTTATTTGACAAATTTTTCTCATGAATTAACTTGCGCGCAAACGCAACAGCTAAAGGATGATTATCGAGACCAACAGCAGAACAACCCGACTGATCAAAATACCCAAACAAAGACTCTGGAAAAGCACCACAACCGATGAATAACACTTTAGAACTTTTGCTCATTCTTGTTTTTTTAGCCTCAATTTTTGCCTGCACATACGTTCTTTTCAACGAACAAAACGAACAAAAAGACTTTTTGCACAAAACACTCTCATAACCCAAAGATTCAAGAAAAACCTCATATGCTTCGTATAACTGTCGAGCTTTATTAACAAACGCATCAGTAATGTCTATATTTTCTTTCAAATTTTCTATTTTTTTAATAATCTGAGAAGCACTTTGTAGGTTCCTCATTAACGGGTCCTGTAAATACTTCTCTAACTTTTTCAACAAATCATCAAATCTCATATTTGATTTCTTATGCAAAAGCTGGTTCATGAAATTAGCATAAAAAACAACATTTAAATACGTTAATGAATCTCATTATCAATAATGATATCGAGACAAACAAAACAAAAACAAATTATTTCTGAAGAACTGCATAAATTTCAAGACTTTTTCACAGCAGAAGAACTTTATCTATCCATTAGAAAAAAACAACCAACAATAGGAATTGCAACAATATATCGATTTCTGAAAGGGCTTGTTAAACAAAAACAATTACACACATACACTTGTGAACGACGAACAATATACTCGAAACAACATACAGAGCACAGTCATTTTATTTGTCAACGGTGTCAAGGCGTGCAACATTTTACAGTAAAAGACATCAGCTTCCTCAAACCAAACCAATACGGCAAACTCTGCCACTTCCAAATAGAACTGCACGGAATTTGTAAAGAATGTGCTAAGAAAGACTGAAGCATTACAACTTATTCCACAACAAATCAAAATTCTTTTTGTACCCCTCATATATCTCCGTATTCTCAATACGCACCAAAAAAGGCCTATCCTTTAACACTAACAAAATAACCTTTCCGTCAAAAATAAATGTTGTGGCTTGATTCTCTGCACTTTTAGGCAAAAACTTTGTTTTTATCTTCTTAAATTGTGTAATAGGAGTTTTCTTTGCAAACTGCGTAGCAATAAAACGCGCATTATGCTTCTGTTCTTCCTTTAATAAGTGAGGCGCAACATACGGAAGATAATCAAAAATAAGTCCAGTAACATTAAGAACACGCAAATCTTTCACACCATGAATCTCCTGCATAATTGTCTTAAGACCACCAATGCCCTCATAAACTTCAGCATTACAAACTTCTGCACACTTCGGCTTAATAGACTCAATCTTCTTGACAAGCAATTCTGCAATCTTTCTCTTCTCATTAATATTATTCAATAACGCCTGCGGATGAGCAACCATATACTCTCTCCTCTTATTTTTGACAACAAAATTT
>Ga0066639_10002545_pt1 | contig 15919 bp, 19 predicted proteins | sample CryGeyCG2114_010_2_FD_59504 | JGI IMG/M metagenome (GOLD analysis project Ga0066639, IMG submission 59504) | Groundwater microbial communities from aquifer - Crystal Geyser CG10_big_fil_rev_8/21/14_0.10 | ecosystem: Environmental > Aquatic > Deep subsurface > Groundwater | place: USA: Utah...
CACAAATTATTTTTAACCATTCGTCTTTCCAAAAACAAGAGAGGAAATCCAAATGAAAGAAGTTCAAAACTTATTGAAGATATTTCAAGAAACAAAAAGAGCTCTTGAACACGACGATTCTATTAAGTTGAAGGAATTAAGTAATCAGACAATCCATACAGCTTCAATTGAACAGGATCCAGACAATATCGCAGTAGCAGTTATTATTTATTCTCTAAGTAAGATTATAGAAAGAAAAAAATTCCAACAGTTCCCTGGTTGGGACCGGTTTTATGGAGAGATTGAACAATACGTAAACAATTCAATAATTTACCTACAAAAAAAAGATGATATAAACTTTGCTAATTGTTTGAAACTTATAAGAAGGACAATTGGAAAATTATCTGGAAAACTAAAGGTCTACATAGAAGAAGTACTTAGAAAAGCTTCTATCAATAAGGCCTCAAGAATTTACGAACACGGAATTTCTATGGAAAAAACTGCAAGTCTTCTAGGGATTACTATGTTTGAACTTGCAGGATACGCCGGACAGACCGGAGTTGCAGATGTTTCTATCTCTAAAACCCTTGATGTTAAGTCAAGAATTAAAATAGCTATGGAGATATTTAGTTGAAATGCCAGAACAAAGAGCAATAATTTTCGATGCTAGCACACTCATCAGTTTATCTATGGCCGGATTGTTCGATCAGATAAGAGATTTAAAATCTTCCTTTAAAGGACACTTTCTCATAACTAAAGATGTCAAAAAAGAGATAATTGATAAGCCAATAACAATAAAGAAATTTGAATTGGAAGCGATGAGACTAAAAGACATGCTTGAAAAAAGAGTTTTAGAAGAGCCAGCTATTTTTGGGATAAATGAAGAAGAACTTAACAAACTCACTTATAATTACACAGAAACGGCAAACTCTACCTTCTTTAATTCTAAACGGGATATATTCTTGATCGACGCAGGAGAAGCCTCGTGTTTGGCCCTAAGCAAGCTTCTAACGCAAAAAGGGGTTAAGAACGTCTTAGCAATAGATGAAAGAACTATAAGGATGATCTGCGAAAAACCAGACAATCTTAGAAAGTTATTAATCAAAAAACTCCATACCGAAATCAAACCAAGAAAAGAGAAGTATAAACTTTTTGAAGGATTTAAATTTATTAGATCTAGTGAGTTAGTTTATGTCGCCTATAAAAAAGGTCTTATCAAATTAAAATATCCAAATTTGCTTGATGCTCTGCTTTATGCTGTCAAGTTTAAGGGTTGTGCTATTTCTGGAACCGAGATTGAGGAAATAAAAAATCTTGATTAGGGGCTTCTTTGATCAGACCTTAAAAATAGGTACGATTATTTAAATACCCTAAAGGATTAATTTTATAGATGAAATGGGTTAAAAAGGAAATAGACTTCTTGAAGGCAAATTATTCAAAAAGAATCTCACTGGAAGAATTAGGAATAAAAATGGGGAGGACCAAAAAATCTCTTTTACGTAAAGCCCAACAAATGAAGCTTTCTAGGCCCCATTACAAATTCAACGTAAAACCTAAGCGACCCAAAAAAATAATTGATCAGAGATACTATAAGAAAAATAAGGAAAAAGTTTACAATAGAAAAATGGGGAGAAGAAAAAAATTAAAAGAAGAGGCAATAACACTGCTCGGAGGGAAATGTACTATTTGTGGATATAGAAAATGTATTTCTGCTTTAGAATTTCACCACACCAAAGGAGAGAAAGAAGCACATGTCTCCCTATTTTTAAAAAATGAATCCAGACAGAAGATTTTAAAAGAAGTAGGAAAGTGTATATTATTATGTGCTAACTGTCATCGTGAAGTACATTTTAAGGGTCTATAGGCTAATGGTAAACTGGGCGGCTCCAGACCGCCATTTTTGGGTTCGATTCCCAATAGGCCCATTTCCTTGGGATACTCAATCTTTTAAAAGGTTTGATAGAGAAATATTTAACCAACCTACGTTTTTATTTTCCATTTTTATCTAGGGTATGTTGAGAATGGAGCTCCTTGTGGGACTGCTCCTGGAGGGGGCCCTCTTGGCCTAGGATACTGGCCTGGTGCGGGTTGTCCTGGTTGCCTGGGTTTCCTGCCCCATTCCGTTGCTTCAGTGGGATTTTCTTTTGTAGAAAATAAATAATAAAGTAAAAAGGCTATTCCTCCCGCAACAATAATTGCCCCAACAATGAGTAGAATGGTTGTGAGGTTTGACCCATCGTCCCCTCCCCCAGAAGAAGAGGAAGAAGAGCTACTACTTGAAGAACTCCCATTTGGAGTAGCACACTGAGAATCTGTTGTACAAGTGTCCGCTCCTGTCCCCACAACAGTTACACAAGATGGTCCGGAACAAGCCTTATGCGTTTGATTTATTGGTGGCGGAGGAGATGTTGAATTTACAATGCTTATTGTTTGAAAATCCTGGGCCCTCGAATCATTTGAATTTAAAGTTAATTTCACTGTAAGGGTCCCAGAAGTTAGACAAGTTAAAAATAAATTTTGACTGGTAGATGAAGTCTGATTACATGAAGGGGTCCCGGTAAAATTCCAAACATAAGAAGGAGCCCCATAAAGATGCTCAGGGGTAGCATTCATAGAGATGGGTACCCCTGTTAAAGCCGCTGTAAGCGCGTGTATCACCACGCCCATTTTGGGATAGGAACCTTCTTCTGAACTGTAATTACCACATCCAGCAGAATTACAAGCTCTTACTTTGTAAAAATATTCGTACCCGGTAGTTGAAGATGGGACATCGTGTTTAAAGTCACTCTCATTTAAGTCAGTGATATTCCCGGTTCTGTTGTTAGAATTCCTCCAGGTAAGGTCGTAACTGGTTGCGTTTGGAACAGCACTCCAATCAAGATCTATCTCCCCCGAGTCTGTTCCTTTATCTGCACTAAAACTTCCAGGAATTCCAGGAATAGTTGCGTTTTGAGGGATCGGGACGCTTTCATTCCACCGAATGTTTAGGGAGGGAGCATAAGAAGGGTTAGCCGAGGAGGCATAAAGAGTAATATTAAAAGGATATGGGCCAGGAACAATCATGAAAGAATTTATCTCATCTTCTTTTATGAATGAAGAAACATTGACAAGGACATTTCCAGAACCAATGCACACAAAAGTAGAAACTAGAGTAGGGTTCTTCCCCAACCAATCATTCAGATCTGGAGCCTCATAATCCTCAATTTTGTATAATTGGATTCCACAACCAGAATCGCTATTCATCCCCTGTTGAAACAAATTAAGGAAAACCTCGCTAGTATTCGTTTTTCCGGTGAGATTAAATTTTAGATAAACTCTAGAAATAAAACGATCTGTAGAAGAGAGATTAACATCCATAACCGTAAGAGGATTCGCCCCAAACTTTAGAACTCCCACAACAGAGGCATTAGTGCCGGCAGTTGTATTCCAGAAAATATAAAAATCATCAATTACGGATATTTTTTCATCTACAGGAGAAAACATTATTTCACTTTCTATTTTATCTTGTGAGTGTTTTATTTGTGGGGGGGTAGTTATTATTTGCACCACCACTAGAGCAATAAGAATAACCAAAGCAAAAATTCCAAGAACAATCCCTTTTTGGGTTTTAATTTCCTCTTTCATTTTTTATATACAGAACAAAGAAGGACATGTTTTTAATGTTTTCTTTTCTGGTAGTCCTCTATTGCTAACTTTAATCCCTGGGAGGCCATGTTTCCACAGTGCATTTTTATTGGAGGGAGACCTTTGAGGGCCTTAGCAATATTTTGGGTGGTTATTTTTTTGGCTTTGTTTAGTTCTTTTCCTTTAGCCAGTTGAGTTATCATTGAGCTAGTTGCTATTGCTGCAGCACAACCAAAAGTTTTGAATTTTATATCTTTGAGTATTTCCCTCCCTTCTTTGTCTTTTGAAACTTTTATATAAACCCACATTATGTCCCCACAGGTAGGATTTCCAATTTTTCCCACCCCACTGGGCTTTTTTATTTCCCCCATATTTCTAGGATTCATAAAATTCTGCATAACTTTCTTGGAATAATTTAAAGCCATTTTATTTCTTATTTAAATTTTTGATTAGTTCATCTATTTGTTTTTCTTTCATTCCGTGAGCCTTGCATCCCTGCCCTATTGTTTCCATGGCTGCTGCCGGACAACCAATACAATAAAGTCCAGCCTCAAATAAAACTTCTGCAGCCGCTGGCTTTTTCCTTAAAAGTTCGCTGAATTTTGTCTTTTCAGTGATTTTAGTTTTCATTTTTAATTATTCTTGATCGAGAATGTTCTCCAAATGTTCTTCATAAGTACATGGCTCACAAAGTTGTTTTTCTTCATCACAACAAACCGATTTGTCTCTTTTTGAAACTCTTTTCTTTGTCATTACAAGCACCTCCTTTTTTATTTCTCTTCATAGTATTCACTTTCCGAATCTTCCAAATCTAGGTCGGCTTGATCAAACTCTTCTTCACACCGAGATTCGTTCTTGAATGCACATGCATGGGCGTTAAATTTATTTGTGTTCATTATAATTTTAATTTACCAAAGGACTAATCTTCCTTAATCTTTCCACAATTTCTGGAATTTTTTTTAAAAAATGCTGAATTTCTTCCAAAGTGGTATATTTACTTAAGCTTATTCTTAAAGAACTATTAGACTGGAGGGGTTCTAGGCCCAGAGCCTTTAGGACATGACTAGTTTCAAGAGTGTTTGACATACAAGCGGATCCGGTGGAAGCATAAATCCCGGCATCTTCCAGCATTCCCCCCACAGCTTCCCCCTCTATATTATTAAACGAAACATTGATGTTGTTACATAATCTTTTATTCCCTTTTGGTCCGTTAAGATTTACGTTTCCTATTTTCAAAAGTGCTTCAATGAGGTAATCTCTAAGATTGGTCATTTTTTTAACATCTTTAGAATTTGCAATATCTACTGATTTTGCAAAGCCCACAATTCCTGGAACGTTTTCTGTTCCAGATCTAATTTTTTTTTCGTGGCCTCCTCCATGGGCTAAAGGATCAATCTTTATCCCTGACCTTAAATAAAGCGCCCCTACTCCCTTAGGCCCGTGAATTTTATGAGAATTAAGAGTAACTAAACTTAGATTTTGTTTTTGAACATCAACTGGAACTTTTGTAAAACTTTGGCAAGCATCGGTATGAAAAAGAGTCTTTTTTTCCTTGCATATTTTTCCTATGGCCTCTAGATCTTGAATTGTTCCTATTTCATTATTCCCGTGAATGATTGAGACAGCAATAGTTTTTTCTGTAATAGCTTTTATAATGTTTTCTAGATTTACAAATCCTTCTTTATCCACATCCAGATAAGTAACTTTGGCTCCTTGTTTTTCTAACCATTTGCAAGTATTGAGAATACAGTCGTGTTCTATTTTAGTTGTTATGAAATGATCCTTCCCGGTTTTATCTTTTTTATTTTGAAAAAACAATCCTTTCAAGGCAAGATTATTCGATTCGGTTCCTCCGGAAGTAAAAATAATCTCTTCTGGTTTAGCATTGATTGATTTTGCAATTAATTTTCTTGCTTTTTCAATAGAGTTTTTAGCTTCTTGCCCAGCAAGGTGTTGGGAAGAAGCATTTCCGTATTTTTCAGTAAAGTATGGGAGCATTGCCTTTACAACTTCCTCGTCCATTTTTGTCGTTGCAGCGTTGTCAAAATATATTTCTTTCATTTTTTGTGTTTGCAATGTTCACAATTATGTTTATCTATTATCCTAAGCATTGGGAGAATCGTTGTTTTATTTAGGGAGTAAATTCTTTTTTTTCCACTCACCCTGCATTCAACAATATTACATTGTTTTAGTGAAGCCAAAGCGTGGGAAAGTTTACTCTGTTCTATTTTTAGAGTTTCTACCAGTTCGCTAACGGAAGCCTCAGATTTTTTTAATTCTTCAATAATACTTATTTTAGTTTTGTTTGATAAGTTTCTAAAAAAGGTATGGTATGTGTGACATCTCATATGAACTTTTGTTCATGTGTCTTTATAAATGTTGCGGAGCATTCATTAAGATTTCGGCTGGATTGAACTTCTGGAAAGGGGAAAGGTTTTTAAATAGAATGCTTCTATAAAGTTGAATAATTTAAAAGAGATGGATCAAAAAATATCACTTGAGGATTTTAAACGTGAAGGATACTGGGGATTAGCTTCCCAGATTGATCTTTATTCTTGTGATCCGGACTTAATTCGCAGTGAGACCAAAATAAGGCAGTTTGTTGTGGAACTATGTGATTTGATTGAAATGAAAAGGTTTGGTGAATGCCAAGTGGTTAATTTTGGAGAAGATGAAAGAGTTGCTGGATTCTCTATGACCCAGCTAATAGAAACTTCCTTGATTTCAGCTCATTTTGCAAACCAAACAAATGCCACTTACCTAGATGTTTTTTCATGTAAATATTATGATCCGGAAAAGGCGGCAGAATTTGCTAAAGATTTTTTTAAGGCTAAGGATGTCAAATTATCTTCTGTTCCAAGAATGCTAAGGTATGAATGAAAATACAAATTTTTTCTGATTTAGAGAATTGCGAGAGGATATGGAAAGAAACTATTCCCGAAAGGGACATATTTGATTCATGGGAGTTTAGGAAATGTTTTCACAACAATTTTGAAAGGCCCCCCCATTTTATTGTTTCTGAGAAGAATGGAGAAATTAATGGATTCTTGCCCCTTAGTTATATAGAAGAAGAAAAATATTATGGGTACTTCCCAGGAGAAACATGGAAAGGAAAAACCTGGCTTGAGGGAAACAAAATGATTTCAAAAGAGCCCAAGGTAACAAAAGAGATTTTTAATTATTTAATCAAAAACAAGATGGATTACCATCTAAAATATCTTATGCCTTCCCAATTAATGAAACCAAAAAAGGTGGATGAAATTGGGTATTTATTTTTTCCAAAAAAGTTTAATCATGAAATTGAAAACTATTTTAAGGTTTTTTCTCACAAATCAAGGCAACACCTAAAAAAAGAACTGTCAAAATTGGAATCAAAGGGGATAGAATTTAGGTTTGATTCCTTAAAAGATTTTAATCTCTTGGTAAGATGGAATATCCAGAGGTATGGAGAAAATTCTTATTTTTGGGATAAAAGATTCTTTAATAGCTTTAAAGAAGTTTTAAATTTACTTAATGAAAAAAAATTTCTTCGTTTAACAACTCTTATAATTAAGGGAGAACCGGCTGCAGTTGACATCGGGTGTTTGTTTAAAAATAATTACACGGTTTTTGGTGGAGGAACAAATGAAAAGTTTCCTGGGGTTGCTAAGTTTATTAATATCCACCATATGAGTAAAGCTTGTAATGAAAAAATAAACAAAGTAGATTTCCTGTGCGGAGACTTTTCTTGGAAGAAGCTATTCCATCTTACTCCGAGACCCCTTTATCTTTTATCTAATAAAAATTAATTAACTGTAAGGACGTAAATTTCTCTCCCAACAATTTGGGCTTCTCTAAATTCCTGGATTGGAAAAGTAACCTCGTAATTTTTTAATTTACATTTTTTTAAACCGGTTCTAGAACAGATATCATCTATATTGCAAGCAATCCTCTTTTTAGCTACTCGAATAAAAGGAGAAGTAAAAGTTATTTTTGAATTTGGGGCCAAATATTTTCTAACATTTCTAAGAACATATACTATCAAATTTTCAAAATCACTTATCATTTTTAAGGCATCCTCTTTTTTTGGAATTTGCCTTAATAGCTTTCCTAAAGAGGGTTCGGTTGCAACCCCATTTATTTTTTGTTTTAATATAATCTTTCCAGAGTCATTATTAATTACTTGAGATTTGGATTTAATGTCATACTCTTGTCTTAACCAATCCAAATTTTTTTTACAATCTTTTATCGCTTCTTCGTTTAGATCTACCCCAAGTACATTAATTTTGTTTAGTAATGCCTCCTGCAAAATTACTCCTATCCCACAAAAAGGGTCAAAAAGGGTTCCATTTTCTTTAACGGAAGATAAATTTATGAGTATCTTGGCTAATCTGGGGGAAATAGCTAAGCTTTCCCTCCTAGCTGGTTTTCCCATGTCCCTCCTTTCACTTTCTTTAGAATCAAACACTTCACTTAATTTTCCAAAAAAATAGAGGCTCTCTTTTTTAAATAGGAAATATCTCTCATCCAATTTTTTAATCTGGGACGGGCTTCCAAAGATGGTCTCCCCCACCTGCATAGAAATACTCCCTTTTAAAGGGACATATTTTGTTTTTAACTTTTCTTTTTTAAGATTATTTTTTATTCCAGAAAGGATTACATTTGAAGCATTTTCGTCAGCAAAATTAAAAACAGAGTAACTTGGTTTATTACTTGTTCCAGAATAAATGGGGGTTTCTCCTACTTTTTTAGCAACTTTATCCAAATCCCCATAAAACAAAACTTCTCCAATGGCAACCGTTCCCCCTAGTTGATCAATCATTTCCTTAATGTTTAATTTTTCTTTTGAATCTAGTAGGGCGCCATTTAATTGAATTCCTTCTAGATTTACACCAAACCCTTCCTTTTCAAAATAAGAAAATACTTCTGCAAGAGAAAGCTCAACGTTTCTTCCAAATAAAAATAGGTATTTCATAAATAAGAGGGGAATTCTGAACTTTTAAAGATTGTCTAAGAACCAAGATTACTCACTTAATTTTTTGAGGATGCTAATTAATCCTTTTTTGCTTTTTTTGGCAGACCTCATTCTTCTAGTCATTCCTCTATGAGCATTATTTTTCAATCTTTTTTTATTTACCATGTTCTATTAGAAGAATTTATGTTTATAAAGTTTTATTATTCAACTCAAATTGTTGAATCAACCATAATACCTGGTTCTCCTCTAAAAAGAGGGGGGGGTAATTCATACGGAAGATAAACTTTACTAATTTCTTTAAAGCTACTTAGATCATTTGCTTTAATCATTGTTCCAGAGATTGTATATAGAAAATTATCCATATAAAGAGATCTTTGAACCGCATATGGCCCATAATAATACCCTTCTTCATCTGATTCTTCTTTATGATCTATAAATGTGTTTAAATTTATGTGGTTTTCTGTTATTGTAAATACATAGGCTCCTTGTCTGTATTCTTCTTTAACTTCAATTGTATCTACATTTGAAGAAACTTCTGTAAAAGACACTGGCAATACTAACAAATTTCTTTCTTTATCAAATAAAAATGCTTTGTGATCATATAATGCAATTGAATCCGAATATTTGTGTCCGAGTTCATATTTTGCTTTTTCAATTGGGTTTGACGGGTCTGATACATCAAATAAAGCTATTTTAACACCTGTTGTTCTTCCTTCTTCTGTCGCTTCTTTGCCAATTCCAATTATGTGGTTTTCATCATAAGGATGTAAATAACTTGAAAATCCAGTTACTTTTAATTCTCCTAAAACTTTTGGATTTTCTGGAGTAGATAAATCAACTACAAATAAAGGATCTACTTGTCTGAAGGTTACCATATAAGCTCTTTCCCCCATAAACCTAGTTGAATAGATTCTTTCACCTTTTGCTAAATCATCTACACTTCCAATTATTTTTAAATCTTCATTAAGAACATACATATGATTTAAACTATTTGAATTGCCCCAAGTATCTCCTGTTGTGGTTGCAATTCTAAAATTTCCGTTATATTCATCCATTGAAAATTGATTTAATATCCTACCAGGAACTTCTCCATTTCCAAAATATTCAATATCTAAATTATTTATGTTTATTTTATGAATAATTGTTTTTTCTAATTTCTTTGATAATTGTATTTCAAAGTCTTGTGTTTTTTCTAAAAGTTCTTTATCAAAATTTGATTTTTCAGAACCTTTTAAACTATTTGAATAATCTTCTATAATTTTTGAAACTTCTTGTTGTTTTTTATAATAAGGCTCATCTGAATCCATTATTTTTTTTACTTTTGATTTTTCATTTGAAGGTAATATGCTCATAAAGACTTCTTCAATTGCTTCTTCAAAATAATCTTGAGAGCTTATTCTTTTTGTGGAGGTTAAATAAATATTGTCTTTTGAAGCATAAATTGTGTAGCTTGAACCTGTTAAATAAGTCTCCAATGTATTTTCTCCTGTTTCTAAATCTAAAGCAATTATATTAGTAAAAACATAATTTGAATCATAATTTGGAAAATAAGCTATGTCTGTTACTGCTATTTGTCTTTCTATCCCATTCACTTCAAACATTGGAAGAATGGGATTAGTTGTTCTAATATATTGGTTTGCAATTAGATAAATATTATTCCCAATCATTCTCGCATTAACATAATCTCCATCAACAGCAATTTCTTTTTCTAATTGGGGATTTGTTTTGTCTGTGATGTCATAAATAAAAATCATGGATTTTGATTCTGATTTATACTCTGTTGAAAAGATAATTAATTTATCTTGATTAACAAAAATGTCTCTTGGATTTGTTATTTCAATTTCACTTATTATTTCCATGTTTTCTGCTGGATAAGCATCAACAATAATTATTTTGTTTCCAGATGAAACATAGATGTATTTTCCATCGTTTTTAACAATGTCTGGTTCATCTACTCCTTGAACTTGGATATTTGTTTCTGAATAATCACTTGCTTTTGAACTTGAATCTGCAGAAGCTCCTGTTGATGCACCCACTGATACTTCTGGAGCAATTTCTAAACTATCTGATCTTGTACCATAATATTCTTGATTTTGTATATTTTCTTCTAAATATTCCTCTAATTCACTCATAGAAGAGAATTTTTTAATACTAAATGTATCATCAGTATTTGGGGTTGTAGTGTTTGTCCCACTCGGGAGCATCAAGGCAATTAAAGCAACCACAACAGCAATCGCAATTATGATAGGGAGGGTTATTTTTAGTACGTTCATATTTGGTCTGGTTGATTTAGGTGAAATAACGATGTGTTTTTTAGCAATATTGTATGTGGGTATCTTTTTTCCTCTTTTGCTCCAAAAAAACTTTTTTGTTTTAACCACCAATCCAGCAGCGATAAGTTTATTCAAGTTATATTCGATAGTATTAAGATTCATATTTAAAGCTTTTGAGATATCCTCTTCAGACTTTTCAGAATTATAAGTTAAGTGGTCTAGAATTTTTTTGCAGGTGGGATTGCCCATTGCTTCTGCTATCTTTTTTAATCTTTTATCATCCATGTTCATTAAAATGAATTTGTCATTTTTTTCTGTCATGAAAACACTAGGGAAAAATCATTTATAAACGCAACGAAGAGTTCAATTTTGTTTGAAGCTAAAAGTATTTGGATACAGAATTATCCTGTTTATTCTTCAAGTTTAGATACTTGTTCTCGACAATGGATAATCTTTCAAGAAGAAAATCTATACCCCCTTTATTGCTAGTGTTTAAGGCATTTTTAAATCGGGATATTCCCTCGCAAACCTCCCCCCTACCAAAGCAGGCACATAAATATATTAAGGAAAAGATTAATTAAAAGATATGGGAGGAACTTTTTCAAATATCCCGGCAGAGAAGGAAGTTATTAATACAATAAAATACCTTTCAACTAAGGCAAATGCGTATTATAATAGACAGACGCCAATAAGGGCTTTGTATCCAACTAGTTGCCCTCCTTTTGTTGTTAAAAAAGGGTTGTTAAAAAAAATTCTCGATAGCCTTATATAGTTTTAATTTTAATTTTTTATATGAACATCCCAAAAAAAGTTAAACAAACTATTGAAAAACAAAAGTTAATTGGAAAGCGGGAAAAAGTTCTTGTTGCTTTATCAGGAGGAAAAGATTCAACACTTGTTGCTTTTTTATTACATAAACTTGGCCATAACATAGAAGGATTTCATATTAATTTAGGATTAGGTAAATATAGTAGTGATTGCGAGAAAGCAGTTGAGCAATTATGTAAGGATTTAGGCATTAAATTACATATTCATAATTTTAAGGAACATCATGGTTCTAGTATGTGTTATCTTAGAACTTCGATACAATCTATTCCTGGGAAAAAAGGTTTAAAGAATTGTGCTATTTGTGGTGTAATAAAAAAATGGATTCTTAATCGTGAGGCACGTAAACTGGGATTTAAAAAAATAGCTACAGGGCATAACCTAGATGATGAAGCACAAACTTTTCTTTTGAATATATTAAAAGGAGCCCCGAGTCTTAGTGCTAATACTGGAGCAATTACAAAGAACGGGGGAGATAAAAAATTTGTTACCAGAATAAAACCTTTATTCTATATCCCTGAAAAGGAAATTAGAAAGTTTACGAAAAAGAGGAAGCTTCCAATTCATTACGAAGCCTGCCCGTGTGCTTTAGATTCTTACCGAATTCAACTAAGAAAGTTTTTAAACACAATTCCGGATAAGGACAAACAAAACATAATAAAGAACTTTGAGAGAATTCATCCAATACTTGAAAAGAAAAAAAAGAAGGGAGCCGTGAATTATTGTGGAGTTTGTGGTGAGCCCTGTAGGGATAAAATCTGTAAGAGATGCAGTTTGATGAATTCAAAACATTAATTATTCAAGCGGATCATATCCCCCCTTAGAGAAGGGATTACATCTGGCGATTCTTGCTAGACCCTTACCAGTTCCTTTTACAAAGCCATATTTCTCTATTGCTTCGGTAGTATAATGGGAGCAAGTTGGTTTAAACCTACAAAAGTTTGTTGGGAGTCCAAATTTAGATAATAAAGTGTCTAGGGGTTTTCTGACTGCCCAATACATTTCAATTGACTTTACTCCAAGTTTTGAAGCGAGTGAGGTGTTCTCTTCATTTTCCATTTTAAATAATTAGTTATTTATTGTATAGCGTGTAATATTTGTGGAATCTATACTCAAGAACATTGAAGAAGGAAGGGTCATTGGAGAATTGTAAGCAACAGAATCTGTTTGTCCTTGATTCGCTGTTTCTACTTTTGCTTCTTGGATTGTTTGCTCAAGTTTATTCCTACCTGGCCAGCAGTCAAAACAGCTTCCCATTAAAGTAGCTGCCCCAACTATCGCAAGACCCAAAATCATACAGCTACAGCAACCGCCATTACAAGAACATCCACAATCGTTGTCTGACATCTTTTTTTTAAAAAAAGAATCTTTTTAAACATTATTGTGAAGGTAAATTTAAAACGTTTTACTTAAAACTCTTGCTTATGGATTCTTTCCAGAAGCTTGGTAAAGGATTTGACACAAACCCTCTAAATTTATCGGAATAAAGATAAGTTGCCCCCTTGTCCCCTTCATATTTTTTGAATTTTGTTTGTATGTCCGAATAAATTTTTTGTATAATTTTTCTTTCAAATTCTTTTTGAAGCAAGGAAGACCTTTTAAAAGCTAGAAAATCGGCTTGTCTTAGGATATTTACTTCAAGATTAGAAGAGTTTTGAGAAATAAAAAGGATGTTGATATTTTTATGCCTAGCAATCATGATTAGTTTGCTTAACATTTTATTCGCATTGCTCATAGAACTCCTAGAATTAAAGAGAACTCCTCCCTCGTCTATTAACACCCACGAATTATTTTCTAGCTCTGAAATATCTAAAACTACCTTTATCCAAGAAGGGAATTCTTCTGATTTAAACCCTATTGCAAAACATTTCTCTTTATACTTAGAATAAATGTTTTCTAGAAGTTTAACCCCAAATGCGGTCTTTCCAGAACCTCTTGCTCCAAGGACAAGTCCAATCTGGCTATCAGACTCAATAGTTTTATTGAACCAGTCTTTGTAATCTCCTTCAAGTGTTTCAATTATCTTAAAAGGAAGATATTTGGGTTTTATGGATTCTCTTTTATTCTTTATTTGATTTTCCCTATTTTTTTTGGACATTTTTATTAATAGAAAAATTATTCCTTTTATTAGATAATAAGGAATCTTTATTATAAATAAAGTGGCTTTTCCTAAATACCTCCAAAATCTAGATTGTTTTTTAGAGATTTTTTTTGTCATTTTTTTAACAAGAAAATTGTTCTAATAAAGGTATCTATACTAAAGAAAAATCGTTATTTTTTAAACAATTTCTTATCTTTCTTAACTGAACTATAAGCTTCTTTATTCACATCACTAGACCCCCAGTTGTAACCCCCAAAAGCAACAAGATTAAGACTTCATGGTCATGCCTACTTCTAGGGCAAAGCCCATGGGTGTCATCTTTTCAAAATGATGATAAATGTTTATATACTTATTATCTCTTTGTTTCTTACTAATACAACTTATGGGCTAAAAGGGTGGTTAACATACAATATATTGTATGTTATTTGTTTTTTTGTCTTTTACTCTGTATGAGTATTATCTAAACCATGGATTGCCCATTTTGCCAAAACAAAGGATCAAAGGTAACTGATAAGAGAGCTTCTCCAGAAGGAGTTCGGAGAAGGCGTGAGTGTTTAAAATGCAAGAAGAGATTCACTACATACGAAAAAGTCAGCAGATCAGACCTTTACGTAATAAAAAAAGATGGTTCACGGGAACTATTTGAAAGCGAAAAACTAGAGAAAGGGATTCAGAAGGCCTTTGAAAAAAGACCGATCCCAAAAGAAAAAATTGAAAAAATGATACACGAAGTTGAGGAACAAATACGTAAAAAGGGGAAGAAGGAGATAAAGAGTACCACAATTGGGGAGCTAGTTATGAAAAGAATAAAGAAATTAGACAATGTTGCTTATATTCGGTTTGCTTCGGTTTATAGGGATTTTCAAGATATTAAAGATTTTAAAAATGAATTGAGGGATTTATAAATTGGTAACAAAAATAAGAAAAAGAGATGGAAATGTTGTTTTATTTCAGAAGGATAAGATAACAGAGGCTATATGGAATGCGGCCAAAGCTGTTGGAGGGACAGACAAAGAAAAACCAAGAGAGTTGACAGAAAAAATTATGAAACAAATTGATGAAGAATATCCGGAGCCCAAAATCCCTGACGTAGAAAAGGTCCAAGATCTTGTTGAAAAAGTTTTAATTAAAGAAGGTCATGATCAGGTTGCAAAGGCATACATCTTATACAGAAAAAGTCATGAAGAATTAAGAAATGTAAAAGGACTCTTTGATACAATAGAGGTTGTTGAAGATTATATAGGATTGGATGACTGGATGATAAAGGAAAATTCTAACATGGGTTTCTCACTTCAGGGCCTTAATAATTATATCGCGACAAAAATAATTACTAATTATTGGAACAGGAGAATTTATCCTGAAGCAATAAGAAATGTTCATGAAGACAATGACCTCCATATTCACGACCTAGGCACATTGGGAGCGTATTGTTTTGATGACAAAACAAAAATATTAACTGAAGATGGTTGGAAATTTTTTAAAGAAGTAGAAGAAAAAGAAAGAGTTGCCACAAAAAACCTAAAAACAGGGGAAATGGAATTTCAACTCCCGTATGCTCGTCAGAAATATAATTATGAGGGGGAAATGTATTGTTTTGAGGGGAGAGGTATTTCTTTATCTGTAACCCCCGAACATAGACTTTTAGTAAGAAGAAAAAATAAAAAAAATTGGGAATTTGTTTCTCCTCCAGAATTTAAATATGGTATGGAATTTGATAAAAAAGTTTCTTGGAAAGGCAACAAAATTCAAATGTTTAAAATTCCTGAAATCGGAGGTGGAAATAGAAAAAAAACCATTGGGACGTTTAAGATTGATGATTATTTAGAATTTATGGGGTGGTATCTTTCTGAAGGCTCGGTTTATGAACCAACTAAGGGAGATTACAGAATTTCAATCGCTCAAAGCAAAAAAAAACATAGAAAAGAAATATTAAATCTTTTAGATAAAATGAAGCTTAAATACAACAACCAATCTGAATTTAATATCCACCTCCATTCAAAAGAACTATTTTCCCATTTAAAACAATTGGGAACTTCAAAAACCAAATATGTCCCCAACCATATTAAAGAATTAGATCCAAAACTTATTCAGATCTTTTTAACAGCCTTATTTAAGGGAGATGGATCATTCTCTAAAAAAAATAAATTATACAAATACTATACT
>Ga0066639_10002548_pt1 | contig 15911 bp, 17 predicted proteins | sample CryGeyCG2114_010_2_FD_59504 | JGI IMG/M metagenome (GOLD analysis project Ga0066639, IMG submission 59504) | Groundwater microbial communities from aquifer - Crystal Geyser CG10_big_fil_rev_8/21/14_0.10 | ecosystem: Environmental > Aquatic > Deep subsurface > Groundwater | place: USA: Utah...
ACTTCTTTGGCGCCATACGTTTTTGCCAACAATACCGCATCCATATCCGTAGAATGTCCTGGTTCATATCCAGCGCCAATAATCACCGGCTTGGTTGTGTTTACTTTTTTTGTTGGATTCGTAATGACATCTCCATACGCAACATCTTTAAACAGGTAGCGAACAAATTGTGCATTGTAGATGGTGGTATGAATGCCAATCCAATCCAAATCTTCATCTGTCAATGGACAAACTTTTTTGGCAGCATCTTGATACACCCGACACGTTGCTCCCCCACCAATAACCAAAATAAACTGCTCTCCCATAGCCACACGATCCAAAATCATGGTTCTAAATTTTTTCAAAAATGGAATATCAAATCCTGTTTTGGGAATGATAATAGACCCACCAACTGACACTATTTTCATCATATTAATTTTTTTTCAAAAAAGTACTTACAACTCCACTGACAATTGTCAACAACAGTGCCCCGATAAAGGCTGGTACAAACCCAGCCAGATCAAATCCTTTCACAAGCGTGCTCACAAACCAAAAGAGGCAGGCATTGATAATAAAGGTAAATAACCCTAATGTCAAAATATTGACTGGCAGGGTCAGCACAATCAAGATAGGTCGGATCAATGCATTCACCAACCCAAGTACTAAAATAACAACAAAGGCAGCATACCACCCACTCACCCCAATACCAGGGACAAAGTTGGCAATGAGGAGTAATACACCAGCATTAATTGCCCATCGAAGTAATAATTTCATATATGTGTAATGAGTTACTTTGTAATTTCGCAAAAATTTCTTAATGACCCTATTGGTGACGGAAATGGCTCTTCCCCTTCTTCAAGCGGGAGAGCATCTTTCTTTTGCATGCGCGATACGCGTCCATCCAAGTACTCTTTCCAGCTTATGATTTTGCCATCTTTGATTTTTCCAATAATGGCGTCACTTGCCACCCCTCGTTTGCCATCAGACGTATCCGTTGCAGCAAACTGCCACTGCACTGCCACGGTATCTCCACGTACTACTATATCATGAATATAAATAGTAGTACTCGCAAAGGCATCTTGATAGAATCTAAAATCTTCAAGCAGCTCATCGTATGTGAGCCGTCTGCCCGGATATGCAAATATAATATCTTCATGAATGGTGGATAAAAAAAGTGCTTCGTCCCCTGTTTCCCACGCACGCGCATGGTCGCGTACCAATTGCTCAATATGTTGCACAGATTCCATATCAGCCTGATACATATCCTCTGTATGAGCGGCAGGCCCAAACCACATCCAATACCCCGTAGCCAATATCCCCCCTATAACTACGCCCAAAATACCTGCTTTCATATGTATCTCAATCACTATTTATGGCAATACTATACTCTGTTTAGCGAATTTTATCAAGCCATCCTGTTTGAGCTGTAGTAGTACCGTACCAAATCGCTCATCTGAAATTTCTGGAAATTTGGCACGCATCGTTCGCTTGCTTATTTTGGGTATCCCTCGGAGGGCATCAATAATCCGTCCACGGTAATACCGGTCGGTATCTCGAAATGGAACCGTGTGCGTCACCTTTTTTTTCTTTTTTGGTAATTCCGTATAATTAACAATAAACCACTGCACTGTTGGGTGATGGTGCCCTTTTGCTACCGCAGTCATAAAATCCATAAGCGCTTGATTCCAGTGGTATACCATACTTTTGGTATGTTCCTTTTTGGGCAGGCGTGGATATATGATCCGTCCTATCAGAGGGGTTGCAATCACTTGGTCTACAAGTGACTGCGCCAATACTAACAATTCCCTATCAGAAATGTCTTTTTGAAATAAACGCGAATAAAACTTTCTGTGATTCGTATCCATCACAGCAACCGGCTGGTCAAAGGCAAACGAAAGAATGGCTCGAGCCGTGTAGTCACCCACACCGGGCAACTCCTTGAGTGCGTCCAATGTGTTAGGGAATTTTTTTTTGTGCTCTCCTTCAACAGCCTGAGCCGTTCGCTGCAAAAATAATGCGCGCCGATTGTATCCCAACCCCGCCCATGCCCGAATAACATTGGCTGTTTTTGCATGTGCCAAATCAGCTGCCGTTGGAAACTGTGTCAGAAACGTTGTATACGTTGGTATCACCCGATCGACCTGCGTCTGTTGCAACATGACCTCACTGATCAAAATATGATATGGTTTCTTGGTCTCTCTCCACGGAAGTGAACGCCGCTGTTCCACATACCACAGTAATATTTTTTTTACTAATGTACGATGTTCTTTCATACACTACGTCCCAACCCGGTACCCCCGTGGTGTGACCCCCTCAATGAACACCGGGACCCCGACATCCACGTATGAATACAATACTTTTGCATCTGCTTCTCTCATATTGACACATCCATGCGAGTGGGTCCGCTTGCCAAAGTCATTATGCCAGTACGCTGCATGAATATAGTACATGGGTTTAAATTGCATATTCCATTTGACTCCTGCCAAGTTGTATCCTGGTCCTATATAGCTTTTTTCATCAATCATCCGCTCAATGGTAAATGATCCCTCAGGAGTTTCTGAATCTGGATTTCCTGTGGAAACTGGCATATTAAGCATGTTAATACCATCAACATAGTAATATAACCGCTGCATTGATCTATCAACAACAATACGACGCTCATACGTGAGCGTTGTGGAAACACCTGTGGCATCACGCCCTTTCATAATTTCTTCATAGTCACTGAGTCCATTACCGTCCGTATCAGACTCTCCAATGCTGGTCCGAAACCATCTCTCAACCCAATCGTTTAACCCATCACCATCGTAATCAAATTCATGCATCCTAGCTCCATTTCCAGTATGAGGAGAATAGTCAAACTCTATTTCCACAAAATCACTATATCCATCACCATCAGTATCGGGATTTTGGGGATCAGTGAAATACATGGCCTCCAAATGGTCTTCTAGCCCATCAGCATCTGTGTCAATACCAAATACGGCTGTTGGGAGAAACAGAAAAAACAACCCTACAGAGATAATGTGAATATATTTTCTTAAAATCATAGTCATTCTAGCATACCTTTTTTATATAAAAAAATCCAATATACATTGGATTTTTTTACATATACGTATTAATATCGTCGTCTTTTATATAACCAAGAAAATACAATAAAAAACAAAAACGAAATAAGTGCGCCAAACTGAATGACCCGCTTTATCCACGGGCTACCACTGGAAAATACAAATGTGTTAGGTGTTAGTGGTTCCACATCTTCTGCATCATTACGACCATCGTTATCAGTATCAAAACGGAGTATATTTGTCCCCTTTTCTTTTTCTTCTGCATCTGTCAGCCCATCATTATCTGTATCTGGTCGAAGTGGATTACTTCCGAGCGCCAGCTCTTCTTCATCAAGGAGCGTATCTCCGTCGTCATCGTCATCTGTCGCATTTCCAATACCATCAAGATCCGTGTCAATAGACTCATGCGGGTCAAGTGGAAATACATCCAATAAATCATCCACACCATCGCCATCAGTATCCTTTTTGAGTGGATTTGTTCCTCGTGTATGTTCTTCTCCGTCTGAAACACCGTCTTCATCTGAGTCAGCATGATTGGGGTCAGTGCCAAGTTCCTGCTCCTCCACATCAGACAATCCGTCGTCATCACTGTCCAGCTTGGCAGGATTGGTTCCTAACTCAATTTCTTGCTTATCAGAAATTCCATCACCGTCACTGTCTTCTTTTGTAGGATCACTCCCAGCTTCTTTTTCTTGTTTATCTGAAAGACCATCACCATCAGTATCAGACTGTAGTGGATCACTCCCAAAGGCAGCTTCTTCGTCATCAGTAAGCCCATCATTATCGTCATCCGTATCACTATTGTCACCAATACCATCTCCGTCAACATCTGCCCATTCCTGTTTATTGGTGGGGAACAAGTCTACATTATCTTTTCTTCCATCTCCATCAGAGTCCTCGCTTGTGGGATTCAATCCTTTTTCAATTTCATCTTTGTCAGTGAGCCCATCCCCATCAGAATCTACAAGGAGTGGATTTGTTCCATGACTGGCTTCCTCGCCATCGGATAACCCATCATTATCGTCATCATCATCTTCACTGTTTCCCACATCGTCCCCATCGGTATCAACATCAACATTGAAACTTTTGGAAATATTGTAACTGGCAATTTCCTGATCTGTAATCTGAATCACTGATCCATCTTCCTCTCGAGCAGCCACGTTTGCCAATCGCATTTCCAACTCTTGTGATCCTTGTTCTAGGGCGTATTCAATAGATACTTGCTTTGCCTGTTCAAATGGCAACTGTTCCACTCGTGCGCTTCCTATTTCAACGCCACTATTATAAAATATTACGTCAGCAGAAAGACTTGGAAAATTATTATTCACAACCACCGCATACACCTTCACCGTATCCCCCGCAAACGCAGCAGTATCCGACACTAACAACCCTTGGTCAACCACAAAGTTAAACGGCTGCACAGCACTGGCCGTCACAGGAAAAAACAAGAAAATAAAACTAATAAAAATTACCCTAGGGCGGACCAACATACAAAGAATTAAGCATTATGGAAACAAGTATATCACCTTTTTCATCAGTTCGCCACGTCTCGGCACCAATACGCTCTAATTTTTTTAGTACACGCGCAGAAGGGTGTCCGTATGAATTTCCTTTACCAGAAGAAATAATAGCATATGCTGGCGAGGTGGCAGTAAGAAACTCAGGGATGGACGAGCCAGGACTTCCATGATGCCCTACTTTTAATACATCAGTATCCAACTGTACTCCATATGTTGCAACTAAATATGCTTCCAACTCTGCTTCTACATCCCCAGTCAACAGGACACGCTTCCCCATATATTCAAGAGAAAAAATAATAGAGGTATTATTTGGTCCAGTATCTTTTTCTACCCCGGGAATATGTGTGCCCTCTCGAACAGAGTGATCTGGATAAAAAAAATGCACCGTTGTACTTCCAATATTCCATACATCTTCCTTTGCAATTTCTGTATATGCCGCACCTTCATCATACTGTGCGTACATATATGATTGCCAACTCTGATTTCCTTCCTTTTGAACACCCGTATAAACAATGTGACCAATATCAAATCGTTCTAAGACATCTTCACATCCTCCATAGTGATCTTTATCTGGATGTGTAATCAGTAAGTAATCAATTGACCTATCATAAAATGGCATCACCCTTCCGAGTGCTTCAAGAATACGTGCATCGATAGCACAATCAACCAACATTTGCTGACCATTTGGGAAAGAAATAAACGTGGCATCTCCTTGGCCAATATCCAAAAAGGTCACATCTAACCGTGGAACACGCGTGTCATCAGATGCTGTACCACGAAGCGATTCCGGAAATACTGGTTCGCCTGAAGTAATGCGAATATAAATCAGCAATGAAAGTACCCCAATAAGCAACAAAAAAAGCGCAAAAAATATCTTTTTCATAAAAACCCTCCTATTGAATTAGAAATACGTGCAGTGTATACTCACTATATCATATATATCATCTTTTTTATGCTCTATGATTAACAAAAGTATATTATTTTTTTCACTGCTTATCCTCGTTGGGTCAGGATGCAGTGATATAGACCGCGCAAAAAATAAATTGGAGGCTCTCCAAGAGCAAGCCATGCAAGAAATGCAGGAAGAATCACTCGTGGACCAACTGCCCTTTGATGAAGAACAACATGACGAAACACCCACAACGGAAATAACACCCCCTACTCCCGTGCCAACTCCACAAGAAGCCGTTCCTCCCCAACAACGTGAGACTCCCCCTGCCGCGATACCAATGCCAGCCCCAGTCCAGGAACAAACACCGCCACCGACACCTGTGATATACCCTCCTGTTGTGGTTCCTGCCCCTGTGCCATCAGTGCCAGTTTGTACTGATGGAGATGAAGATGGCTTTTTTGCCGAAGGTGGCAGCTGTGGGCCACAAGATTGTGAGGACTTGTATGCCAGCGTCAATCCAAATGGGTTTGAAGTGTGTGCAGATGGACTGGATAATAACTGCAACGGAGCAATAGATGAAGATGGCTGCAAAAATAGACGCATCTGTCTGGGAGAAGGCTGTGCCAGCACCATTATATACGAAGACTAATGCAATCATACTATTGGGAAGGCTCGTAAGAGCCTTTTCTTTTTTTCCAGACAAATACGCCCATAAGCGCATACAAAAGAAGCATGGCCCACAGTGGGACACGCAGTGCCACCGCTGCAAATGGTAACTCGGCAAACCAAGATACCACCACCACAATATACTTCATACCCAAAAAAGCAACCCAAGAAATAACCGCTGCCAATGACGGAAATACAGTACTCACTCCAACAGCCACAAACCCCACCGCCATAATCCATGGCAATGTCCAAAGAATCAGTATATTTACCAATGGTGCCACAATGGAAAGACGCCCAAACTGGTACAGTATAAGTGGCAGCGTTGCAATAATAGCGGCGCATGTGGAAATCAATGACTCTTTTATTCCAAATACTTCTGGAATCTTTTTCCCAACCGTTTCAAATAACGGTGTGAGATAGACCAGCCCCAGTGTGGAAATAAATGACAGCTGAAATCCGGCATCCCACATGAGGACAAAAGGATTGTGCATACACATAAGCACGGCCGTACATACCATCACACGCCCGACACCGCCAGATCGGCCAAGCCGTTTGGCAAACAATACAATAACACCCATGATTCCTGCGCGAACCACCGATGCACTGGCACCAGCAAAGATAACAAAGACAGCAATGCCCATTGTCACACACCAAAATGCTTTCTTTCTTGGAATAGAAAGGTGGATACACATGGTGATAAAAATGGTCGCAATAATAGTAATATTATATCCAGAAATTGCAATAATATGGGTCACGCCAGTCACCGCAAAAAGTTCATTTAATGTACCAAGGCCACCGCGATAGCCATATAACAAACCCGCCATAAAACTGGCATATGGCTCATGCCACAGGAGATTTATTTTTTTTGCCACTGCAATTTTAAAAGAAAAAATAGTACGAAAAAATAGAACCCCATGTCCTTCTCCTATTTGTTTGATTTGTGGTGCAGTGCATAGTGTAAATACACGAAATCGTGCCAAAAACATATCGTATCGAAAATCTTCCACTGGCTCCGGTCTCTCTAGACGACAGCGCATCTGCAATACATCCCCATATTCATACCTTGGATAGGTTGTATATTTTACATAGACACGCCCATCTACTACACTATCGTCTACCTGTGTCGCACGAATAATATATCGGACACCATCAAGTCGGATATCTGGTTCGGCAGCCACGTATCCATACACATCTACCACCTGATTCGTATAAAATGAAATATGCCCCCTATGGTCACCAGGAAAGGCAATCCCATATCGCGCAATACCAAAAAAGAAACAACACACAAATACACTCACGGCACGTGCTCGTGCCTCTCTCCAATGCATCCCCACGATCCCCACAAAAAAAAATGTGGCACCATAGAGCATAACACGAGGCACTACCAGAAAAAAAAGAGAGGCAACAACAATACCAGCGAGAAAACAAAAACAAGATACCAAAAACATCTTGCTCTTTGATTGTATGATCCCCTCCATCATACGATATGTAAAATAGTACGAACACTGTGCAGTGTTCGTGTCATTATAGGTTGTTACATTTCAATAATTGTTTTATCCCCAATAATCATTTTATGCCCTTCTGGTTCGCCTGTATTCCTTTTTATCAATTGGGCATTTTTACCAATTAAACTATCAATAATCCGCATTGGTGCATCAATCATAGCATTATCAAGCACAATGCTATTTTCAATATGAACCTTTTGTATGTCACATCCGCCAGAAAGGGTCACATAGGGTCCAATATGACAGTGTTTGAGCACGCAATTTTCTCCAATAATTGCCGGCCCTTCAATGGTAACACCTGGGCCAATCTGCGCCCCAATACCTATCTGAACATTTCCAGAAATATGCGTGTCCTCACTGATGCTACCATGATTGGGAAACTCGTGTGACCCCATGGTCTCCAATAACAATCTGCTAGCAGTAAGTAAATCTTCAATTTTACCGGTATCTTTCCACCAACCAGTAATCTCTTTACTCCCCACTTTCAACCCACGTTTCAGCAAATCTGAGTGAATACTAGAAATTTCGAACTCACCACGTGCACTTGGTTCTATATTTTTGTATGCGTCAAAAAACACTTTTGGACCATACATATAAATACCTGTTACAGCAAAGTTATTTGGCGGTTCTTGAGGTTTTTCCCATACATCCACCAACTCATTTTGGTCATTAAATATAGGGACACCAAATCGCTGCGGATCACTTACTTTGGAAAGTGCAAGCATACAGTCAAATGTGCCTGTTTTAAACTCGTCAACCATGTCTTTTAAACTTCCCAGTAATATGTTATCTGAAAGATAGAATAAAAAGGGATCTTTCCCAATAAACCGTTCTGCTTCTTGGACCACATGGGCAATGCCCTGTGGCCCACCGGTTTGTTCAAAATACGTAATAGAAATACCCCAATGCCCACCATCGCCGATATGCTTTTGCAACTCTGTCTCGCCTGGATTGGTATTGATGAATATTTCTGTAATACCTGCTGCAACAGCCTTTTCAATGGCATGAAAAATCATGGGCTTGTTCGCCAATGGGAGTAAATGCTTATTAATGGTTGTCGTGATGGGATGCAACCGAGTTGCTCTTCCCCCACCCGTTAAAATAGCTTTTCGAATTTTCATATTTTTTTGAAACAAGAGATTCAGGACGAGAAAAAACCTATTTATCGTCTTTCCTACTTGTAGGACCTAGCGCAGACGGTAAAACACTCGCGTGTAGGGCGTGGCACAGCGAAGCCCTACCACCAAATAAACACTTTGACAATCAGCCAATAATACACCTTCATCACGGGATTAGCAAGGTAGTTGACCAATGGATTATCTGTCATCTTATCCTGAAAATAAATCCCCGTTGCAGCACGTGTGAGCATATATCGATCTGATCGTTTTCTTATGTTCTGAGTTCGTTTTCGTTTGCCAAGCCATAATTTCCAATGTTCTTTCTTGAGCCAATATGCATAGACTTTCACGCGTTCCTTGAGCCACCCACCTTGTAAGGCAAAGAACCACAATCCGATTTCAACCACAAGTGCGAGGGGCAGTAGGAGCAGCAGCGTTGGCCAGCGAAAAAACATAAGCATGACCCCATACCTGTTGCGCTCCATCCAATAAAATTTGGTAATACTTCTGGCAAATTGATATTTGTGATAGAAAACAGAATCAGATACAAGGACAATTTTATACCCAGCGATACGAAGTCGAAAACTCCACTCCAAATCTTCATGATACAGAAAAAAATCATGGTCCCACATCCCATACTCTTTCATAAGGTCCACCCGCATCATAAGCGCGGCACCGCTTGCATATCCAATTTCTTGTACTTTCTCAAGAGGAGTGTCAGACACCTTATGGCGATAGGCATTACAGTAGCCAAATCCAAGATATTGAAATGAATTCCCAGTGCTATTTATCAAGTCAGTTTCAGGATGCAAGAGCATTAAAGACTGCGCTGCCCCGATGGTCTTATCAGCTTCCATCGCGTCAATGAGTGGTTCTAGTGCATTGGTGGCAAAAAATCCATCATTATTATGAAAAAAAACATACTCAAAACCATGATCTATGGCCCACGCAGCCCCTTCATTATTTCCACCAGCAAATCCTTTATTTTCTTTTTGTGCCAAAATTGTAACATGCGGAATTTCTTTCCCTGAGAGTGGCATCACCGTCTCTTCAACATACGGGACAAATGACCCCTGTTCTTTATGGGGGTTGCTCACCACAATAAACTCAACCCGTTCTTTTGGATAGGTAAGTTTTTTTAGTGCTGACACAGCATCATCAATATACGACTCGTTATGATAATATAGGAGATACACAATGGCAATTTTAGGGAACTCTTTCATAGAACGTTAGTTAGGATGGGTATAATATTTTTTCTTGCCACGCCACTTCCACAAAAACTTAACCCAACTTTTTACATGAATACGTGCTAATTTATTTTTAAACAAAGCACGAAATACCCCTGGGACCGAAGCCGATCCCCTTCCATGGATATGGGTGAGCACGATGTCATGAACATAATAGACTGGCCACCCCTTTTCCCACATAGAAAGGGACCAATCAATATCTTCATAATACATGAAATACCGTGTGTCAAACATCCCCACCTCGTCAATCGCCTTCTTTCGAACAAACATGGCAGACCCCATAATAGCATCAACGGGGATTGTTTTATTGTGGTCAAAATCTTTCATGTGGTGATAATCCACTTTTTTTTGTCCCCAAGACGTTTTTCCCAGTGTGGTTCGCTGAAAAAATGGCTGCAAAAAGGATGGATACCGCCAACAAGAATATTGTAATGATCCATCGGGATATACTAATTTTGGACTAATCATACCAATCTTTGGGTGCGTCTTCATAAACGTATATAACCGCTCTATTGTTTTTTGATCTGGATGAAATACCGTGTCCGGATTCAAGGCAAAATAATATGTTGCGTCACAGGAGAGCATGCCTTTGTTTTGGGATCGACCAAATCCCACATTTTCATCTTGCGCAATATAGTGCACTTGTGGAAATTTATTTTTTAAATAGGCAATACTATCGTCTTGAGAGTGATTATCCACCACGGTAACCTGAACCTGGAGATCTGTTTGCGCCAACTCTGCAAAGAGGGTATCCAAACAAACAGATATTTTATCTTTCATTTTGTAGTTCACTATGACAATATGTATATCCTTCATATCTGTTTTTTTGTCCAAAATATTCTCATCTGTGTTGCCGAAAGGGATCTCTTTGACGTTATGTTTGCCCTTTTTTTCTTCAGTCCTTTTCGAAGTGTCCATATTTCTCGTATCGTCTTCCACAATACAGTCCTATCAAAAAGAACAAAATAAAAAAACTTTTTCGCTTCGTACCATATAATCCATAGACCGTCTCTGAGTACATTCCATATATATTCGTTTTTATAGAGCGTCATAAGGTGATTCTTATAACTATGGTATTGCACCCATGCAGACTGCTGCTTTTTGTTTTTTATGGCAACCGCGTCTGAGAGAATACGAGGACCGGCGGCAGACCGATCATGATACGCGACCGCATCAAGCACTGTATATGAGTCAAACCCAGCAGCACGTAACCGAAATGCGAGATCCACGTCTTCTTTATACGAATGATAGGAGGCGTCCAAAAAAGTACCGTCCTCTTCAAAAGCAATACTATCAATAGCACTTTTCCGACACATTGGCAATGCCCCAGATACCCCAAACACACGAAGCTCCTTCGTATGATACAAGGCAGCGACATCAGTATGCAGACTCTCTTCGGCCCATCTTTCCTGTGCATATTGTTCTATCACACGCCGATTACGCAGTACTCTGAGTCCTAATGTATCTATGACATCGGTAAAACTTTCCTCAAGGCGCCCTTCCTCTACTGCTTGAAAATTCCAACGCATCAATCGTGGAGAAACAATTCCCGCTTCGCCATGTGCGTCCATACACTGAACCAATCGACTCAGACAATCCGCCTCGAGATACATATCCTGGTTCAACAATACTATGTATTCACTCGTTGTTTTTTTATATAATGCATTATGTCCACCGGCAAAACCAATGTTTTTCTTTTCTTGAAAAAATATGTATGGGACATCACATGTTTGAAGCTCACGTGTGATAGCATCCACTGTCTCGTCTTCAGAACCATTATCCCAAATACACAATTGCCAATCGGTATATGTTTGCTTTCTGAGTGAATCAAAAAGATATGGGATATATTTTTTCCCATTCCAACTCACAAGATGAACGCTCAGACGCATAGACAAATTCTTTATATTTTTTTTGAACGCCGATCTATCGCATCGTGCATCCACGCAAGACATATCCCAACTGGACGCAACAATGCAACCCATATCCATATGTACCAGGGCTCCCACTTTTTATAATATGTGAGCATTGATTGGGTAAATACTTTTTGCTTCCATACGGTTGCCCTTTTTTTAAAACTTTGTCCTACATAGTCCACACACGATATCATTGGCGTATACATCACCTTGTACCCGAGACGATGGGCTTCCCGACAAATATCTACATCTTCATACCAAAAAAAATATCTTGGATCAAATGCCCACCCAAGTTGAGCAATCATACTTTTACGCATCAACATAAATGACCCACGGACACTATCAACTTCTTGTTGGACGGTGTCATCAAATCCTCGCATGTGATAGGTATCAAGAAGGCGTGGAAATATATGTGGTACCTTCAAAATCAAGGCTAACTGTTCCCACAATTTTGGAAATCGTCTCGGTGTTGCCTCCAAATGGAGTGCGCCGTGTTCATCTACCAATCGTGGACTCATAATCCCCACATTATGATGCGTCTTCATCCACGCCACCAATGTATCAAGTGTCCCCGGCTCTACCCGCATATCAGGGTTCAAAAACAGTAAAAAATCTCCTTCCGCAACAGCGACCCCTTGGTTATTTGCCGCACTAAATCCAGTATTTTCTTCATTCGCTATAATGGTAAGATCTACAAACTCACGTTGCATAGATGTAACCGTATCATCAGTAGAGGCATTATCAATAATAATTTGTTCATAAGAAATGGTAGAAACACCACTTCTCACAGAACGGATTTGTTCCCCTATTAATTCTTCCGAATTCCATGTCACCGTAATAACTGAGAGATCCATAGAGATAGATATATGTTTATACGTTGCCACACATCTCGGCAACATCCAAGAGACACCACCGTCACGTGCTAACAAGAGGCGCTGTCTACTGACGTATGGCCTTGTTTTTTCATCCGTGCATACTTTTCCATAGTATCACGCATCGCGATATGTACATCGCGCATGACAATACCTACATCGGCAAGCCGTTCAGATGCCAAAAAGTTATTTGATCTTCCTTTTTTTGCCAACCCTTGTTCAACAAGATCGTCATTTGTAATCCATTCGTTCTTGTGTGCAGGGTCCACCAACTCTTCATACAGTGCAATAATTTCTCGATGCCGTAACATTCCTGGGTTTGTAACATGAAAAATTCCCTCCGCCTTTTTTTCCAGGAGCTCATGAAACACATTGACCATATCGTCGACAACAGTTACACTATTTTCTACATCAATTACTTTTGGAAACGTTGCCAACTTATCAATCATATTTTGTTTGGAAGGAATATAATCAATGGGCATACGAATACGGGCAATACCTACATGTGGCAGTGTAGAAAGGACTAAGTCTGCTGCCCACTTTGTTCGTGAGTACGTAACCTCGGTTGGATTCCCCATATCGTACTCACGCCATTTTTTATCTGCATGTGGCGAATCTCCATAAAAAATACAACCTGAACCGATGTGCAATAGATACACCTGTTTTTCTTGGCAGGCTTCTGCAATCATAATAGGAAGTTTGGTGTTTCCCAGAATAGTTTCGAGTTGGTGATCTTCACACCAATCTACATTTGGCTTGCCACGTACCCCTGCTGCATTCAACACCGCATCGGGTTGTTCTTTTTCTAACATAGCCAGCACATCTTCCTTCGAAGAAATTCGATCGGCCACAAGTACAGCGTCGTCCCATGCTTCTGCACAGCGTGCCCCTACATATCCATTTCCCAAAATAAGTATCTTCATATATTTTGTTATTACTTTGTACGTGAAACGGCACCCACAATTACATGTGTTTCATATCTAATGTATCTGCGTACCAGGCACCATAATACTTTTGATAATCACCACTTTTGCATCGGGCAACCCACTCTTGATGTGTCTGGTACCACGCAACCATTGCCGCAAGTCCATCTTCAAATGCAATCTGCGGTTCCCACCCAAGCTCTGTTTTAGCTTTTGTAAAATCAATAGCATACCGCCGATCATGGCCTGGACGATCCTTTACATATTCAATAAAGGACTCATCTCGATCAAGAAGTATGAGTAGCATCCGAGTAAGATCAATGTTGGTCATTTCTTTGTTTCCACCCAAACAATATGTTTCACCGATGCGTCCTTTTTGTACAATCATATCAATGCCTCGATTATGATCATCTACATGAATCCAATCACGTATTTGTTTACCATCCCCATATACTGGAACTTTTTTTCCTTCCATAAGGTTGGAAATAAACAATGGAATTATTTTTTCCGGAAACATATATGGCCCATAATTGTTGGAACAATTTGAAATAGTCACTGACACGTCATAGGTATGATGATATGCCCGAACCAAATGATCTGACGCTGCCTTGGCCGCAGAATATGGACTACGCGGATCATATGGCGTGTTTTCAGTAAACGGTGCGTCATCAGGTCCCAGTGCACCATACACTTCATCTGTTGACACATGATGCATACGTTTTCCATATTTTTTTACCGCCTCCAAAAGTACCTGCGTCCCCATCACATTGGTACGCAAAAAAACCTCTGGGTCCAGTATAGATCGATCCACATGTGTCTCTGCGGCAAAGTGTATTACCACATCCACCTGCTCCACCACAGCAAACACGGCTTCTCTGTCAGCGATATCTCCACGAATAAATGAATACTGTGGATTATCTTGTACCGCAATAAGATTTTCTAAATTCCCGGCGTATGTAAGCGCGTCGAAATTGACAATACTATCTTGTGGGTGCTGTTTCAACCAATAATGGATAAAATTAGAGCCAATAAATCCAGCGCCACCAGTGACAAGTAATTTCATAACACACTAAGAAAGTAATATATGTGAATAGCAGTCTTCTGAGCGTAACTCTTTATCGCTAAAAAAAACTAATACGGCATCTTCTTCCTCACTTATATTTTTTGTCGCATGCGCCACACAGGAAGGAACATGTATGACCCGCTTCCCCGCGTCTAGATAGAACTCCTCTCGCTCGTGCGTTTTGACATGTTCAAAACATCCCAACACACGTCCACGTTCAACATAAAACATCAATCGTGTATCTTTGTGATAATAATTCCCGGTTGTCACCCCTGGGCGAATCACCAACCGAGACATATACACATTGCCAATTCTTACACTTGAGAGTATCCGCCCAGGCTTTGACGCATCTTCCTTCAATTGAAAGACCTCAATAAATGGATCAGAATGTGTTGAGGTCATAGGCAATGCGGTCTTATTCCTTGATAAAATGATGGCGGACCAATGCCCATGCAGCCATAGTTGTGCCATCCCATATTTCATTATTCCGGATCATTCCCTCTACATCTTCCCCTCTTCTGTATAATAATTCAATTTCTTCTGTCGGATCCGGTTCAGGTACCCCAGCGGCACCCACGTGTGCAAGAAATACGTCAGCGGTATCTTTGGTAAAACCATTTGACGGTTCAAATACGCCAACTTTAATATATTCTTCTGCTGTAAACCCTGTTTCTTCTTTGAGCTCTATACGCGCTGCATCCATTGGCGAAGCCCCTTCCAATCTTCCCCCTGCCGGAAACTCAATACTTTGCTTATCCTGTAAATACCGATGCTGCAATGTTAATACAATCCGCCCATCTGGCAAAATTGGGATAATAATAACCATTCCAGGGGTTTCCCCATAATAATAATTCCCCACTTCACCGTTTGGTTGTTCGTATGTATCGTGTTTTAGCTTCCACCATTTATTTTCGTGCAGTACTTCCTCAGACAACTTTTTTAAACGTTTTGGCATAGAAAGATTATATATGTTTGGCAATATCTCCGGATATCTTTTCAAAATCCTGCACATCATATGTCGTCGCAAAACGAATGTTTTGGCCATCCTCATACCGAGGAATCACATGCATATGAAAATGGAGCACTTCTTGCTGTGCCGCCGGACGACTACTTTGTAACAAATTGACCCCCGCAGGCGCAAGCGCTCTCTC
>Ga0066639_10002551_pt1 | contig 15906 bp, 12 predicted proteins | sample CryGeyCG2114_010_2_FD_59504 | JGI IMG/M metagenome (GOLD analysis project Ga0066639, IMG submission 59504) | Groundwater microbial communities from aquifer - Crystal Geyser CG10_big_fil_rev_8/21/14_0.10 | ecosystem: Environmental > Aquatic > Deep subsurface > Groundwater | place: USA: Utah...
GCGGTGGTGGAAGGGCTTCATGCCTCGGGCCACGGGTGCAAGCATGTGCGGTTCGTGCGGAACGATCGTATGAGCGAAGGGGTTAAGGGTCTCGGTTTTGTGAAAATCAAGCCGTGGCCTAAGCTCCGGGTTGCGCTCAATTGTGCCGGAGTCAAACGGGTGCACGCGCCAGGCGGTTTTCAGAACGCCCTCGCGTACCGCGATGAAATCGCGGTCCCTGACTATTCGGTGTCCGGTGCGAGTGGCTGGATCATCTTGAAGAAAGATGTCGGTCACTATCTCGACGCCCTCCCTCCGTTGCCGAAAGACAACGGGGAGCTGCGCACAATTTACTCGGAAGAAACCGGGTATGGGAGCCCTGATACCTTCAAAGCGGTTCTGTATGGGAGCATGTATCCCGTCACGTCTTTGACGTATTACGACCGGCCACGGGGTTCGCGCGAGTCGTACAATCCGCGGAATCTGTACGCGATCACATTTGACGCAGGCTCGCGCCTCGTCAAAAAGATTGTGCATGTACCGACAGACAAAGAAGTGCAGGACTGCACAATCCGATATTCATCGGGAGTGCAAAGAAGCACTGACGCGAAAGTTGGTACAAGGTTGCCGGATTGGGCGGCGGAGTCATGGGAAGACCCGACTGGGGTGTGGAAGATGTCGGATTGCATCGCGGGAAATTTCCCCGAAGGCGCCGACGCCAAGCTTCCAACACTAGTCGCGTGGGATGATCTCTACCAGAGAAGTCGGAGTCTTGGTGGTGGACTGGAAAGTACGCCGGCCGAGATGCCCACTTCGTGGAAAGGAATCCGCGATGCAATCGTGCAGGGTGCCAAGGAGAGATGTGACTACCTCTGTCGTCTCATGGAAGAAAAAGAGGCGAAAGGAGAGAGTCATCACATCGATCCGTGGTATTCGGAAAATGCGTGGTTGCATAATTTCGAGGACCTTGTTCGGTCCGCAGGGTTCCGCTTCTACGACGATCAGCCGTGCTGATAGAAGCCCAATCCTTCCCCGCAAAAGGATAACATCTTTAATCGGAGAGCGCGCGGAGCTCTCCACAACAATCATCGAAGCGCGCGCTTGAACAAAGCCGCGCTTCTTTTGTTTTTATGTTACCCCGTAGTGAAACTTGGCAAGGCCCCGATGAATATCGGAGCGTGTTTTGCGCATTGCCAAGTTCTACTACAGGGTGTTATATTTTCTGTATGTCAAAAGCAGGAAAACCCGGTAGTGAATTTTGGCAAGGAGCGAAGCACGCAGGTAAACCTGCATTGCCAAAATCTACTACCGGGAAACTCATAGTCATAGACGGTACAGATGGCAGCGGGAAGAAGACGCAGATAGGGTTGCTGGCGAGAAGGTTGAAAAAAGAAGGCTATAAAGTAAAACTTCTGGATTTCCCCGAATATTATAAAAATTTCTTCGGTAAATTTTTAGGGCATTGCTTGACCGAGCAGTATTACAATTGGGTGAATATACATCCCAAGATCGCTTCTATTGCTTATGCTGCCGATCGTTTTGAGTCTTCGGATAAAATAAAAAGGTGGCTCAAAGACGGGTATATTATATTGTCTAACCGGTATGTGAGCGCGAACCAGATTCACCAAGGCGGAAAAATTTCTAATACTAAAAAGCGGGAAGAGTTTTTGAAGTGGTTGGAAACGATGGAGTACAAAGTTTTTAAAATTCCCAAACCGGCGGTTACCATTTATCTGTCTTTGCCGATAGAAACAGTTTTGAAACTCATCAAAAATCGCGATTACAAAAGCGCTCGTGCGTATTTGAAAGGTAAAAAAGATGTGCATGAAAAAGACAAGAATTTTTTGAAGAATTCCATCAAGAGCGCCTTGTGGCTCGCCGAGACGCAAAAAGGCTGGCTCAAAATAAATTGCATGGAGGGGCAAAGTTTGCGCACCTTCGCTGATATTCATGAGGAGATTTTTAGAAAAGTAAAAAATATTTTGAAATAAAAATGATTGTAAAAATTAAAAAATTAAAAGAAAATGCTACATTGCCGACTTATCATCACCCGGGCGATATCGGTATGGATTTGTATTCTATGGAGACGGTGACTGTGCCGCCCATGGGACATCATCGCTTTTGGCACGGCTTTGCGTTGGAATTTCCGGAGGGGTATGGGGCCATTATTATGGACAAGGGCAGTATTTCTAAGGCTGGTTTTGTGCATATGGGCGGAGTATACGATGCCGGATATCGGGGAGAATACAATACTCTTTTGGTAAATCTTTCTGACAAGAGTTATACTTTTGAAGAGGGCGACAAAGTGTCCCAGCTCGTCATTGTTCCCGTGGCTATCGCCAAATTGGAAGAAGTTGAAGAATTGGGCGAATCCGCGAGAGGCGAAGGCAGGTTCGGTTCCACCGGCAAAAAATAACATGGAAGAAAAAATCCAAAAATTAATAAAAGACGCTTTGGGAAATCTAGAGATAGAAGTCAGTGATATTTCTTTAGAGCATCCGGCTGATTTAAAGATGGGGGATTATTCTACCAATCTCGCTCTGGCTATAGCTAAAAATATAGGAAGTAACCCTAAAGAGCTTGCTCAAAAGATAGTGGCAGAGATATTAAGATTAAATACAGATCCTTATATCGAAAAGGTAGAAGCAGCTGGCGCGGGCTTTATAAATTTTTATTTGTCTCGGAAGTTTTTCGCCCACAGCGTGGAAGAAATTTTGAATAAGGGCGATGGTGTCGGTAAAAATGACAGCTGGTCGGGAAAGAAAGTGATGATAGAGTACACCGACCCGAACCCTTTCAAACCATTTCACATCGGTCACTTGATGACCAACGCTATCGGCGAATCAATCGCCAGAATCCTAGAGCACTCTGGGGCGCAGGTGGCACGGGCGAATTATCAAGGCGATGTAGGCCTGCATGTGGCCAAAGCTATTTACGGGCTCTTGCAGAACGAAAACTTGGCGAAGAAACATGGTTCCACAGGATTACAGGCTCAAAACATAGGGCAAGCCTATGTTTTCGGCGCTGGCGCTTATGAGAATAATCCCGAGGCTAAGAAAAAAATTACTGAAATAAATAAAAAAGTTTACGACAAGAGCGATGAGAAAATAAACGATTTGTATAAATGGGGTTTTAAGGTAACTATGGAAGCTTTTGAAGATTTATATAAAATGCTTGGCACTAAATTTGATTTTTACTTTTTAGAAAGCCAGATGGCGGTAATAGGCGAGCGAGCAGTGCGCGCGAATGTAGACGAGATTATTGACCCGATTGGCAGCAAGAAGATTTTTGAAAAGTCAGACGGCGCTATCGTGTTTAAGGCGGAAAAATATGACCCCAAATTGCATACTAGGGTTTTCATTACCTCTGAAGGCTTACCCACCTACGAGACGAAAGAGCTGGGACTCATCGAAGAAAAATTCCGCACTGATCCAGACATGGATCTCTCTGTCATGGTCACTGCGAATGAGCAGTTAGACTATATGCGAGTAGTGGCCAAGGCGATCTCTATAATTCACCCCGAATTTAAAGATAGGATGATGCACATTACTCACGGTATGATGCGCTTTGCTTCGGGCAAGATGGGTTCTAGGAAGGGCAATGTCATTACCGGCGAGTCGCTTTTGAACGATGTGCGCGATGAAATTTTAGAAAAGATGACCGATCGCGAGTTTGAGAATGAAGAGCGCGAGAAGGTCGCTGCCGATGTGGCAGTCTCGGCTATCAAGTATTCAATTCTTAAGCAAGATACCGGCGGGGACATTATTTATGATTTTGAAAAGTCTATTTCTTTTGAAGGAGACTCGGGACCGTATTTGCAATATTCTTTTGCTCGCGCGAATTCTGTTTTAGAAAAAGCAAAAAAAGAAAATATATTGCCCGACCCGCATGCCTTCCCGAGTGAGCTTTTTGAAGTAGAGAAACTATTGTATAAATTCTCGGAAGTGGTATTGCGTTCGGCAAAAGAATACGAACCGCACTATGTCGCAAACTATTTGATCGAAGTCGCTCGCGCGTACAATAGCTTTTACGGCAATAATCAGATCGTGAAAAAGGACGATCCGGCTTCAGGCTATAAAGTGGCTCTAACCTTTGCCTTTTCTTTTGTCATGCAAAAGGGCCTTCACCTCCTCGGCATCGAATCTCCGAAGAAGATGTAGAAAAAAAATCAGGCAGACCTAGTTCATTTAGGTTTTTTAGTGTTTTACCCTTTGGAACATTTACGCTATAGCGTAAATGTTCGGATTGTATGGTTTGGCAAGTTTTAGGGTTTTAAACCGGTGATCTATTTTTATTATTTTTAAATATTGTACGAAATCTTTTGGTAATGGTGATGGCCCAACCCATACGCTTCTTTGGATCATTACATAACCCAGTTTAATCAAATGTCTTCTAAACCAATCACGCTCTTTTTTCATGGCCCTTGCTTTTCATTCCATTACTTTTTTATGAAGGGTTTACTCCAAAATGGCGTTGTCCAAGATGTGAGTTTGTGAATGTTATAAAAAACTAGAGGACCCGCAAGAACCGTTCTTGCGAGGTGGATTGTTGATAACTATATTTGCCTATGTAAATTATGGCTGAATTAAGGAGTTTAAGATGCTTGCATGCGAGCGAACGTTCGTTATACAATATAATTGTATTACATATTGTTGCGAATTTAAGACTTATGTAGAGGAAGTAATTGTGACTGTGTCGGGATTTGGACCCGAATCTCCACTCTTAGTAGGAAGGTATTCTATCCGTTGAACTACACAGTCAATCCTTATGTTACTTCCTCTGCATAGATCTTAAATTTTTTATTTTACACTCACACTAATTTATTATACACGGAAATAGACCCCAACTGTAAAGTGGAAAAACGGGTTTTTGGCATTAAAGCATGTAAATTTTTTTTTAAAATACTCACAACTTTAAACCTTGTCAAAATAAGGTTTTTTGCTCGTAAAAAATATTTTTTTTCTCCGTAAGCTTACTTTCAGTTTCATATTTACGTTTTTTGCCTTTTTTTTCTGGCATGTGTTGTTGCAACTATGAGTCTTTTATATGCGCAAGGTTTAACCTTGCGCAATGATACACGTTGCTTGTTTTTTAGGGAATCTGGTTATAGACTTAAATTCATATGAAACTCAAGGTTTTTACTCTGTTGGCTCTAAGTTGGTGTGTGTTTTTACCCAGTATGGCTGATGCTACTTCTGGTGCATGTTCTTACCATGGTGGAGTAAATTGCAGTGCTGGCTCAGATTATGATGGCAGCGTGATATGCAAGGATGGTTGGAGAGATAGTTCGGTAAAATATAAAGATGCTAACGAATGTACTAGTATTGTAACTTGTGAGTATCCAAGTACCCCGTCATGTAATTTGAGTGATATTTTAAAACAAAAAGAAACTGCACTTTGCTCAAATAGAGCATTGCAAGGAAGAAGTGGTATGTTGGGGTCACCTATGGGAACAGCTCAACAACAAAATATAAAAGATCAGTATGATGAAGAATATTCTTATTGCCAAAGGCAATGGGATTTATATGAGCTAGAAAAAAAAGAATTTAATCAATGTTCTTCCGCTAGCGTTATTCAGCCAAATAATGAAAGTAATGGTGATTTGGATCTAAAATTGCAACTAATATTTAACCAAATGTGTGCTGAGTTAAATGGGAGTGGGAGTATTTATGCTCCCTCAAGACAGATAGAGCATGATGGTATACCTTGTACCCCGACAAAAGAGGAAAAAAGTATAGAGTGTCAGAAACAAGACTCAAAAAGTTTTTTTAGTGTGTCAAAAAATAGTTGCATTTGTAATGTAGGGTATTTATTAAACAAAAATGGAAAATGTGTTACACCGACAGATTGGTGCGCCGGAACACTTGGACCCAAAGCTTACATTAAGGATAATACCTGTCACTGTGAAGATGGTTTTACTTTGAATAGTGATTCAACTGAGTGTGTGAAAAAAGAACAACCAGTAATCACTCCTTCTCCAGCACCTATAATCCAACCATTAATAAAGAAAGAAGTTGTTTCTAAGCCCAACGTAGATATAAAAAATAATCAATCAACAGAAAAACCAACCATAACAAATTCTCAAAACAACCTAGATCTGCATTTGCCACCTGAAATTATTCCTAAAAAGATTCCTTGGTACAAGAGGTTGTGGGATTGGTTTTTATGAGCTCGCAAAGACGGTACTTGCTCACACATAAAAAAAGCCTCGGGAGAAAGCTCCCGAGGCGTAAGATCAGATTAAGTATAAATCGTCCCCGCTGCCGATAAACGGCTGTCGCTTTTGGCGCAGAAGCCGAAAGACGATTTCAATCTGACGTTTGGAAGGATATCACGTAAAAAAGATATTTGCAATTAGGTAGTAGTGTGTTATAATGCTCGGCAGACGGTCAACTATTAACCCTTGTTCATTCGGTTTAAAAGCTTATGAGCGCAATACTGTTGGTGGTAGAGGATCCTGCAAAGGACCCTTTTTTTAGTAAGATGGTGGAAGGTTTACGCAGGCAGGGTGTTACTATGCCTGAGGAAGACCTGAAGGCATGGTGCCTTCACATGTGGCTCAACGGAATGTTGGGCGAAGACCTCCACCCCCAGCTGGCCCAATAGGCCAAGCAATCATTTCACGATCGCGGAGTCGACACATCATGTGTCGCCTCCGCTTTCCTTTTTTTATTTGTTACTTTAAAACTTTTTATGCTATTATCTACATACAAGCGTTGAAGGGAAATCGCCCCTTCGTCCCGATGAGTATCGGGGCAAGCTTTGGGAAGAAATACTGAGTGGAAACGAAGTAGAGTAGAACCCGATAAATGAGAAGTAAGCAAGGTGGTACCACGGATTCGACAAAGCTCACCGAGAGCGCCGAAACCCGTCCTTGTGCAATTATTTTAATAGTTGCATGAGGACGGGTTTTTTATTTTAAAACAGGATGGAAAATAAAGATGAAACAAAAAAATCTGAAATAGCGCTTAGAGAAGAAGCGGTTTTGGAATTTTGGGACAAGAATAATATTTTCGACAAATCTTTAGAGCAAACTAAAGAGGGAAAAGAGTTTGTTTTCTTTGAGGGTCCGCCGACAGCAAACGGTAAGCCCGGAATTCACCACTTAGAGGCTAGGGCTTTCAAAGATGTGATCCCGAGATACAAAACCATGCAAGGATATCATGTGCGCAGAAAGGGTGGGTGGGATACGCACGGCCTGCCGGTAGAGCTTCAAGTCGAGAAAAGCCTAAATCTGAATTCTAAAAAAGCTATTGAAGAATATGGCGTGGCGAAATTCAACCAAGCGTGCAAGGAAAATGTGTGGGAGTATTTGGATGCTTGGAATAAATTTACCAAGCGCATCGGTTTCTGGGTAGACCAGAAGAATCCCTATATTACCTATCACAATGATTATATAGAATCGGTTTGGAATGTGGTGAAAGAGATTGATAAACAGGAATTGCTTTACAAAGATTACAAAGTAGTACCGTGGTGCCCGCGCTGCGGGACGGCGCTGTCTTCGCATGAGCTCGCGCAGGGCTATGAAGATGTGAAAGATTTGTCGCTATATGTGAAGTTTCGGCTGAAGGCCGTCCCGAGCGGGGTCGAGGGGAAAAGTCCTTCGACAAACTCAGGACGAGCAGATACATATCTGCTCGCTTGGACGACTACGCCGTGGACTTTGCCGGGCAATGTGGCGCTTGCGGTAGGCAAGGACATCAACTATCGGTATGTAAAGAAGGGAGATGAGCATTATATTCTGGCGTTGGACAGGGTAGAGGCGGTGTTCGGATCGGAAGACGATATTTTACTGGGGAAGACAGTAAAGGGAAGTGAGCTAGTGGGCCTAGAATACGAGCCACTGTTCCCATATTTTAATGAAACAATATCGGAGAATGAAAAATCTAAATTAGAAAAAGTATATAAAGTTTATGAGGCTGATTTCGTGACCACCGAAGATGGCACGGGTGTGGTGCATACTGCTGTTATGTACGGGCAGGATGATTTTGTGTTAGGAACGGCAGTTGGTTTACCCAAACACCACTTGGTAAATCTGGAAGGTAAATTCATAAAGGGTACCGGCTTTCTAGAAGGCAGATTTGTAAAAGAAAAGAGCGAGGATGGGAAACCGACTTTGGATATAGATATCATAAAGTATCTGACAGACAAGAATTTATTTTTCAAAAAGGAAAATTATTTGCACTCGTATCCGCACTGCTGGCGATGTCATACCGCGCTCATATACTATGCCCGGGATTCTTGGTATATCCGGATGTCAGACCCCAAAATAAAAGAACAGTTGATCAAAGAAAATGAGGATATAAATTGGGAGCCAGAACATATCCGCGATGGGCGCTTTGGCGAATGGCTACGAGAGATAAAAGATTGGGCGATCTCGCGCGAACGATACTGGGGCACCCCGCTTCCGGTATGGACTTGCGAGTCTTGCGGGATTACTCGCGCCATAGGAAGTATAGACGAACTTAAGAGAAAGACTAGAAAATCCAGCAATCGGTATTTTGTGGTGCGCCACGGCGAAGCGGAAAGCAATGTAAAACAGGTATGGGACTCAAACGGAGAACCTAATAATCACCTGACCGAAAAAGGCAAGCAGGACTTGAGAGAGAATATAAAAAAGTACAAGAATATGGATTTTGATCTCATCTTCGCATCGCCGATGTTGCGTACCCGGGAGACGGCACAGATTTTAGCTAATGCGCTCAATTTCGATGAGCATCAGATTATTTTCGATGAGCGCTTGTGGGAATTTAAAGTCGGAGATTTTGATGGGAAAAATGATATTGAATATGAAAAATATATTAAAATTGCACGCGATCATTTCACAACCCCTGTCCCAAATGGAGAAAGCCGTTTAAGTATGCATAAGCGCATGGGGGAATTTCTTTACGAGCTTGAGAATAACTATCTGGATAAGAAAATATTGATAATTTCGCACTGTGATCCCATCCAGGCTCTGTTTTTGACAGCTCAAGGATATACGAGAGACAAAATAAGGGAATATGAGAAAAATTTCCAGTATTTTGAGACGGGAGAAATAAGAGAGCTTGCTTTTACGCCGGCTCCTCATAATGAAAATTACGAATTAGACCTTCATAAGCCATATATAGATGAGATAGATCTTTTGTGCACCCAAAGCACTGGTTTTGGAAAGATATGTGGAGGCAGCCTAACGCGCACCAAAGAAGTGATGGACGTGTGGTTTGATTCTGGCTGTATGCCTTTTGCCCAAGACCACTATCCTTTTGAGCCTGCGTCGAAGCGTTCTTTGTGGCCCATTAGCAAGAATGTGCAACAGATACTTTATCCGGCAGATTTTATTTCGGAAGCGATCGACCAGACTCGCGGATGGTTTTATACCCTGCATGCCATAGGGATATTGATGGGCAGGGGCAAAGCGTATAAAAATGTAATTTGCTTGGGGCATCTCTTAGATGCCAATGGCAAGAAAATGTCTAAGTCTCTGGGCAATATCGTTGACCCGTGGATCATGATTGAGAAGTACGGAGTGGACACTCTGCGCCTCTGGATGTATTCGGTGAATCAGCCCGGAGAGTCTAAGAATTTTGAGGAAAAAGCTATGGCTTTGCTTCATCAGCAAGTTTTTGGGTTGCTTTACAACGTTCTTTCTTTCTTTAATTTATATCGGGGAACCAACGGTAATATGAACGGCAAGACCGATTCAAAAAATATTTTAGATGTATGGATTCGTTCTAGATTAGATGAATTATTAAAAATAACAACTGAAAGTCTGGATAATTATCGAATGCTCGAGCCGACTCGCGCTCTGCGGGATTTCATCGGTGACCTCTCTACCTGGTATTTGCGCCGTTCTAGGGAGAGAATAAAAGACGGGAACAAAGAAGCAAAAAATACTCTGCATTTTGTATTAAAAAATTTAGCGAAAATAATGGCCCCATTCGCTCCGTTCGCAGCTGAAGACCTCTGGCTTAAATTAAAAGAAGAAAGCGATTCGGAAAGCGTACATCTAGCCGAATGGCCAAAAGTGTGTGCGGTGAACAACAGTGTTGTTTTGGAAATGAAAATAGTTCGCGAGATTGTAACCATGGGACTAGAAGCTCGCCAGAAAGCTGGCATAAAAGTGCGCCAGCCCCTCGCCAAACTTGAAATAAAAAACTTTGATTTGGGAGATGAATATATTGACCTAATCAAAGACGAGCTAAATGTGAAAGAGGTGACGCGAAATAAAAAGCTTGAAGGCGAGGTGAATCTTGATCTTGAAATAACGCCGGAATTAAAACAAGAAGGGCAGTATCGAGAATTTTCCCGTGCTCTGCAGGATATGCGCAAAAAGATGGATATGAAACCGAACCAAGAAGCTGAGGTGGTGATCGAAACAGGCGAAGAAGGACAGAAGCTTGTTCAGGTCTTTGAAGCAGATTTGAAGAAGATTGTAGTGCTTTCTAAAATAGAATTTGGTAAAAATGATGGAGATACGGTAAAAGTAGATAATTTAAACTTTAAAATAAAGATTAAAATATAACTATAAATGGGCAAGACAATTTCGGAGATTTATTCTGAATATAAGATAATGCCGAATCTTCAGGAGCATATGTTGCGAGTGACAGCGGTGGCGTCTATGGTTTGCGACAACATGGATGTGTCGGTTAAGAAAGAAGAAATTATAACCGCCTGTCTTTTGCATGATATGGGGAATATAATAAAATCTAAATTTGAATTTATGCCGGAGTTTTTTGAGCCGGAGGGCCGAGAGTATTGGGAGAAAGTAAAAAAAGATTTTATAAATAAATACACAGATGATGAGGAAGAAGCTAATAGAAAAATAGCGCGAGAATTGGGCATGTCTCCTCGTGTGATTTTTCTAATCAGTCAGGATTCTTTCTCGCTTTTATGTAAGCATAGAGACTCTGACGATATAGATGTAAAAATAATGCATTATGCAGATACGCGGGTAGCCCCCTATGGCATTGTCAGTTTTGATGCAAGACTGGAAGAGGCAAAAAGACGTTACAAGCTAGCGACCAAGGCCGAGGAGGAGGAACGCGAAAAGCTGGCAATTTGTGGAAGAGAAATGGAAAAACAGATTTTTTCCAAATGCAAGATCAAGCCGGAAGATATAAATGACCAGTCTGCAGCGCCGATCATTTCAAAGCTCCGCGATTTCGTGATCCATTCGGCATAACTCAGGATCATGGTGAGTAGTGTCGAACCATGATAAAATAAGGAGGTGAAAATAAAAAAACTAGGACACTGTTGCCTTGTCATAGAAGAGGGTGGCCGGCGGATAATGACTGATCCGGGATCTTATACCACAGAGGAACATGCCAAAGAAAAAAATTTAGATATTATTTTGATAACTCACGAGCATGGGGATCACTTACATGTTGAATCATTAAAAGACATAATTGCTGGTAATCCCCAGGCTAAAATTATCACCAACGAGAGTGCCGGCAAGATTTTGCAGGAAACAGGAATAAAATACGAAGTTTTGCCTAAGAAAACAGAACAAGAAGTGGCAGGTGTAAAGCTTGAAGCTCATGACTGCAAGCATGAAGAGATATTTGAGGAAGTTGGACAAGTTCAGAATACCGGATACTTTATCGGCCCTAGGTTATTTTATCCCGGAGATTCTCTTTATAACCCTGGCAAGCCAGTAGAAATATTGGCCTTACCCGTGGCTGGCCCATGGACGCGAGTTAGAGATTTCATGAAATATGCGCTTGATGTAAAGCCAAAAATTTGTTTCCCGGTGCATGACGGTATGCTAAACAATTTTAGCAGTTCTCATAAAATTCCAGAGCTGATTTTAAGCAAGTCAGGAATTGTATTTAAAAATTTCGAGGAAAACAATATCGAAGAATTCTAATGCATCACATCTATCACACCGAAGGAATAATTTTAGAGAGTCGGGACGTAGGGGAGGCGAGCAAGCTTTTCTATATCTTTACTCGTGATCTTGGGATGGTAACGGCAGAGGCTCGCGGGGTGCGAAAAATGTCTTCTAAGCTGCGGTTTGTGCTTCAAGACTTTAGATATTTAAAAATTGATTTTATCCAAAGACAAAATATTTTTCGAGTGACCAGTGCATCAAAGACTGGTGTCTTAGAACACATTACTAAACAGCCTAAAGCTTTTAAGATCTTCTCTAATATCGCTCGCCTGCTTCGCCGTCTTTTGGCTGGCACTGAACCGAATGAAAAATTATTTTCAGATCTGTTTAATGGTTTATTGGTTCTAGAGAAGGCTTCTACTCCCGAAGAGTTGAGGAATATTGAAATAATTCTAGTATTGCGTATTTTGAACAATCTAGGATACATTGGCGAGGAAGAAGCATTATCGAATCTTACGAAGTCACCGTTTGAAGATGAGCTTGTTTTCAAAGTTTCTAAGGATCGCGCAAGAATCTTAAAGGAGATTAATCGAGCTCTCAAGGAAACTCATTTATAAAAAATACTTCTGTGTGATTTTATAAATTTATTGCGGGATGCTACAATTATAAAATGTCCAGTGGAGATAGAAACAAATTAAATCGGATTGAAGAATTAAAGAGCAAGCTTTTCAGTAAAAATTACAAGACAAAGATAGAGCATAGGGAACGGTTTTTAGATTTAAACGAGAGAGATGTGCCAGAATCTTGGGGGGATGGGGGTGGCAGTACGCCAGACTCTATGTCGTATCAAGAAAAATTTTTCATGAAAACATCGATATTTAAGCGCTTTTTTATTTTTTCTATTATATTTTTTGTTTTGACCTTAGGGTATGCTTCCTATGTTTTTTTTGCTGGTGGAAATACAGTTTCTAATGACAACATTGATATTTCAGTACTCGGAAATAATTTTACTGCAGGCGGAGAAGAGCTTTCGCTGACCATAGGAGTGACGAACAAGAATAGCCTAGCTCTCGATTTGGTAGATCTGGTTATTGAATACCCGAAAAGTTCAGCAGATTTCAGTTCTAATTTGGCTGGGACAGAGAGATTGAGGCAATCCCTGGGGACTATTCCTGCGGGAACCGTTCGTAATGAAAACGTAAAACTTGTGCTTTTCGGCGAGCAGGGCACCGTGGTTCCGCTTAAGATTTCGATAGAGTATCGAGTAGAGGGCTCGAACGGTATTTTTGTTAAAACAAAGCCGTTTGATGTGAATATTAATTCTACTCCGCTAAACCTTACACTCGATGCCCCTTCGGTTTTAAGTTCTAATCAGGATTTCAACCTTAAGGTAAAAGCGACACTTAACGCTACCAGGCCAGCTACTAAAATTTTATTAAAACTTGATTATCCGGCAGGATTTCAGTTTGAATCTGCCACTCCTTCCCCATCGCTTGGAAATAATGTTTGGAGTTTAGGGGATTTGGCTCCTGGCTCGGAGCGCAACATATCTATCACCGGCAGAATGCTAGATGCTTTCGATGGGGAAGAAAAAACATTTCATGTCTCTGGCGGTTCACAATCGATTTCTGACAAGTCTGCTATTGATGTAGTGTTTAATTCCTTGTCTCACACTATTGCAATACAAAAACCATTTATTGATGCCAAGCTCGCTATCAACGGCGTATCCGAGCGGGAATATAGTGCAAATTCTGCTACCCCTATTCGAGCTACTATTAATTGGGTAAATAATCTAGATACAAAGGTAAATGATTTGGAAATTCGAGCGAAGATTTCTGGTAATGCACTTGATAAAAAAACCATAAGTACCCAGCAAGGTGGTTTTTATGATTCATCTTCTGATACTATTGTCTGGAGCAAGAGCTCACAAAACGATTTTTCTGAAGTAGATCCGGGAGATTCTGGATCGGTAAGTTTTTCCGTATCTTCTCTTGCTGCGTTGTCTGCTGCTGGAGGTATGATCTCGGATCCCTCTATCAATATTGATGTTTCAATTTCCGGCAAACAAGTACTTTCAGGTTATGCCGCAACCGATCTTAAGAATTCCGATTCGGGAGTGGTTCATATTATATCTGATGTCGGATTTGCGGCTAAGGCGCTTTATTATTCTGGAGCCTTTAAAAATACAGGCCCCATACCGCCGAAAGTAGAGAAAGAAACTTCTTATACCGTGGTCTGGTCAGTCTCTAACACCACTAACAACATCTCGAAAGGTATGGTTCGTTCCTCATTGCCGTCTTGGATAAGGTACGTAGGCACTGTTTCTCCTTCCGGAGAAGATTTGGTTTATAACCCATCTACCAGAGAAATAGTCTGGAATATAGGAAGAGTGTCAAGAGGTACAGGCGTAACCACAGGTAGTCGCAGTGTTTCATTTCAAATAGCCTTTACTCCTTCGATTTCTCAAATTGGAACTTTGCCTGTTATCATTAATGAAGCTGTTTTGACTGCCCACGACGATTTTGCTAATGTGGATGTGAAAACGAGCAAGCAATCTTTGCGTACTCAGCTCGATAATGATCCAGCATTTCCGCCAGCCGGAGGCACGGTGGTTGAATAATATGTCACAAAAAGAAGAACAAAATAATGATTTAATGGAAAAGATCGTTTCGCTTTGCAAAAGACGAGGTTTTATCTTTCCGGGTTCAGAAATATATGGTGGACTTGCCGGTACTTGGGACTTTGGCCATTTCGGAGCCACTTTGAAAAATAACATAAAACAGAATTGGTGGAAGAAATTTGTAGATGGCCGTAGAGATATGTATGGCTTAGATGCGGCGATATTAATGCGCCAGGAAGTATGGCAGGCGTCTGGCCACGTGGCTGGTTTTGCAGACCCGATGGTGGAATGTGAGAAGTGTAAAGAAAAATTTAGAGCCGATCAAATTCCAAGGACGGTCCTTAAAGAGGGCTCTCCCAAGGACCGTCCTTTAATTTGCCCGGATTGCGGAGGCAAATTAGGCGAAGCGAAACAATTTAATATGATGTTTAAAACCAAGATTGGCGCGTCAGACGACTCGAGCGCCACCTCTTACCTTCGTCCCGAGACGGCGCAGGGGATGTTTGTAAATTTCAAGAATACAGTAGATGCTTTCCACCCCAAGTTGCCGTTTGGTATGGCGCAAATCGGTAAGGCTTTTAGGAACGAGATCACGCCTCGCGATTTCATCTTTCGCATCAGAGAATTTGAACAGATGGAAATAGAATATTTTATCAGGTCTGAGGGTTGGGAAAAATATTTTGAATATTGGAAAGACGAGATGCTTTCATGGATGGCGGAGATTGGCATAGATATGGATAAGGTTCATGAGCTTGAAGTGCCTGAAGAAGACCGCGCGCACTACTCTAGCAGGACAGTAGATTTTGAATTTGATTACCCCTTTGGCCGGAAAGAGCTTTTTGGCCTTGCTTATCGTACTGATTTTGATTTAAAGAATCACAAATTAGATTATGTAGACGAAGAAGAGGGAAAGAAAATAGTACCGCATGTGATAGAACCGACTTTTGGCGTAGATCGCGCAATACTTGCCATTTTGCTCTCTGCGTATTCAGAAGACCAGAAAGATGGCGAAGTGCGCCCGTTTTTAAAGTTTAAACGCTCCATAGCGCCGGTTATTTGCGCGGTGTCTCCACTGCTTAAGAATAAACCAGAGCTCGTCGAATACGCCAACTTTAAAGTTTACGCCCCGCTTAAGACAGAATTTGGGCGAGTGGTTTGGGATGACAACGGCAACATTGGTAAGCGCTATCGCCGACAAGACGAGATAGGCACGCCATTTTGCATTGTCGTAGATTTTGATACTTTAAATGACGATACTGTCACTGTGCGTGATCGCGATACCGGCGAGCAGGAGAGAGTGAAATTGACAGATTTGGTTCAGTATATAAAAAACAGAATTAATTAATGTTTTTGTGCGCAAATCGCATATACGCAATATCCTCATTGCTAAGCGCCAACTCGGTGGTATACTTATTAGAGTAAAGTAATTATTATAAATAATTTAAATAACTAACATGCAAAAAATCTTATCCACCCTAAAAACATTAATCATCGT
>Ga0066639_10002560_pt1 | contig 15884 bp, 24 predicted proteins | sample CryGeyCG2114_010_2_FD_59504 | JGI IMG/M metagenome (GOLD analysis project Ga0066639, IMG submission 59504) | Groundwater microbial communities from aquifer - Crystal Geyser CG10_big_fil_rev_8/21/14_0.10 | ecosystem: Environmental > Aquatic > Deep subsurface > Groundwater | place: USA: Utah...
TGTGAACGAAAACTTAATTATCTGAATTACGCAAATTCTACTAAAGAATGTTATACTAATTAAATTACCAGCCATTGTATATTTTCGTATGCTACGTTTTTTATACCACCTCGTGGGTTAGATAAGCATTTTGTATATGTCTATTATGAGTGTATATTTTTTGATGAACCTATATAAATTTTCTGATTTAGATTATTTGTTATACAATAAACACCAGAAAATTTCATATCATATTCTTTCTTTTTAATGATAATGCAGCTGCATACGCATCAACACAATCATTAATAGGTCCTGGCACATGTTTTAATAAAAGTAAATCATCTTTATATTCAGATAAAACTTTTTGCATTATGTTTGGTTGCATATCAAACAATCCTTGTAACATCTCAGTTTTTGTAAATTTTCCTGCTGCAATTCCTGCAGAATTTCGATATACACCTTTCTTATCGCATAAATACATGATAGAAGCAAACTCTACTTTTAATGTCATTGGTGATACTATCAATAAATGTTTAGTTTTTTCACATATTCGTTCACGTAATAATGTACCAAATGCAAATAAATCAGCAACATTACCTTTGCTTCGCATTGCATAACCTTCCATTACTACCATATCTATATTTGTTAATTTTAAGGAATCAATAATATTATTAGTAATAGACAGATAGTCATTTAATTTTAAAATTTCAGATGTAGAATAATCTTTTGGATATTCCGAATATGTGATATAACTAAATTCAGATATAGTGTCTAATGTTTTATGCCATTTTCCAATTTTAGAATTATGAAATATCATAAATGATGGTTCATTACTATATTCTGTTAATATACAAATGGCAGTAGTGCTTAGACTTTGATCAATTCCAATATATCTTTTCATATTATATATATTACATCTAATAACCGTTTATGGTGAATTAATATAGATTTAGTGAATATATGCCATATCACACACAGAATGATTCTCATAATTGACGAAACTTTTCCATCTTTTCAGATATATCGCTAATAGAACTAAGCTAGCTGAACAGACCCTGCTGTGTCCATACGGACCGATATTGATTGAAGTGCCTTAAAGCAACTAACAAGCCTAATTAAAAACAGAAAGACAATGAGATTTACAACTACCGAGTAACGACGTCTAACGCGAACAGCTTTTTCTTAGAATAACGACGTCAATGCACCTAAGATATATATCCCCATGGGAACCTTACGAAATTTTTTACGTTGATTCCGGACTTTAGTTTCGGCTTCGTGAGAGAATTTTCCGCCCTAAACTTTCTACGGAAAAAACGCATTCGCCAGAACGAAACAACTCCATACGTCTATTGTATAACTTCAGATTGATGTTCGAATTTAGACTTGATCACAACAAAAAAAATAATTAACAACTAATTTAAAAACAAAACGTAAACAATTAAAAACATGGAAGACAATTTTGACATTTTCAACTTGCCGGTAGACGCATTCATCACGCCGGAGAAAAAGAGCACAACCGAATTTTATTCGCCAAGTGCAGACAAAGGAAGAGATGGTGTGTACAAAGCACTAATTAGGTTCTTACCTAATATTCATAACCCATCACAGTCCAAGATCATGAAATATTATGTGTGGCTTACCGATCCAACTACACAAGAGGGATTCTCAGTGGACTGTCCATCAACAGTAGGACAGAAGTCTATACTTAAAGACATGTACTGGAAGCTAAAAAAGAGCGAGTCTGTAAGAGACCAAGAGTTAGCACAAGAGTATTTTGGCCGAGTCGAATCTCATTACTCATTAGTACAAATCTTAAAAGATCCTAATGCTCCTGAATTAGAAGGCAAGATTATGATCTTCAAGTATGGTGCTAAGATCAACCAAAAAATTGAGGCACAACTTAAACCTGAGTTTGGCGAGCCAGTTAACCCGTTCGATCTTTTCGAAGGCAAGACGTTCGCGTTGCACATCGTTAAGAAGATGAAGTGGAACAACTACGACCAGTGCGATTTCGTTGGAGACCGTACTCCGTTCATCTTGAATGACACGCCATTGCAGAAAACGAAAGAGGACATGGAGAAAGTTAGCGTATGGTTGAAAGAAAACTCTGCCGACATATCTAAGTATGCCTATAAAGAATGGGATGTTGAAATGACCAACAAAGTTCTTGCTACAATCGCAAAGATAGTTCCAGACGGAAGGATAGTAGAAGAAATCACAGGTTCTGCTAAGACGGAAGGCACGAATGGAGCAAACTCTGCACCTATCACGTCATTTGCCAAAGAAAGTTTGATCGAAACGCCGGCAGCAGCAGCAGAGGCGCCAAAGTCCACAGCGCCAGGCGTTACAAGTCTTGACGATCTTTATAACAACCTATAATTTAGGTAATTTCAGAATCGGTTCGATGAGGGGATTCAAGCAATTGGATCCCCTTTTTCAACTTTTAATATTTATTGTCCATATTGTGTTTTTAAATCTTCTTTGTTGATATATAATATATGGAAGAAGATAAAAAATATTTAGATTTTATAGATGCTAGGTCATTTGTACGAAATCTCGGTTTACAAGGACAAAAAGAATGGCACACATGGTGTAAACAAAATGACACAAAACTATTAAAGATACCAACAAATCCGCAAACATATTATAGAGATATATGGGAATCTTTATCTGATTGGTTGGGTACTAATTCATATAAGAGTAAACGTAATATAAAATATTTAAGCTACATAGATGCTAAAAAATACATTAATATATATTTTTCTGAAATTATTAATAAACAAAGTTGGACAAATTTTAATAAAGAAAAAATGGATATTAATATACCAAAGCGACCAGATTATGTTTATAAAAATAAAGGCTGGATTAATTGGGAAACTTTCTTAAATTCTAATTTATCACCAAGAAGTAAATCTAAATTATTTTTAACATACGATGTAGCTAAAAAATATATTAAAAAATTAAAATTTAAAAATGAATATGAATATTATGAATATGTAAAGAAAAATAATATTCTTTTTTTGCCATTAAGACCAGATAATGCATATAAAAAGAATTGGCATGGATATATTCATTTTTTAGAATGTACTAGTGATAAAGAATCGTATGGTGAGCGTAAGATTAGAGATATATTAGATTGTTATCATATAAAGTATGTAAGAGAAAGAAAATGGGACAGTTGCAAAAATATAAATGAATTACCATTTGATTTCTATTTACCAGATTTTAATATGTGTATTGAATATGATGGTGAATTACATTTTAGATCTAGTAAATTATTTGGCGGCACAAAAACATTAATGAGAATTAAAAAACATGATGAAATTAAAACAGCTTGGTGTATATCTAATAATATACAATTATTAAGGATTTCATATTTAGATAAGAAAAAAATAAAGAAAATTATAAAAGAAAAATTAGGTATATGATGCAAATGAAAATAGATAATGCACCAAGTAATGATACACCAAAAATGTCCCCAGAACGAATAGAACAATTATTAAAATATGTGTTGATTGAAAGATTTCCAGGTGACATTGAACGACAAACCATTATAAAACGGGGTAATCGTCTATCATGCTGTTGCCCGTACTGTGGAGATTCAAACGACGCCAAGAAGAAGAGGGGCAACATGTACACGAACTGGCTGTCGTTCAAGTGCTACAACGGCGGTTGCGAGAAGTACACCGACCTAGAGTGGATGTTAAAGAACTTCGAGCAGCTACATAGATTGAGCGATGACGAGCTCACCTCGCTTAAGTTATCAATACAAGAGCACAAGAACAATCACGACTTCGAGAAGCACCAGAACTACGAGGCGAACCTTCACATGATGGTTGACGCCGAGTGGGATAAATTGTTGGTGAGACGAGAAAACATCATGAAGAACATGCAGCTCTGGGACATAAACAAGGACAGTCCACAGGGCGTGTACCTTACCAAGAGAATGCAGAAAGTCGACGCGAAGTTCGCGTGGGACAACTACAGGAAGAGACTGTTCATATTCAACCTCGACAAGACCGGCGAATGGGTGTTCGGACTGCAGACGAAACAGATGGACGACCCGACGGCCAAGTACAAAACGTACACCATAGAGAAGGTGCACGAGTACTTCATGAAGGAGAAGTCGCCTGGATTATTAGAGTACGCTGCGAGGTACAACCACCTGTCGACACTGTTCGGCATACTGCGCATAAACGTGTTACACGTCGTCACGATATTCGAGGGACCTATGGACCACTTTCTGTACCCGAACTCGGTGGCCACGTGCGGAATAGGTCACGACATGCCGCTTGACATAAAGAGACGTTGGTTTCAGGATAACGACAAAGCTGGTGTGAAGCATGCACTAACTAACATTGATGCCGGAGAATCTGTGTTCATGTGGAAGAAGATGTTTGATGAGAACCCACACCTGTATGGGACGAAGAGGAAGGATTACAATGACATTTATATTAACGGCGTTCTTAAAGGCAAACCACCAGGGACCCTGGACGCATACTTCTCAGAACACATTCATGACGGTATATACTTATAAGATAAGATATGACAGACAAAATTAAAAATGGAATTATCATCGAATCACAAAATGTGTTGACATCTTACATTGGTAAACCTATTTACCCGTTTTTATTGAAAAACATTCAGGACGATCTACAAAAGGTTCTGAATGCATTTTTGACAGAAAACGAAGTCTACGGACGTCATTTCCCTATAACATTTGAAAACGAATTGGGCACGTGGGAGATCTATGAGACAGGCAAGGTTTTATTCAGGCACAAAAATGATATTGAGTCAATCACATGTAACATAACGGTAACAAAAACAAACAATATGGAAGAACTAAAAGATGCTAAATATTTGGGCGCATTTACAACGGCGCCAGTAGGCAAAGACGGCGATTATTATTTCAACAACACAGATGAGAGGATGTATATGTTCTCCAATGAAATGTGGATGCAACTGTCTCTACTAGAAGACATGTCAGATGCAATAAGAAAATATTCGAATGATACGGATCTTGGTAGATACGTCAGAAATAAAAAAATATAATGACAGACGAACAACAGGAACAGATAGACGGATGGGATCCTGACGCTGAGATGACCAAGATGAATAAGAAGGGTGTGAAGATACCGGTTGTGTTCAAGCGGGAAGATGCAGAAGTTCCTAGCATGGTCATGGAATTTAAGGAACCGCCGGAAAAGATAATCACGATAACGGCCAAACCTACTATTATTAATATCGGTCGTAAGAACAAAAACGCACTTTGGTGATATAAGATAAATGGAGAATAACACAGAATTCGATGATGAACTATCAACGCTAACGCCAGAGGCGCAGGCATTGTTCGACATGTTTGGTAATGGCACGCCGACCATAACGCCAAGTGTGCCGTTGATACCAGATTCTGAAAAAACTCCGGAGCAGCGTATATTAGAACAGTTTGATAAAGAGATAAACGAATGGGGAGAAATCATCAACTCAATGACGTCTCGCATGCGAGACATTGGCAAGTGCATTGACGTGCAGATGGACCTGTATGATAATCGACACAATATAGTTGACAGGAAACACAAACTGTTGCGCGACCTGAGCAAGTTCAATAAGAAGCTGAAGGAGAAGTACGCGGAACGGTTGAAGCACTACACTACGGGTTACGACCGAAAGCTGACAGCCGGCGAGCGAGAGAAGATGGCCGAAGCAGACGTTGCAGTGTTGAAGTACAACGTTGAACTATTGGAGAACCACATCAACCACATCGATCAGACGTTCAAATTGATAGAGAATATGATATTCGGATTGCAACACAGAATAAAACTTGAGGAGTACCTCAGAAAAATATAAAAGATATGAAAACGATAATAATTAAACCAGAAGGCAACAACATGATGCAGTTACAGCGTAATCTTTTTGAAAAACTATACGCAGAATTATGTCGTCACAATATAACAGAATTTACCGTGAATGTCGCCGTTGGCGCAGTGCTTATGGATCTTTCTGAATACAGAACGTATCCACGTACAGTTGAAGATGTTAACGAAATACAGGATAATCCTAGAAATAAGTACCCAATAGGAATGTTGAACGGTATCAATGTGTTCGTTGATCCGATGATGCAATGGTCCGATAACAGAGTTATCGGTGAAGAATTTGAGGCAACAATAGATATGGATTCAAGCTTAATGATTTAATCATGAACGAAGATATAAAGAACATAATCATGGAACATGCTATGGACATGCTAGACGAGCAGAACACGCAACAGATGCTGAGGATCCAGATGGCCAACGGTTTATATTAATAACATAATAGTAGAACTCGATTAATTATGATGAACTGGGAGATAACAGAGGATGGCCGTTGGCTTAAGCTAGTCGAGTACGATGACGAGCTTGACTTGCGACAGGTCGAGGTTTCTTTCACACGCAAGGTAAAAGATGCACACTTTCTTAAGAAGCGGGCGAAGTACAAGGGCTGGGACGGTACTGTGTCGTTCCTGTTGAAGCGCCGTTTCTTGGCCGTTGGTCTCTGGATGGAGTTGTTAGCGCTAAACGAGAAGTTCCACCTGGGAATAACCATACACGGGCTTGAGACCGTCATCGACATGAACATCAGGTTCAACGAATTCAAGGAGTGGGTTCAAGAGAAGTACAAGGACGGAATAGGTGGAGATCCAGAGAAGATGCCGAGGGACTACCAGATCGAGGCAGCATTTAAGATAATAAAGTTCAGAATAAGCTCACAGGAGCTGGCGACCAACGCTGGCAAGACATTCATCACGTACCTGGTGGTGTCGTACCTGATGGAACACGGCATGGGCAAGAAGTTCCTTATGATAGTGCCTACCACGAACCTTGTCATACAGGGAGTCGAAGACTTCCAGGAATACGGCGCGTACAAGGACAAGATGGCGTTCCAACAGATACACGCTGAATCCAAGAAGATGAATTCAGATGCTAATACGGTATTAGGAACTTATCAATCTCTGGTAAAAAAGGACGGCGAGTGGCTGTCGCAGTTTGACATGATATTCGTCGACGAGGCGCACTCTGCTCCAGCGATCTCCATAAAGAAGATCATAGCGCAGTGCACCGGTTCCGTTTATAGATTCGGCCTATCAGGGACATTGACTTCGGCCGGCATAGAGTCCGCCGACTTCTTCACGATACAGATGTGTCTAGGCCCGATGGTCGGGAAGGTTACGCCAGAGTTCCTAATAGAGAACGATTACGCCACGCCTGTCGAGATCAAAATAGTCAGGATGAAGTATCTACCAGACGAGACGATAATGCGTCTACACAAGCTCAGAAAGAACAAACTGGATATGACCGGTTCTGAAGTGTACCAGATAGAGCGTAAGCTGGTGATACAGTCAAGGCTACGGCTAAACTTCATAGTTGATTTCATCATCAGGTCGCAGAAGAACTCATTAGTGTTGTTCAGAAGTGTAGAAGAGAGATACGGTAAAGCCATATACGATAGAATACGGGAATTAACTAATGATATAGAATGTTTTTATATCGATGGTACAACTGATAATAATTTACGTGATGAATATAAATTACGATTAAAAACAGGTTCAAGAAAAATATTAATAGCATCAACCGGTACATTTTCAACAGGCATATCTATAAATAATATACACAATATTTATTTGGTAGAACCACAAAAATCAGAAACAATAATTAAACAATCAATAGGTCGTGGTATGAGGAAAATGATAGGTAAAAATAGAGTGAATATTATCGATTTTGTTGATGATTTTACATATAAGGGTAATCAAAATTATTTAATGGATCATTTAGATGCTAGATTATTAGTGTATAATAATGAAAAATTTCCATACCAATTTTTTGATATTGATCTAACTAAATTATAAATATGAAATATTCCAATCCTGTATTTTTATTATTTTTTATTTTCAATCGTATTGTTGCGTAATGAACATTACTGATATATAAAGTAACGGGTACATTCTCGTTACTTTTAATATAAATAATAATTATGAAAAAATTATCAGAAGTTCAAGATAAAATCGAAAATGAATTGGTAAATGCATTATACGGATTTAAACTTAACGAATCGCAGGTTATATCCGAATTTAAAGTTATGATGATCAAAAGTGGAAGCGGTGATACAGGAGGCAAATATAAGCTGTCATAATGAAGCACATCCGCACATACAAACTTTTCGAGGGTGGTAACGCGTTAGAGTTATCACGTCCGATAAAACAGTCAGAGGCAGCGCCAACCATTGCTGCCATCGAGGAGATCATATTCCCTGCGCTTGGGTTAGAGGGATTCGGAAAAGACTGTCTGTTGATAGGTAGTGTGGGTAAAAAGAAGGACCCAGAAGATGAGTCAGGCGACATAGACATAGGATTTGCGGTGGATAGGTTCGCCGAAGCGCACGATATAAGCGAGGACCAGGCCATAAAGTTTTTATACAACACGTTACAGAAAGAGTTCCCAGTGTTCGAGTCGAGATGGTTACGCGGTCTTGAAGTAGTTAGCTTCGGTTATCCCATATCGAACGATCCTGTTAAGGGATACGTGCAGATAGACTTCATACCTATTAAGGACATGAAGTGGGCTAAGTTCATATACTACTCACCAGACTATACGAAGGACGAGAGCAAGTATAAGAGTGCGCACAGGAACTGGCTTTTTTCTGCAATAATATCACAAATAATAGAGGACGAGGAATTTGACATAGACGGCAACAAGCTTGGATACAGGGGGTACATGATGAGGCTGAATGATGGACTCTCTAAGGTTAAGAAATCGTTCGTCGGCAAGACCAAATTATTGAAGAACGCGAAGAAAGTTGAGGACGTGCCGGTCACCAAATCGCCGGAAGAGTTCGTGAAATTTCTGTTCGGAGACGGAATAAAACCGAGTGATGTCAGAACATTTGAAGATTCTTGGAGTATAATGATGGATCCAGCCTTTAGATGGGCGGATAGAGTTGGTAACATTCGGCTTGCACTATTGAAATTTTTGAAACGAGTGAAATTGCCGATACCGACTGAAATGAAAGAGACGAATGAATAATAACATAAATATGTTCAAGACGGCCATCGAGTTATTTCTTGGCGAACCTCTGTTGGACGTTGTACAGGACGAGAACGAGGAAGTCTATGGCTTCCTCACCCGTACTGGCGCTGCAGGATCTATGGAGATAAACACATACAGCGGTAACTGGAACATCTGGATAGGTGAAGAGATCGTATACGAGGTCGAACAAGAACTGGCACCGCTGCTGAGACACACAAATGACAAAGAGATGTTTGATCTGTATGCTTATGCGAAGAGCATAGACGCAGAAATGTTAAAATACAAATCGAGAAGATTCCTTAACATAGTACAGCAATCGATCGAGAAATTGCTGATAAACGGACACCTGCCGTTGGTAGGTACTACAGTTATCGGTAGTTACGAGGTTATATATACAAACAATAGAAAATTTTTAATAAATTTGAATTGATGTATTGTGTTTATTTACATATAAATCCAATAAAGCAAGAAATTTTTTATGTTGGAATTGGAAATAATAAAAGATGTTCTGACATAAATGATAATGATTATAAATTTATATAAAATGGGAATAACAAGTCTTACAGATATTTACAGAAAGAAAGGTAAAGAGTTTACAAATAAACTATTTGACAATTATGTAACAATTAACGAGAAGATTGACGGAAGCGCCTTCTCAGTAGAGAAGAACTACATGTCCAATGAACTCGAATTTTTCAAGAGGGACAACCATGTTCCGATCTCATTAATAGACCGTACGCTCGCCAAATTCTACGAACGACCTATCGCTCATTTCGAGAAATTAGACGTGAAGACGCTAGCTAAGATGCAGCCAGGATGGAGATTCGGTTTCGAGTACCTGGTTTCTGAGATGCCGCAAGAAATATCTTACGACAGGACGCCTAAGAATCATCTGATATTGTCGTACATACACGTGAAGAACCGTGATGGAAAAATAGTCAGGACCATACAGGACCGTGACGAGCTAGACAAGTGGGCGGAGACATTGGAAGTAGAGCGATCTCCAATAATATTTCAAGGCGTACTTAGCGACGAGCAGAAGCTGACAATTTTAGATTTCCTTGATACGTCAAAGGACGACCTCGCTGCGAAGTTCAAGACGGAATCGTTCGTACGATACATCATATCGGTGCTTAACCCTAAGCTTAAGAAAACACTGTTGAACGATGACCTCGCCAAACCAATAGAGGGCGTAGTGTTCAGATTCGGATCGGACGACAAGGACGTGACGTTGGCCAAGATGGTAGATCCAATATTTCACGAGCTTTCCAAGACTAAGAGTAACAAGCGAACAGGTGGCAACGACATATACTACATCACATTATTAGACGTGATGAATTTCATAGACAATGCTAATTTCAATAAGTTCAAGCCTAAGGGCAGGACGTACGACGAGCGATACATCAATTTCATCTGTGGGATGTTCAACGCCATAGTCGACGAGATGGGCGAGGATTATGAAGACATGGACTTTGACGAGCCAGAATATCTCAAGAAACCAGAGTTCGACATCAACGACCAGTTCATAAAGGATCCTGTTGCGCTCAGCAACATAGACAGGGCAACCGGTCTGAAGAAGTTGTTCAAGATAATGCTGGCGTCGTTCAAGAAGAAGCGACGTAAGGTTACAGGCATATTCTCTAAGGAGGTGTTGGATCAGTTCAACCTTACGGTGGACCGCATCAACCAGCACCTAATGCAAAACCTAATGTTAAAGGTAAACGAAAGCGAAATTCCGCTGTTCGGAGATTTCCTTAACAAACGTGGCAGGTCGGCAGAAGTTGAGGATGAAGAAGCTGACGAAGATGATGCGGAGGCAGACGATTTCGACGCGACAGAATTCCGGAACAAGATGAATGACATATCGAAAACTGAAACGGAAGATGAAGATCCTAAAACGAAGTGCAAGAAGAAGGGCAAGAAGGTGAACATGATAGTAGGCAGGTTCCAGCCGTTCCATAACGGACACATGGAGATGGTGGAGGAACTATACGCAGCAAACAAGAAACCGGTATTGATAATAGCGGTGCACCCAGGTCATAACAAATCCGGCAAGAGTCCATTCTCCATGTCAACCATGCGAAGCATACTAAACAATCTACAAGCTGACGCAGGCGGTAAAATCTGTGGGTACAGGATAATAGGACGCGGATACATAGGAGACATAATTAATGCAGTAAGGCCTGAGTTCGAACCAATATTGTGGGGAGTAGGTCCGGACAGGATAAACGGCTATCAGAAACAGCTGGAGCTCAACTACATGAGGAAGAACGAGCTGGATCTTGACGACAACTTCACGCTGATGGAAACCAAGAGATACATGAGCGGAGATGACGTGCGCGAGAAGATATTTAAGGATCACTTCGGATCGTTCAAGGACATGGTTCCAAAGTGCGTGCAGACCGCATGGCCACTACTCAGAAATGACATAATCAAATACGAACAGCAAGAAAAGGAGGAGGAATGAAACCGACCGCAGAAGAGATCACCTTTGTAATTTACAACAATAGGTCTGTCGATGGCGTCGTGATGAACTTCCTTACCTCGCACAATTTCGATTTGTGCAGGCTGTCCGATCTCGAACAGCAGTTCGCCTGGTGCGACAAGCAGATAAGCGAGATCAGGACCATAGAGGTCTCCGAACGCGATCTTATTTTAGACTATACAGATATAACGTATGGCCCTGTAGATCTCGCCGAATGCGCCGAATTAGTCATCAAATCCATGCGAGAACTTCCCGTCTATGATAAAGATGTCGAGTGGCTAATAAACAGAGGGCACGGCCAGCCAAACTCAAAAGGTCATTTCTACGGTTCACTTTCATACGTCATAGAACATGCAACGCCAAGACAGCTAGACGTGCTTGGCATAACATGTCATCCTATGCTGACAAAGATACTTGACGACGATCTTTCCGGCGGCGGAATTATCATTCCGTTGTTCAAAGGCGATGATTTGGTGAACTGCACGATCAGAAGAATATCAGATGTCGGTAAACTGAAGTATACACAGTCGTGTCCGGACATAAGCGTGTGGAATCTCGATAACATTGTTCCAGAATTGCCGACCTGGATGACAGAGGGACTTTTCGACATGGATGCGCTCAACCAATCCGGCGAAGAAATACAAGCTGTTAGCGTATCAGGCGCCATGTGGAGCGTTCCACAGCTGATGCAGCTGATGGACAAAGCCGGCAGATTCATAAACATATTCGCGGACAACGACAAGGTCGGACTGCGCACGGCCGCAATCATGAAGAGGTTCCTCGAGATGAACGGGTTCCTCGTAAAGATATACGTCAGCAGGACGTGCAAAGACCCGTCAGAACACTTTAATGAGAAGAAGTTAGGATGGGACGAAATTGACGAAATTGACGTTACCCCGGACATGATCGAGTCCAAAGATGATATGTCTTTCAATTTCCTAAAATACCTGAAGAACAGAAAGTTTTAGAAAGTTTTAGTGATATATAATAAAACGAAATACTCTGTCAAAAATGAAAATTATAAAAATACGAACAAGTTCATGAACGCAATCGGCACGTTAGATTTAGGTGCTACAGGTATACATATAAACGCCGATCTGTTGTCAGAACTTACAGAATTCCTAAGTGGGATAGACCTACCATTGACTGGCGTAAATTACGACGACAATAGTATCGGTGTGAGTGACAAATCTACTATGGAGAACAATGTAATCAAATTATATTTCGATCAGATTTAAAATTTAAAATACCAAGAATATTATGAAGAGAAGAATACACGACTTTAACGGTTTTTTGAATGAGATGAACGGATACGGCGACGAGCCATTCTTCTTCGCAAAGGACGGGGAACAATGCAACTATCTGTTCAAGATAGAGAGCAAGGAATCAGACAAACACGTCGGCTTAGTAATATCGATAGGTAAGTTCAGCAAGTTCACCGAACCAGGAGAGGCAAAGGCCGAGTACGGCGTCATAAGCATCACCAAACTCACAGAGGCAGAACTGGATCAGGCTGTCACCGACAAAGGAAAGTTCGAATCTAACGAACATGTCATAGAGGTTGACTCTGATATGCTTGGAAATATAATGGTCACGCTTACGCAGGCGATAGAAAATTACCTACAGAATAACTCGAAGGTAAACAAGTTCTACGACGAGATGCAGAGCAACATACAGTCCGACATATACGAGGAGTACATCAAGAACTCGGTCGATGAGTGGCCAGGCGAGTGGAACTTCCAAGAAATCGAAAAAATGAAATTGAATTTGATCTCTAAATAAATGAAAAATTTAAAAAAATTTGAATTTTTTTGTAATGAATCTCTGAGCTTTGGAGATAAGTTAAATAAAAATGATATAGCCCAACTTTTAGCAATGGCAATAATAGATCTATAGAAGATGGCGAATTTGTTGATGAATTTGATCAGTATTACAATTCTGCTGCAAGCGTATGGATGAATATTACTGACATTAGAAAACTTAGAAAATTATATGCAGAAGAAAAATATATTTTCACGTCTCTTTCAGGCGAATCCAGAGATGGTCAAAACGATTCAGCTTATATTAAAATGAAACCTAAAGGATGGCAGTTAATAGCTGACGAGCAGAATGATAACAACTTCGACAGTATTTGGTATAAAATAAAATGAAAATAAAATGAAGAACCTTAAGAAATTCAACGAAGCCAACGAAGTTGATAAAGTTGATTTTGCTATTAATAAACTAGTTCATAGCAATGTAATTGCAGGATGGTCCAATGCTATTGTTATTTTTATGGACGAAAAAACTAGCACATTTAAAAAAGAATTAGATACTATGGCTAGTAAATATGGCTGGACCGTAATGTACAAAGATAATGCGGCTGTATTAATGGCAGAAGATGAACAAGATTCCAAGAATATTAATAAAATTAGGAATGAGCTCGGACTCAGATAAGGAAATTTAACTGAAACATGTCGGAGATAGACAAATATAAGGTACCTAAGAATGCGGTCAAGATACCGAATGGCGACACTGGTTACAACCTGGTGAAGAAGGGATACCGTCGCTTCATTTGGACATGGAACGACGCGCCTAAGAACGAAGACGACGATTATGATCCTGCTGGTGCTGAGCCTACCAAGATGAAGTACATCAAAGAGTGTGACGAAGAAGTTGTGGAGAAGGTTGGAGATGGTATGTGGAACAACATCGATACGAAGGAGATCTCAGGAATGGGAATGTCCGCGTTAACACCTGGTGGAACAGTAGGTTACAAGAACGGGCCAACAGCCAAGAACACGAACGAGCCGACAGACGTCATCGAGGATCCGGACGCTAAGGAGAAGAGAAAACTAAAGAATTTGAAGAAATTTAATGATTATTTTAATAACCCTAAAAACAAAGTAGAATGGAAAGCGTAAACGTATTAGTAATAGTAGCGGCCATATTAATGATAGCAGGAATTGTTCTGTTCATCAAATGGTACAATAATAATAAGATAAAAAATGTGTCTGAAGAAGATATAGATATATCTAATGAAGATATAGATATATCTAATGAAGATGCGCCTGAAGAAGATGAGTTTGAAGACTGTTGCAGCGACGACGAATGTGCATGTCATGACATGCAAGCGCCTGTAGAAAAATGTAACATCATGAGAATCACATCCATAGAAAGGGTGAAGGTTAAGACTCGCGTTTGGCTGTTGACAAATGGAAAGAGCAAGCAAGAGGCTGATGACATTCTGAATAACCTGTCGCGTCCTTTCGACGCAACAGGCATGGACCATGCGTCAGCGCCCTTTAAATATGAATGGACAGCATAATGAAACACCTTAAGAGTATTAACGAATCGATAGGAAACGGATCACAGGATTTTGAATGTGACTTTGACGACATAGACTTCAACGTATCAAACGAGCCGAAGGAATGGTCCGACAGAGAATTGAACATCTCAGAGAACGGCAAGCTTAAATGGAATTTGTCTATGAACTACAACAAGCGTGGCGTAGAGTGGTTCGGCGTATCAGTCAGTCAGTTAGTATTCTTAGGTTCGTTTGAGAACGACGAAGAGATTGAGTTCGATATACAGGACAGCATTGGCACGGATCTATATGACATTACGAAGTCATTCTACCCGACGTATATTGACGTCGACATGAAGAATAGCAAGGACCCCGCAGATTGGTCAGTGACGGTGTACTTCGGAAATTCAACAAAATAAAATGCGTCACCTTATTTTATACGAATCGTATGATAGTACATTGGTATTCTATGACAAAGTACCAGAACGCGGCGTTAGGGTGCAAGGCAGTTTACACATGTGGCCAAGCTGGGTTACATAAAGTCTCCACACAAGGGTTCCGGTCTTGGATCCAAGTATCTACACGAATTCGAGCAGTGGGCCAAAGAACAAGGAGCAACCCGTGTAGAAATAGACGCATTTAAGACATCAGTAAAATTTTGGGATAAAATGGGATACACACTAGAGCCTGAATTTTCAATGATGAACGGCGTTAAGCAGGACTACAAAGATGAATATAAGAAATTATGATGCACATAAAACTTTTTGAATCATTCGACACCTCAGACACGTATTATCACGGTACTGATAAACAATTTACAGACTTTAAATTAGATAATAACGTAGCTCATGAATTGTATGGGAAAGGCGCAGGCGATCAAGACCTCGGATTGTTCTTTACGGATAATCTGACGATGGCCAAGTGGTTTGCTGGTATAACTGAGTATGATGATAAGACAGAAAAGTACATAAATGTACCTGGACCAGGCCGTGTAATATCGGTCAAGCTGGATATAAAAAATCCGTGGATACTATCAGATCATGTGGAGGTTGACGAGGATGATCCAGGACAGGAT
>Ga0066639_10002561_pt1 | contig 15882 bp, 16 predicted proteins | sample CryGeyCG2114_010_2_FD_59504 | JGI IMG/M metagenome (GOLD analysis project Ga0066639, IMG submission 59504) | Groundwater microbial communities from aquifer - Crystal Geyser CG10_big_fil_rev_8/21/14_0.10 | ecosystem: Environmental > Aquatic > Deep subsurface > Groundwater | place: USA: Utah...
AAATAGTCGAAGAACCAAAGGCAGTGAGTGAAAAAATTGGTCTTTTGCTTCAAACCTTAAACGAGATTGAAGTTGAAGCATTGCCCGAAGATCTTCCTGAAAATTTTGAAATAAATGTTGAAAATTTGGCAAATGTAGACGACCAAATAACAGTTGGCGATCTTAAAGCACCCCAAGGAGTGGAAATTCTTTCCGACAAGGAGCAGGTTGTAGTCAAAATTACAGAACTTGTAAGCAAACAGGCAGAAGAACAAGCAAAAGCAGAGGCTGAGGCAGCCGAAGCTGCCAAAGCGGAAGGTGCGGCAGAAGCTGGAGAAGCTCCCATTGAAGAAGGCGCTGAAGGCGAAGCAAAAGCGGAAGAGAAAAAAGAAGAAGCCCCGGAAGTAAATACACAGAACTAACCTGAACTTGAAACAGAACTAATCAATCCCCTGAATACAACAAAATCAGTCTTTATTGAGTAATTCCTGAAACTTTCGGCCTTCCTCAAAATTGGGGTCCAATTTTAAAGCCTTATTTAAGTACTCTTGCGCCTGAGCATCATTATTCAATTGATGTTCTAAAAGTGCCAGCCTAAAATAACCATCCCTGTAATCTTTGTATTTTGAGACTACGCTCTTCCAGTAACTTATCTCTCCTGCTAATTTTTCATACTTTACTGCTCTTTTATTGTATTCCTCCAGGTTTTTCTTAAAGTCAATTATTGTAAGCGCTGTCAAAACAATAAAAAATGATGCTACGGCGCTAAACGTTATCATTTTCCAATTCAAAACAAAGAATCTTTTTATTACTATAAGACTTTGAAGAGGTTCTTCGGTAATAAATCGGTAAATGCTCGGGAATTCTTTCTTTTTGGCTTCTTTTACTTGCTTTTTTACCTCTTTTTTAGCTTCAAAAACCACTTCTTTGCGATAAAACTTATTCTTATTTGCTGACTTTTTCAAATTTTGCTTTTTCATAGAGTTTTGGATCCAGTCCAAATACTAAGTCTTTTGAATCAACACAATCTATATTAATAATACCATTCATGTGGTCTATCTCGTGCTGGAAAACTCTATTTAAAAGTAAGGATTTTTCTCCTTTTTCCTTCCAGTATTTCTTGATTCCTTTCTCATCATAGTACTCAAATTCAATCCAGGCAGGTCTTTTAACTTTTGCAAAAAGAGGGCTTGCGCTCATGCAGGATTCGTTATAATGATAAAAGTCTTTTGACTTTTTTGTAATCTTTGGATTAACAATTGTAAGAAGTTTTTTTGTTTCCGGTAAATAAACAACAAAAAATGTTTTTCTGATTCCAACTTGTATAGCAGATATTCCCCTTCCCTTCCCTGTTATTCTTCTATATCTTAAAAGACATTTTTTAAGAAATTTAACTTTGGTTTTAAACTCTTGAGTTTTAATTTTGTTAATTGGCACTTCTTTTGATTTTTTTCTTAATTCTCCCTCTCCTATAAAATAAATAAACTCTCCTGTCTTAGCAGCTTCTTTGAAAAGTTTCTTTTTATTCTCGGCAAAAGGAGGAGGATTTATTTTCATACGCTACTTTTCTTGCGGCCAGGGTTCGAGTATGATGGATTCTTTGTGGAAAGGAAACTTTTGGTAAAGATCTTCTGTTAAAAAGGGCATAAAAGGATGAAGCAAGAAGAGAGAGCTCAACAAGACTTGTTCGAGTACAGGCTGCGCTTCTTCTCTTCTCTCTTTTGATTTTTCTATATAAACATCTGCAAAATCATGCCAGACAAAATTATATAGAACCTCAACAGCCAAATGAAGATTATAAGCTTCTAGGTTTTTCGTAGTCTCCTTTATTGTTTTGTTCAACTTTTCAATTATTTCCTTATCTTCCTTTGCTCGAGATTGCTTCGCTCCGCTCGCAATGACATCTGACTTTAGTTCAATAACGTATCTATAAATATTCCTTAACTTTGTTCCAAAATTCCGGAAGTTTTTACATCTTTCATCCATTAACTGTCTCGAAGTTTTCCCATCTCTTCCCGGTATTGAATACGTGTAAAGCGCCATTCTTAGGCTATCTGTTCCCCATTGAGTGCGCAGATCGTTTGGATCAATTCCATTACCTAGTGACTTTGAAAACTTTCTTCCCTGCAAATCTCTTAACATTCCATGAAAAAACATATTTTTAAAAGGAATGTCGTCTTTAAACCAAAGAGAAAGCATTGTCATTCTCGCAATCCAAAGGTATTTTATTTCCGGAGCTGATATTTCAAAATCCCAGGGGAAATATTTTTTAAGCTCAGCTGTCTCTTCGGGCTTGTCCTGAGCATCGTCGAAGGACCAACCTAAGGTAGCAATTGGCCAAAGACCTGATGAAAACCAGGTGTCTAAAGTTTGCTCATCCTGTTCCCATTCGTGCTTCCCGCAAGTCCTGCAGTTAAAAGAGGGTTTTTCCTGAGACACAACCATATCTTTATCTTTTCCAACTTCATGATTTAGGTTGCAAATTTTACAATACCAAACAGGAATCCTGTGTCCCCACCAAAGACTTCTTGATATAGACCAATCATGTATTTTTTCAATCCAGGAAGACAAATCTTTTTCATAGGATTTAGGAATAAAATTTACTTTGGAGATATTTTTTAAAGCCTTTTCCCCTAAAGGCTTCATTCTCACAAACCACTCTTCTGAAATTATCGGCTCAACCACTGTTTTACATCTTTCGCAAACAGGAACAGAATGTTTATAATCCTCTTCTTTGACTAAAATTCCTTTTTCTTTGAGCTCCGGAATCATTGCCTCACGCGCCTGTTGGACTTTCATCCCCGCATACTTTCCGGCAAGTTCTGTCAGGCGTCCTGTCTTATCAATTACTTGAATTATCGGAAGATTATGCCTTTTCCCTATTTCATAATCTGAAAAATCGTGAGCAGGAGTAACTTTAATAACCCCGGTTCCGAATTCCGGATCAACGGCTTCATCTGCAATTACCTTCATTTTTCTTTTTCCGTTTAAAGTTTCTATTTCAAATTCTTTTCCAACATACTCTTTGTATCGTTTGTCTTTAGGATTAATTGCCATTGCTGTATCTCCAAATTTTGTTTCCGGCCTTGCTGTTGCTAGAATTAAAGGCCCATATCTCAGATAGTAAAGCTTTTCGTTTTTTTCCTGATATTCCATTTCAATATCCTCAATTGCTGTTCCGCATTTCGGGCACCACTGGACAATATAAGCACCTTTATATAAAAGGTCTTGATCCCAAAAAGTTTTAAACTCCGTAAAAACTGCTTTTTTTACTTTTTCCTCAAGAGAAAACACTTCCCTGCTCCAATCCGCAGATATTCCCATGACTTTCCATGTTTTATGGAAAGATTTATAAATTTCATCTTTATATTCCCATGCTTTCTTAAGATATTCATCCTTTCCTAACTTTCTTTTTGATAATCCTTTTTTCTCCAAAATTTTGTTTAGCGCATTTTCAAATTGAATGCTTGCATGGTCAACCCCAGGCAAAAGCAAAACGTCATATCCTTGCATTCTTTTAAAACGTGCAAGAGTGTCCAGTATTGAATGCTGCATTGAGTGACCAAGATGTAGCTCTCCTGTTAAATTTGGCGGAGGCATAAGAAGCGAATATGAGAACTTTTTTGAAGAAGGATTTGCTTTAAAATATCCCTTTTCCTCCCAAAAGTTATACCACTTTTCTTCTATTTCTTCATTGTTTTGAATTTTATCCGGCATGAAGCAATTCTAACATAGCTACTAAGGCTATTCAATGAATTTGTGGTTAGGTTAAGATGAGCTTATATCCCCGTGTTTTTATTGTTTGAATTTCGTACTTGCTCTTTTTGGCTTTGAGTTTGGTGCGGACGCGTGCTACTAGCCTATCAATTGCCCAGTCGGAAACTCCAAGCTCTTCTACTTCGGGCCATACTCCCTCTATTATTTTTTCCCTTTCACAAATCTGATTTATCGAATCTTTTAATAGGTTAAAAAGGCTGTTTTCTTTTTTTGTAAACTCAACTTGAGCTCCTTCTTCTTTTTTCTTATGATTTTCAATTATGTAAGTTTCAAAAAGAGAACTAAACAATATCTGTTTTCTAGTTTCTCCTTTTAAAAATCCTGTATCCCACAAATAGGAACTTTCTTTTTTGTCAGAATCCTTTACCTTTTCTCCGTTTATTATTTTAAGTAAAACATTTTTTTCTGTATCGGTTAAACTTTCCCATAATTCTTCCGACTGAAGAAGTATTCTTTCATCTTTTGAAAGGTAAGAAAAAAGTTCTGCTATTGACTTAAAATCTTTTTCTTCTTTTTCATTTAAGGAAATTAATGCAAGCTGTAGATATTGGTTGTACCCATCAACGATTTCAAAAAGAAAACTTTCAACCTTGGACTTAAATTTCAAGCTATATCTTTCTTTGTAGGTTTTGGCAACAATTTTTGTATCCTCTGGTTTTGTAGGTTTAATGTAAAGACTTAAGGCAAAAGGTGACATTAATTGCTTTTTAAAAACAGAAGGAACCAGTTCATCAAGACTTCTGACGCTTGTAAAAACATATGCAAGTTTTTTGCTTGTTGCATCTTTTAAACCTTGGAGATTTGAAAAAAACTCATAAGTTATTACGTCTTTTAATCTATCAAACCTTACAAAAAAGATTGTTGGTAAAATTCCATTTTTGGTAAGTATAACCAAAGCTTTCCTTATGTTATCTATGGTTAAAAATAAGTCTTGCGATTGAATACTGTTGGTGAAGAGGTCTTCAATATCTTCTTTAACTTTTAAATCAAGGCTTGAATCCTCAATTGCATCCGAAATTCTTTTAAGAGTTAGCGTCCAGAAAGGATAAAGCTCTCTTTCGACAAGATCATTAAGATCTACAGTTATAAAAAGATTGTTCTTTTGATTTCCGGTAAAATTTGCTTTTACAGCCTTATTGTTAAGAAAAAATCTGAGGAAGTTATTAATCCCAACCCTTTTCATTCCAATAAGGACAACAGAGTTTCTGTTTTTTAAATATTCCGCTAATTTCTTAACGTCTTCTTTTCTGAAAGAAATCGGATATTTTGCCTCAAGAGCTAACGCATGCATAGCCATGCAATTTTACTTATTGCAAGAGATTTTATCAAGCTTTTGTTAATTAGATCTCTAATGTCAGGTTATTGTCTTAAAAAGGTCAAGAAAGAAAGTTATTCTTGTTTTAGAATATGTTTATGGTTGAAAATAGATTCACTCCCGAAGGAGCAATTAATAGGCTATCTCGGCCAATTAAAATTGTAGAAGGCGCGGTATCGAAGCCTCAAGAATCAATTAAGCTAAACGGGCAAGAACCTTTAGGTGAAGTACTAAAACGGCACTACATCGACGGGACAAGTCCTAAAGGTAAACTCTTAACTCAATTGCATGATATTTTTGTTGCCCCCTCTAATCAGAAAACAGAACCTGCTAAAATTGGTTCATGAACCAATTTGAAAATACTTCAAGAGCAAATCAAGTTTATTATTTATTAAACAAAAACTATCCTAATGCAAAGATTATTTTAAAATATCAAAACATCTTTCAGCTTCTTGCAGCAATCATTCTCTCTGCACAAACTACAGACATTACCGTAAATAAAGTAACTAAAAAACTATTCAAGAAATATAAAACAGCTAAAGATTATGCAAGCGCAGATCTTTCCGAGCTTGAAAAAGATATTAGCATGGTTGGACTATACAGGAACAAAGCGAAAAATATAAAAGCCACAGCAAAAATAATAGTTGAAAAATATAAGGACGGGATTCCGAAAGCAATTGATGAGCTTATCAAACTGCCCGGTATAGGAAGAAAAACTGCAAATGTATTTTTGGGAAATGCTTACAAGATTTCAGAGGGAATTGCCGCAGATACCCACGTTATAAGGCTCTCGCAAAGATTAGATTTTACAAATCATAAAGACGCAGTAAAAATTGAACAAGACTTAATGAAACTTTTTGACAATACAAAATGGTTTAAAATTACTTATCTTTTAATAGAGCACGGAAGAAAAATATGCACAGCAAAAAATCCAACGTGCGATAAGTGTTTTCTTAACAAACTCTGTCCCTGTGCTTTTAAATTTCCGAGGTTTCAAATAACTTAGTCCTTTACGAAGTTTATATTTATCTCCTTGTCTTTTAATAAAACTTCACGAGAGGTAATTTTCTCTCCCTCCTCTTTTAGTTCTTTCGACAGATTCAAAGGTTTAAAATCCGAAGGATATGAAATGGAAAAAGAGTAAGGATATTCTTCCGTCCCGGGCTGCTTAAAATAGACCAGACTGTATAAAAATTCTGAGTCTAAAACAGAAATTTTTTTATCAAAACTATAGTTTACAGTAATTTTTTTTGTTTTTTTGCTTTCTACGTTAATTAAAAATCCATAAGCTATTTTCTCTCCTTCTTCCCTTTTTTCAATCTCCAACCCTTTTGGAGCTTTAAAGCCCTTTGCTTCATAGATTTTAGGGTCTGTAATTGCAGGAATAAGTTTTTGTTCCTCCCCTTCCATGTCAATTGATAAGAGTTTTGCAGATTTTGGCAAAATTAACCTTATATATGCTTTATAGTCTCCTCCCGGCCAAGTTACACTGTTATTTATATATTTGATAGAAAGAGACTCTGAAATAATTCCGTTTTTGTCTATTTTTAAGTTTTGACTTACTTCTCTTTTGACAAAGTAATTTGCCTTATTAACCCCTATATTTGCCTCGTTTATTCCCAGAAAATCATTTAATGTCTTTTTATCATCAGGTCTTTTGTCCCAAAGCGAGGATGACATTCCGTTTACAGTAAAAACTTTTTGTATTTTAGGGTCTGAAAAAGCAAAGAGAAGATGTTTCTCCGCAACCGAATCGGAAAAAAGTCTCACTAAGGAAAGGTATGGGATATCTTTCTTTGATGAAAAATGAAGAGTAATTGCCGAAAAAAGTGATCTTAGGAAATCTTTTTTTTGCGTGGAACCCGGAAAAAAGTTTTTTTCCGAATGGGATTGCGTCAAAAGATATAGATTGTCTGAATTTACAGTTTCGTTATAATCCGAAACATAAATAGGACCGGTTGCCTTTAAAAGTTTTTTAACAAAACTTATGTCAACTCCTATAACCCCATCTACCCTTTGACCAGTTTCTTTATGTAAAAGATTTGCAGCAGAAGATGCAGACTTTATAAAATCAACATCAAAATTGCTATCCCTTAAATATAAATGAGCCGAGGGCAAATAGCGTCTTAGGGCAAAAGAAGGCTCTATGTGTCCTTTTAATTGTCCATCTGCATCATAAACATCATGGATTACAAAATCCCCAACCTTCCCCTTCTCCATGCTTAATAGGCCGTAAGAACCAATAAACCCACCCCCGGGTCGAAGCTCCATATTGTTTTGAAAAAGAATTAAATAATTTTTCTTTTCATTAACTCCTAAAATAGAAGATGAAGAATCTACCAAAGACTCCAAAGGAAAAACTCCATCTGTTAAGTTTTTTAAGTTTCCAAGCTCATTTCCCGCTCTTATTTCTTCAAATTTTAAAAGTGAAGTCTTGAGAGAACTTAATGCATTAGTAAAATCTTCTTTTGAGTTAACGCTTTTTCCTTCAAAAACATCTTTTAATACATCTATTGCACTAAAGGTGTCTACGCCGACTGAGGCTATAGATTTGCCAAGATTTGCCTTGTCTATAAATGGCTCTGCTAAATTATCTTTATCAATAATGCTAAGCTGAAAAGACAAAACCTGAAAAGATTTCTCAGATAATTCAAAAAACTTTTCCCCCATAACAAGTTTTTTATATGAAGACGTATAATCACCTTTTTTTTGAATTGAATCTTTTGCCATCTCTAAGGTTTTAAAACCTAGAAAAAGAGAAAGAAAAGAAAAAATAAAGGGCAATGTTAGGAAACAGACTATAAATGAAATTAATGGAATATTCCATGGGAAATTTCTTTCCTCCTCATTTGCTTTAAATTTATTTACAGAAGACTCTTTCTTTTTAAGGTCTAATTTTTCAAATGCCTCTTTTATCTTTTCAAAAAGCATTCCGTCCTCTTTTAGCCTATGTTCTCCATTTTTTAAAAACTCGGGTATTTCGTTCTCTTCTGCATTCTTCTTTTTAAAGTCTATTGTTATTGCAGGGTTTATTCTTTGAAAAATACGGGCAAGCGAAAGTTGGGTTTCCGGATGTTTTGGCAAAAGAAAAACAAGAGAGGATGAAACCGAAAAAGAAGAAAGCAACACACCTTCCACTACGTCCTCCAGATAAGCAGGATAAACTTTAGAAAGCCCGTTGTCTTCAACTTCTAACCTCTCCTCTTCTTTTGCTTTTAATAAAAATTTTCCGATTGTGTTTTTTTTGTCAATTATTTCAGGTCCGAATAGATCTCCTACAATTAAAACTTTTGAGTTCTTAAACTCTAAAATTTTCTTGATAAGTTTTTCTTTAACGTTTTTATAATTACTTATAAAAAGAAATTTTGATTTTTCTTTTTCAGCTTTCTCGATAAATTTAGTCAAGTATTTTTCTATTTCTTTTTCTCCATCATAAACAACGTAAATTATTGAATAGGAAAGATCGGGGATCCTTGGTATTTTTTTCCAAAAAGGCACATGAACGGAGTTTTTCAATTCAGAAAGACCTTCAAATTCATCACCGACAAAAACCAAAGGAATTTCTTTCAGTTTCTGAAAAAGATTTTTTGCAATCAAACCTTTTTTATCAACTATAAGAATCGGCTTTTCCGCTTCCAAATTTTTTTCAACAGACACAAAAGAAGTTTTTTCCATACTGAAAAGAGAAAGGAAATCTGTTCTAATTTTAAGAGGAATTGGTCAAGTTGTCCAGAGCCATATTTACCATTTTGTCTGCCTCTTTATTTTTTTCTCGGGGAATATGAAAATATTTAATTTCTGCTCCTATTTGTGCTTCTAATTCCCGAATTTTAAATAACAAATTTCTTAATTCTGCATTTTTAATTTTGTATTTTCCAATAATTTGAAAATAAACGAGTTCGGAATCAAGATAAAAATTTATTTTTTCTCCTGCCTTATCCTTATTTTCAAGAATCCATATAAGACCTTTTATAAGTGCTTTATATTCTGCCTGATTGTTTGTTGAAATTCCAATTTTCTCACCGTCAGAATAAATTCTATTATTATTTTCACCTGTTACATAGATTCCTATTGCAGCAGGTCCCGGGTTTCCCCTTGCGCCTCCGTCAGAATAAACGTTAATCATATTCGATGTTGTCTTTGTAAATTTTTCTCAATTGAATAGATTCTTATGACAATCAAAACCAATACCAGTAGTTCTGATACACCTGTTATTATAGCTGATGCAATGTAAGAACCATAGGGAATAAAAATAAAATTAAGAAATACGCTTAAAACAAAAGAGAACATGTAAATAATCATTAAGTACTTCTGCTGTCTTTTTGCGATTAATACCCATTGTAAAAAACTTGTTATAAAAAAAACGGGAAGAGAGAGTAAAAGAATTCTAAAAGGAACAATTGCAGGCGCAAAATCTTCTTTTATTATTTCAAAAAAAGGAGAGAAAAACCAAAAAGGAATAATAAGAATAAAGGAAGAAAGAATGTAAACAAAAAGATAATTTTTAACAAAAATATTAAATTTTCGAGGATTTTTTAAATTTTCTAAAAGAACCGGATACAGCGAATTTGATAAAAATAGAGGCAGCGCAATGAGAAAATCAAAAAACTTAAATGACAGCCCGTAAATTCCAACATCCGATGTTGATTTCATAAAAGAGAGTAAAAATATATCCGACCTAAAATAAACAAGATTAAAAAAAAGCATAAGACCCAAAGGAAGACTTTCTCTTAAAAGTTCTTTAAAAAACTTTGTATTAAAACTCAAAGGAAGAAAATTTTGCTTGGTCCAAAAAAGCATCAGAAGGGAAGATATTAAAGATCCTCCAACAAGGGCACTAATAATAAAATTTAAATTTAAGTGAAGAAGAATATAGAGAAGTACCAATAGAAGAGTTACAAAACTTCCAATGATATTCCCGCACATAAAAAGACTGTACCGGAACTTTTTTTGGAAAATGGCAGCAGAAGATATAGAGACCGAATAAGTAAAAAGAGATAGGGAAAATATAAAAATTCCAAAACGAACAAAAGAGGGAAAGGCAATATCAAATTCCCTATTAAAGGGTAGAATAATAAGAGCAAGCGAAAGAATTAAAAAAAGAATAAAAGCAATTAAAAGTCATAAAAAAAGAAGATTGACAAAATTCTTTGATTCTTCCTTTTGCAAAAAAACAGCATTCAACCCAAAATCAACTACCAGATATAACGGAGCAACAAAAGCAGTAATCTTTGTAAAATCCCCAAATCCCAACACACCAAAATTCCTTGCAATAAGAATAGCAATTAAAAAAGAGATGCCTGACGTTGCAAGCTTTGAAAAAATCTGAAAAGAAGTATTTCTAAAAATAACTTTTCTCATTTTGCCTATACTTTCATTTTAGACCAAACAATCCCTAAAACCAACGAGAAAAGAAGCTGCCCTTGCTGAAGCGTTAAGAAATAATGGTCAAACAATCCAAGAACTAAAGCAGCTGTCAGAATTATAAATTTATAATTCTGAATTAAGGATTTATTTTTTAGCTGATAAATCGTTTGCTTAAAGGTTTTCCAAATAAACCAGATAAAAAATGAAAACCCAAAAATTCCGGTTTGCGCAAGAACAAGCAAGTAAATATTGTGGACAGGCTGAATATAGAGAGTATTACTATAGAATAAAGGCCTGATGTTAATTAAATAGTTATTAACACCTGTTCCAAGGAAGGGATTTTTTTTAAATACCTCAACCGACTGAACCATAGTCTCCTGTCTTTTTATAACCGCCTCATCTCTTATGTTAAATTCCGAAAAACGGTAACGGACAGGAGAAAGAAAAACAACAGTAAATAGTAAAAAGAAAATAGTAAATATTGTAAACTTGGAAATTAATTTTCTTTTGATAGAATAAAATTTATATAAAGAGAAAACTGCAAAAATTAATACCCATAAAAGAATAGCAACTCTACTCATTGTTAGGAATAGACCAATAGTACCAACCGTAAGAACTAAGAAAAAGAAGTTTTTTTTGAAATTTGACACTATAATTGTCATGGCAATAACAAGATAGGCCGCTAATACATTGGGGTGGGAAAATGTGCCGTACGGACGAAGTAAAAGTTTTCCATTTAAAGAAGCATTGGCAATTCCTGGAGTGTATGACGTGAAAGTTCTTTCTCCAAAAAAATAAAAAAAATTATTTAAAGAACCCTGTTTTAAAAATTGAAAAGTTGCCAATAAAGATTCTCCCATTATACCCACAAAAAAAAGAAGAGCAATAAAACCTAAATCTTTTACTGTTTTTAATCGCAGAACAACGTAATAAGTAAAGAAAGAAAATTCTAAAAATTTCAAAATGCCGAAAAGACCAAGTAGAGGACTTTTGGCAAAAACAACACCGGCCACCAATACTACAGTAAATAGTAAATAGCAAATAGCAAATTTAGATTTAAAATTTAAAACATTTTTTAACTTGATATTTGATGCTTGATGCTTGATGCTTGACACATTGACTCTTTTAAAAAAGCGGAGCAAAAAAGAAATAAATAACAGAACAATTAGTATGTCTGTAAAGTAAACAGTGGGGGAGAGGTAGTCTATCCTTATTCCCAAAACAGATGAAAAAGACGGCCAGAAATGTTTACCAAGCTGTGTAGGAAGAAATAGGATAATTAGATAAAAAATTAAACTTTGGAGGCTATAATTTCTAATTTTAAATTTAAAATTTTTATTCAATTTTTAATGTTTTAAAATTTAATTTTTAAAAATTGATTACGAATTAAAAACTTCAAATTTCAAATTTACTTGGGCTTGATTACCAGGGTTCTTTCTTTTCCTTCTCCAATCGATTCTGAAATTACATCTTCATCGTCTTTTAAGTACATATGAATTATTCTTCTTTCCCATGGTTTAAGGGTTGAAAGAGAATATTCTTTATTCTCGAAAACCACTCTTTCTTTTGTTTGAGATGCTAACCTTTCAAGATATTCTGTTCTCTTTTTCTTGTAATCTCCAACCTCAACCGAAACCCTCACAAACCTTTTTAGTTTTTTAGAAATAATAAGCGAGAGTAAAAGCTGCAAGCCTTCAAGGTTTTCACCATGATAACCGATTACAAGAGCTGTGTCCTGTGTATCTAAAATTATTTCAATGCCTTCATCTTTTGCGGAAAGGTCAAAACCTGCATCAATTGTTAGAAGCTTAAGAAATTCCTCTGTCGTTTCTTTTATTATTTTTTCTTCTTTTTTATCCATTCTTCAAGTCCTCCCAAACCTTGGATTTTATACTGCTGTAGTATACCAAAAAGCGTAAACGTATTCCAGTAAAGTGAAAGGCCAATCGGAAAACTATAAGAGAAAAAGCCAATCATTACAGGGAATATATATAAAGATTGTTTTTGGAATGCAGCTGCAAAATCCTCTTCCTTTTTGGGTTGTTTTTTTATTTTTTCTATGCCCTGTTCCATAAGAGCCTGTTCTTTTGGCTTGCTAAACATCATTTTTGATTGAATAAATTGAAGAAAAGCAGTAATTGCCGGAACAAGCATAATAAGAGGCATCACTTTTAAAAGACCTGAGGGGTTTTGCCCTAGAGGAATACCAAAAAAATATTGATCCCATGGGCGGGAAAGTTTTAAAAAGTCAAAAGAGTAGGCAAGCTTATTAACCTCCGATACAAGAGTAGACGGAGGAAGCCCTACTACTTTTTGAAGAACCGAATACAATGCCCAGATAATAGGCAGCTGGATGACAATCGGAAGACAACCGGCTGCAGGGTTTACGCCGTGTTCTTTATAAAGCTTCATTGTTTCCTGCTGAATCCTTTTTGCATCACCTTTGTGTTTTTGTTTAAGATGGGAAAGATGGGGAGCTATTTGCTGCATTTTTTTTGAGGCTTTCAGTTGAGACGCTGTTAGAGGATATAAGATAAATCTTATAATTACCGTTAGGATGATAATTGAAAATCCCAGTGCATACGGAACGTGTATTGCAAAAAGTATTTGGTAAATAGCAAGAAGAATATTGATGATCGGCCTTACTAAAATTTCATTAAAAATAAACGACATAATTAATACGATAAATTATTTTTTTCTTTATAAACCCCGCACCACTGAATTACAACAAGGATTCAATAGACTTACGAGAATGACGTTGTGGTGCGGGGTAAAAAGGATGGCATTTAACAAGTCTTGCAAGAGAAAGGCGGATTCCTTTAAGAAGCCCGTACTCCTGAATGCTTTTCTTTGAATATTCGGAACAAGTAGGAGAAAACCTGCAAAATGAAGCTACTCCAAGAAGGTTTTTTAAAGTTATTGAAATAAATTTTTGATAAATAGTGATTAACAATATTCCTGATTTTTTCATTCTGTTAACAAATTTGCTTTTCTGAAAACATTTTCAATTGACAGGCAGATATTTTCCAAACTTTCATCTACAGCTTCCTTTTTTATTAAAAACATCATGTCGTGTCCTTTTCTAATGTTTTCAAGCTTTTTCTCTATGCAGCTTCTCACTTTTCGTCTTGTCTTGTTGCGTACAACTGCTCTTTTGTCAATTTTTTTTGAGACTGCAAACCCAAACCTGTTTACATTAAGACCATTTTCTGCAATTAAAATTTTATAAAAAGATGTATCTAAAACAGAAGCATTTTTAAATCTTGTACCTTGCTTTAGCCGATACTTTCTCTTAAGCATTAAACTGTTGCTCTTTTTCTTTTTTTATCTCTTCTTCTTTTTAGAACTTTTTTCCCTCCGTTGGTTTTCATTCTGCTTCTGAAACCATGTTTTCTTTTTCTTTTTACCTTTTTTATTTTAAGCCTGCTTTTTTCCATAAGCTTAATTATAGCAAAAAGAAAAATGAATAGCTAGAATAGTGTATGATTCGTCAAGCCTGATTATCCTTACCATTTTTAATAGATGCACTTTTATACAATTTAGCATCTTGCAAAAAGTTATCCACATTAGTTACACTCCTACATACCTCTTAACATGAATGACGAATTTATTAAATTATGGAATACTGTTTTAGGAGAAGTTCAAACCGAGATTTCTGCAGCCAATTTTCATACACTTTTTAAAAAAACAAAACTTCTTTCGCTTGAGAATAATATTGCAACAATTGCTGCTCCGTCTGCAATGATTATTGATCTTTTGGAAAAACGCTTCCTCCTCTTAATAAAAAAGGCTTTGGAAAAGCATGTTGGACAAAACACCCAAATAATTTTTTTACCAAAGGTTTTTGAAGAAAAAAAAGAAAAACAAGACGGCCCTCTTTTTTTTGAGGAAGAAAAAAAGCTCATTGGTCATCTTCCAAGAGTAAGGTCCGATTTCACATTTCAAAATCTTGCTGTTTCCTCCAGTAATCAATTGGCATATGTCTCCTGTCAAACCGTCTCTAAAAACCTGGGGGCTGCTTATAACCCTCTTTTTATTTATGGACCTTGCGGTGTGGGGAAGACTCACTTAATGCAGGCAGTCGCAAATGACGTTTATAAAAAAGACCCAAACAAAAAAATCGTATATACAACAAGCGAAGAATTTACAAATGAAGTTGTTGAGGCAATAAGGACAAACAATACCCACAAAATGAAAACCAGGTTTAGGTCTTGCGCTCTTCTTTTAATAGACGACGTCCAGTTTCTTGCCGGAAAAGAAAAGGTTCAAGAGGAACTTTTCCACACCTTCAATATTCTAATTGATAAATCTTCCCAGATTGTTCTTTCTTCGGACAGGCCTCCTCATGAAATAAAAAAACTTGAAAAAAGGCTTTCTTCCCGTTTTTCAGGGGGGTTGACTGTTGATATTGAGTCCCCGGACTTTGAGTTAAAAACTGCAATTCTATTAATTAAAGCAAAAAAATATAATATGGAAATTCCAATTGATGTGGCAAAGTTGGTTGCGGAAAAAACCGAGGATGTTAGAAAACTGGAGGGAACCTTGCTAAGAATAATAACAGAAAGTGAGTCTTTGGGAGAAGAAATTAATTATGTTTTTGTTAAAAAGATTTTGGAGGGGAAAAATAAAAAAGAAGAGGCACATCCTGTTTATCCTGATCAAATAATAAAAAACGTTTGTTCTTTTTACAATATTAAACCAAACCATTTAAAAGGACCGAAAAGAAATGCTTCCCTTGTTAAAGCAAGGCAAATCTCTATGTACCTTCTTAAAAAAAGACTTGACTTAACTCTGGTTGAAATAGGGAATTTTTTGGGAGGGCGTGACCATACAACAATTATGCACGGTGTGGAAAAAATAGAGGGATTGCTTTCTGTAAAGCCTTCATTAAATGAGGAGATCATGAGGATAACTAAGTTTATAAACGAGTAAAGTGTGGAAAAGTTTTAGTTTAATAGTAATCAACATTTTATCAACAAAGATATAAGACGGTTATCCACATTTTTCAAAAACGTTTTAGGTTGTTGTTGTTTTCTTTCTTGCTTTTTCCCACATTTCCTTATAAACTACTACTACAAAATCTTATATATATAGAGAGGAAACTTATGAAGCTTCATGTTCTTTCTGAAAATCTTCAAAAAAAACTTGGGTATGTTGGAAGAGCTGTTTCACAAAGAAATCAAATGCCGATACTTCTTAACTTTCTTTTGGAAGCAAAAGACGGAAAACTAGAGGTTTCCGGAACAGATCTTGAAATTGGTATCAAAACCGAAATTCCGGCAAACATAGAGGAAAAAGGCGGAATAACAGTACCTTCTAAATTATTCATAGAGCTTGTTAACTCACTACCGCAAGGAAAGATAAGCCTTAACAAGAAAGACCAAACGCTGGAAGTAGTCACCCCGAAAATAAAAAGCAGTTTTCAGACAATTCCAAAAGACGAA
>Ga0066639_10002563_pt1 | contig 15881 bp, 8 predicted proteins | sample CryGeyCG2114_010_2_FD_59504 | JGI IMG/M metagenome (GOLD analysis project Ga0066639, IMG submission 59504) | Groundwater microbial communities from aquifer - Crystal Geyser CG10_big_fil_rev_8/21/14_0.10 | ecosystem: Environmental > Aquatic > Deep subsurface > Groundwater | place: USA: Utah...
CTGACCAGAAAGTTTCTTTGACCGTTCAGACTTCAATTTCATGTCGCGAAGTATTTTCTGAATTTGCTCCTTTTGCCCGACGTATAAGTCCACCCCTTCCGGCAAATCCAAATCCTTGGCTATAAAGGTGTGACGCTCAAGCTCCTTCTTTATTTTTTTGCGGTATCTCTCAACCTGCTCCGAATCTCCTCTAAGCTGAACAACTGCCTCAAAATATCCGCCTGCGGCTCTTCCGGCCATTGGAGATAAAAGTTTGGTGTATTTGAGCTCAAACGGGTGCTTATATTCAATTCTTCCGTGCGCGCCGTCAAAATAAATAGTGATAAATTCGTCTCCCAGTTTGTATTTGCAATCAAAACCGGCGCGCTTAAACGGTCTTTTCACAATTTGCTTAATCAGCGAATTGTCCGGCTTCACCCATTTCTCGCCGATTCTTTTTGTTGAAACGCTGTATCTCTGCGCCTTTTGATGAGGCTCGTTGTGAGCAGTTATTCTTATTTGCCCCGTCATAGGACATATGACTATTTCAGCCGAATCAGGCAAAGATTGTTTTTTGGAGTCAAGGTGGCATTGAAGACAGAAATCCCCCACAAATGGGTCGTTGTTTGAGCTTTTGCCGCACTTGGGGCAGATTAATTCCATGATATAATAGGGAGTTTGAATGAATAAAAGGCAGTGAGGAAGGGAAAGAAAAAAGTTTGTGGCGCCAATAAGCAAAAAGCGCCTAGTATCTGTTGGTTAAGTTATCGTAGAACACAATCAATATATTTTGGTCATGAACTGTTTCTGCTATTCTTAACGCAATCATGAGAGAAGCTGCCGAACTGTGCCCCACATTAAACATCGGCATTTTTTCCAGCAGAATTTTCTGAGTCTGATTCCATTCTCCGTTTTTCACTAGACAGACTTCGTCGACAGTATCCACACTTGCTTTGAGATATGGAAACTCAAGCCCGTAATTTCCGCTTCCTGGCATAGGTATAGATATACCATGAGAGTTAGTGGGGCTAAAATTCGGAAGCGCAAGATTTGTTTCTGCGCAATAACGACCGGGATATTTTAACTCGTAAAAACCGGGATTTTCAAAAGGCTCGATAGCCACGATTTTGTCAACCGCTCCAAAGTGTTTTAGAGTGGCTCCTATGGAATACAACGTTGAGCCGTTTCCAGCTACACCTACAAATACATCGAATTTATTTAGAGAGCGGGAGGAGAGATATGGAAGGATCTCGAACAGTATGCCTGCAAGAGCGTGCATAGTCTCAATTACTTGGGAGTGATTGATAGTGATTAGTCTTTTGCCTTTGATTGTTTTTTCAGCCAGCATGCGTTTGAGCTTATTTACTGCTCCCGGAAGCCCTAGTCCGTCGATGGAAGGGTCTGGCAAATGTATTACGCCCCCCTTTGCAGAAACTATATTCCGTCTGGTTTGAGATAATTCCGAAGGTAAAATGCAGTGGGCGTCAAAACCGGCAAGCTTAGACATATGGGCAAAGGCTTCCCCCGCGCTTCCGGAAGAAACTTCGATAAGAGAATATTCATTTGGAGTTAAGCCCTGTTGCATCAACATTCTCAAAAGGATTGGATATACTCTATAGTAGTGGCTGTTTATATCCGACTCAAGTTTTACAAATATTTTATTGTTATTTGGAATTTGAAGACCGGCACCGCATGGACCTGTCTCTCCCAGACTAATTAGCCGGGTATTTCTATATTGGTTAGAGGCTTGAGTGAGTTCGTCAAAATGATTAGAGACTAGAGGATCAACCTTAGTCCGTCCATTTGCCAGTGTGAGAAAACCCATACTCCTCAAGGGCTGTGTGGCTACCCGCTTAAATCCAATAGTACTTACCATATTCATCACCTACAACTAATTAACACATTAATTGTATTAAGAAGTATTGAACGAAATTTTGAACAAAATGATATATTATTAAGTTTTTATATTATAAAGTTAGAAATATGCCAGTACATATTGATTTACTTGACAGAAAACTACTTTTTGAGCTTGATAGAAATTCCAGACAGCCGCACTCACAACTGGCAAAAAAACTGCACGTTGCCAAAGGAGTGATAAATTATCGAATAAAACGGCTTGAAGACAACGGAATATTGAATGGATATTATACCGTAATAGACACAACAAAGCTTGGATACTATCACTTCAGAATTTATATAAAATTGAAGGAAACCCCCAAGAGGGAGAAAGAGGAATTGGTAAAATACCTCGTCGCATCGGAAAGAACATGGTGGGTGGCATTGACTACTTTTCCATACGACATAGCCGCGATTTTCATAGCAAAAAGCCTGCATGAGTTCAATGAAATATTCAAGGAGTTCCTAAAAAAATACAAGCAGAATTTGCACAGCTACAAAGTCAAAATGTATGTTGAGCTTAAGCATTTTTTCAGGGATTATATTCTTTATGAAGAATATATGGAAAACCGTAAAGGTATGATTGTGGGGGAAGAGGAATCGGTGCATCTGACCGGGCAGGAAATGGGAGTGCTCAAAGAACTTGCACTCAATTCAAGAATAGGGGCGGTGGCTTTGGCAAAGAAGCTAAAAATGAGCCCTATAACCGCAAACAGCATTATTCGAAGGCTGGGAAAAAACGGCGTAATTAAGGGATTTAGAATACTTTGCGACTATTCTCTGCTCGGATATGAATATTATTGGGTGCATATCAACGTGAGCAATTATGAAGGAGGACAGAAGCTTGCGAAGTTAATTGCTATGTTTCCGCAGACCGTTTATCTTGATGAAACAATAGGTGGAAGCGATATAGAATTCGGTGTGCAGGTAAAAAGAGATAACGGAATACAAAGCCTGCTCACCAAAATATTCGACAAGTTCAACGAGATTATAGTGGATTACGATTATTTTAAGGTGCTCGAAAACAGGAAGGTTCTCTACATGCCACGCCAGCCGTAGTTTTTCCAAAACTAAAAAGATATTTAAAACACCAGCGGAAAACACCCCTTTCCAAACATACCTAAACCCCCTATGTTCAGTCTTATTATGGCATCCGAAAACTTCAAAGAAGCGTATTCGTCTATAAAGGAAATTCTGCAAAGCGCCCGCTCGCAAGCATTTTACGCCGTGAATTCGGCGATGGTGAAAGCGTATTGGGAGATTGGAAGGGTGATAGTGGAGGAGGAGCAGAAAGGAAAAGACAAAGCAGACTATGGAGAGAGACTGATGCAGAATCTGTCAGAACGCTTGACAAAAGAGTTTGGACCTGGGTTTAAGAATCGTAATATATGGTATATGAGGAGCTTTTATCTGACCTACCCAAAAATGCACGCAGTGCGTGCAGAATTGACCTGGACTCATTATCGTCTGATCCTCTCCGTTGAAAATGAGCACGCCCGCGGTTTCTACTTAAATGAGTGCGTAAACAGCCGCTGGAGCACAAGAGAATTAGAAAGGCAGATGAATTCGCTACTCTACGAGAGACTGGCTTTGAGCAAGGATAAGAAAGAAGTCCTTGAAATGGCTAAAAAAGGTCAAGTAATCGAAAAACCCTCCGACTTAATCAAAGACCCGTTTGTGCTTGAATTTGTAGGGTTGGGAGAAAAATCCGGCTTTGATGAAAATGAATTGGAAGCACATCTAATTGGGCATTTGAAACATTTCCTGCTTGAGCTTGGACGCGGATTTTCGTTTGTGGGGCAACAAAAGAGAATTTTAGTTGGAGATGAACATTTCTACATTGATTTGGTTTTCTACAATTATTTGCTCAAATGCTTTGTATTGGTGGATTTGAAAATCGGCAAACTGACACCTCAGGATATCGGACAGATGGATTTTTACGTCAGATATTATGAGAAAGAGGTGCGCCAGGCTGGCGACAACCCCACAATCGGGCTGATTTTGTGTTCGGATAAAAATAGCGCGATGGCGAAGTATACTATGCTTGAAGAGAACAGAGGTATTTTCGCATCCAGATATAGATTGGTAATTCCAAGCGAGGAGGAGTTGAGGGAAGAGATGGAGAGGCAAATGCTATTGGAGGAGCAGGAGCCAAACAAAAATCCGAATAATTTAGCCAAAAAATCGGCAAAAAAGAAAGGAAAAATTTGAAATGCTAAGCTATGGAATTACCGGTTCCAAGCCGTGCCAAGTACAATCCCTTATTAAGGATTTTGAGTCATAAACGTTCCATGGAAGATGAAAAAGCAAACGCTAACTCCGAACTTAGATACTTGGCGCTTGAACTTACCAAAATCGCCACAAAGAAAAAACAGACATTCAAAGCAGTTGCCGCCGAATATATGCAAAATGTCTATGAGTTGCAATCCATACTTAAGGGAGGCTCGAAAGCCCATTCCCAACTAAGCTTCAAAGCCCCCATTCAGGAGCCTGAGCGCCAGAAAAAGAGATAATCTATTTTTTAAATCCAAAAGCCCCAGTTGTCGTATATGGAAGCCGCGAAGGAAGCAATATCGATAACTAAATATTTTGTTTCTCTACCCTCAGTGAGGGTTCTTCTCTCCGCGATAATTTTGGTTTCCTTAATTGTAGGCTCGATAATTGGAATAGTATATTCCAAAACATTGGGACTCACCTCGATAATTTCAGGAGCCGGAACAAGCATATTCGTAATTGCGGTTCCCTCCATTTTGTGCGCGGGGTTTTTGAGCCTTGCAAGAAGAAAAGTTAATTTCTCAAGAGCACTTGCAGTATCTCTGGCGTCTGCAACCTGCTATTCTATTTTCTATCTTTTATCTGTTGCAATAACCCCGAATTTCATTTATGCTGGATTCGGACTTGCGTTTTTGATTTGGTTTTTCACACTTAAGTTTGCCTTCGGACTCACCCGCTCATCTTGGCTCTTTGCCACCCTGCAGATGATTTTGCATTTATTCGCAATTCTTCTGGCATCGTTTCTTTTCGAGGGTGCGCTCACTGATTTTGTAACAAGAATAGTTCTTGCCACGATTATTTTCATATTGCTCATGTATTCTCTTCTCTTCGTCGCATCTGGACCGCTTAAAAAAAATCTTGGGATTTCGTCCTCTGACGCGATTTCCATGTTTGCGTCCCAATGGCTTTATCAGGAAAAAGAAATAGAAGAAGCCTTTGACGAGATGGGAGAAGTCGCCTCCACATGGATTGGGGTCGCAAGATTTACAACAAAGAACGGCAAGATGGACTGGGTTGTCCCATATTTTCACTTCGGACCTTTCGGAAATTTGGGTGGTGCGGAATTTTCTTCAAAAATTGAGGCGGGGTTGCAGAACGAGCCGAATAAGTGCACTTTTGTTTTTCACGGAACTGCGACTCACGATTTGGACCCAGTGGCGTCCGAATCTATTAATTATGTTTTAGATGAATGCAAAAAAGCGATTAAGCATATTCGTCTTGAGCCCGCTCATTTTTCATACAGATACGGTAAAAGCGGGGATTCAAAATGCCATCTTCTCTCCATTAATAAAGATGTTATGCCGGCATTTAGCAGGGCCCCTTTATCGACGGAAGACGTGAATTTGGCAGTTGGATGGGCGCTTATGGAAAACGCCGCAGACGAAGGAGAGGCGCTTGCGATTGACTGCCACAATTGCGAGGGAGAGGACGTAGATTATATAGAGCCTGGCTCTCCTGTTGCGTTTGAAATGCTTGACGCACTAAATGGAGCCAAAGAGCAGAAGAAACTTATGGAATCTCTGAGAGTGGGATGGGCGAATGAATATCCAAAAGAGATTTCCGGAATAGCTTCGGGCGGAATAAAAGTCGCCTGTTTTGCTTCCGCTTCCCAAAAACAGATATTCTACATTCTTCTTGATTCAAACAGCATACTAAATTCGGCGAGGGAAAGAATAATTGAGTCCGTCAAAAATGAATTTCCAAAAGCTATTTGCGTTGAAATTTTCACCACAGATACGCATGAGTTAAACGCCGTGAAAGGGGTGTTCAATCCTGCCGGGACAGACCATCTGATTGAGCTTGAAGGACTTGCTTTGGATTTGTGCAAAAAGTCGTATGAGAATCTGGCTGGAGCCGAATTTGGAATGGTTAAAAGAAGAATAAAACTCAAAGTTTTGGGACCGTACCAATCTTCTGAAATTGTATCTACATTTAACGCAGTATTTTCCCTTCTCAAAATCGCGGTGCCAATCGGACTTATGGGAGCCATTGCCGCCGTATTGTGGATTTTATCGGAATACAAATGGTAGAAAAATAAAATTCGCAGAGAGTTATGTTTATAAGAAAAAACCAGCATATATGTGCCTTAGATATTAACTCTTATGCCAAGGTAGCTCAACCTGGGAGAGCAATCGGCTGAAGACCGATTTGTTGCAGGTTCAAATCCTGCCCTTGGCAAATTTTATTTGTTGCAGGTTCAAAGTCCTTAGACCACAAAGTGGGCTGGGGATGCAACAGCCAGTGGGGCTGGCTGCGCCTGCCCTTGGCAAACTTAATTTTCTTTATCCCATATCCCGAAGCTGAGTATACCCGATTAGATTTAGTGCCGCCTAAGCAAATTTTTAAACAATCTATCCGTAGCCCAAGCATGGGAAATGGGACAAGATTATTCTCGATAGTGTTTGTATTTATTTTTCTTGCCGGATTTGCATTTTCACAGGATACTTGCGCTGGGACAAATCCCCCCTGCGAAGACGGAATAAAGACCTGTGTTAATCCAAACGAAGTATGCGCGGGGGTAAACGGATTTTGCAAATGTATAGCGGCTGTGTGCCCCGCCCCCGCGACTCCTGTTTACATAGATGCTTTTTACTCACACGAGAATAACGCCCTAAAAGGAGATTTGGAAATTGAATTGTATTTCATAGAAACAGACAAGGACACTGCGCAGGGAGTAAAAAAAAGGGTTGACGGCGGACTGATTGTAATCGACAGCGGCAGATATGTGAAAGACTCCCAGACTTACACTCCTTTTCTTGATCAAAAATTAGCAAACAAAGCATGCAAGGCTTTCACAGATTCAAACGGAATCGCGAAATTATCGATTGAAGCGCCCAAAGGAGGAATGAGAATTAACCACAGAATAATTTTCTGCCCATATGTAAAACAATCTGTGCAGGGGCAAAAAGACATGGCGATTTGCTTAAGACTTACAGACGAAAATGGAAAGTTGCACGAGATTATAGATTACACAGACATTCCAAATTGCGACGATGCGTGGACTGCCCCAGGGCAAACCAAAGCGACAGTAAATGGAGTGCAAAGCGACATCTGGATAGCCCTTGCCCCCGCAGAGACTTCGATTGAAGCGGTAAATACAAGCCCGCCGCAGGCTCAGGTCGCGTTTTGCTGGGCGCTTGCGATTGTGTTTGGGCTTTTACTTTCGGCTTCATTTACTGCCGGCAAAAACCCCCTCATGTTTTTCGATTTGAATTCCGCGCGCTCGATTAGAATGAACAGAACTGCTGGAACTTACCAGCCAATGAATCAGATGTTAGCAATAAACGTCGAAGGAATTGCAAACGTAGGCTACAACACAGTTAAAACAGCTGTCGCTTCGGGCAAAGAACAGGTTGCCACAAACAAGAACGGAAACGTCGTAGATAAAGATGGAAACGAGATAAAGGACTCAGAAGGAAACTCAATCAGTCTAGATGAGAATGGAAAGATGGTGATCGCCGGCACAACCACACCAGTTGAAGCAAACAGCCTGGCAACTAAACCCGCAATGGTTGGTGGGGCAAACAGAATGGATTCTGCTCTCAAAAGCTCAAGAGGAGGATTGATGGGGGAGATGAGTAGCGCGATTGGCTATCAGGTAACCGATACCGGACTTGGAATGCGGATTGACACATCAGGAGTAGATAAAAAAGGAAACCCGGTTGCCGGTGCGTGGGGCAGACTTACAGAACAGGCAGTAAACACGGGATTTGTAACTCTTGCCACAGGAGCCATAGGCGCACTTACAGCGGGCGCATTTAGAGGATTTGGAAAGAGCGGATTTAGCTTAAGAGGAAGAGATTTCTCGAAAGGAATTAACAGCACGTGGGGAAGGTCAAGCTCTCAGATTCTAAAGCGGGGAGCCCAGATGGGAATCGCAGAAGGACTTAGCACACTCATAGGCTCTCAGGATTATTCGTCAGATGCCCCGCAGGGTATGCGCGCAATCGACCAGCAGACTGCGCTTGAGAGTATGATGGGACAGGTGGCTGAACAATTGGGTCTTTCACCAAAAGTTAATGGGGCGGGAAATTTGATAGACGGCAATGGAAATGGAATAATGGATAAGAACGGAAAACCCCTCAGGCTTAACGAAGATGGAAAAGTAGTGGATTTGTCCAGAAAAGAGGTGAAAACTGAAGGGTTGCCTCTTGCGTATGATTTGAGAGTAAATCCGGTAGGTAATATAGAGGGAACCACAGAAGAAACCAAAAAAATCAAAGCCACTATTGGAAGAGACGGCTTGGTTACGCTCACAGATAAAACAGGAACGGAATGGAATTGCCAAGCAAGAATGGACAAGAACGGAAATATTGAATTGTCGGATAGGACAAGAATAAGACTCTCAAGCTTTGGCTCAAGTGGGGGATTCCAGATGGTTAATGGAATACTCATGAAGATGGGAGAGAGCGGGCAGACAAGCAGCGCGTATGACTATGGAGCAAATGTGATAGATTCGTTTGTCCAGCTTTTCTCAGGCGACGGAAACTGGAAGGATGTTGGAAATGCGCTTATTCAGCCGGCTAAACCCATCTACGGTATGTTCGGCGCCGACATGCACAAGGGACAGCAGAGATTCAGGATTACAAACGCGCACCGCGATTTTGAGGTAGGGTCGACCAAACTCACTGTTTTAGATAACAACATAATGAGCGGAAACACCATAGTCGGAAGCTACGATTCCGGAACAGTTAATTTTAACAGCAATCAGGGAAAACTCAAAGCCTCAAGAGTTTACAAATTCGACAACGGCAAAATCCTCGACGTTACGGATGAGAAAAATAAAATTACTGAAATTTTACCAAACACAAACACTTCATTTACTCTTGGAGGAACGAGCCTGAATTCAAGCTTTGACGAAAGGAATGGAATACATACAATCACGGATTCGTCTGGAAAAACAGTTGCAAAAATTACCATGAACGTTCGCGAATTCATTACTGATGAGTTCACCGGAATAAATACCATAAAGGAAAACGGAGAAATTAAATCTGAAGTAAGAAAGCATGCAGAACTGGAAGTTGTACCCGGACACACTTACACACCCCAAACAAGAATCGAATATGGGAATATCAAATCAATTACAGACGCCCACAACAAGCCCATAGATTCGATTGTGCTTGATGGGGCGGGTTATCCGATTCACACATCTTCGATAAGGCTTAGCAATAAGGATGTGAACGCGGTTTATATCTCGCCCATTGGAGAGGTTCAGAACGTAAAAGACAATGGCTGGCAGGGAGACTTCTACAAGATAAACGGAGAGAAGATGAGCGCTACAAGTCTAAGCGAGGCTTACAAGGAGGATTTACGCACTGCGTTCGGACTTGATAATCCAAGCAGAGTAAACGAATTTGCCCAGAATCAGAAAAATCAGATGGTATCCGAAGTTATGAAAACTCAGGAATCCATCTCGACTCAGCTTGGAACAAAGAATTTTGCCAAAAAACAGTGGGAGCTTTGGGAGTCTATTCCAAATGACGCAAAGAACATGAAACTTGAGGAGTTTATGAGGAACTCACATACATATACACCAGAGTACCAGAAGACAGTTTCAGACCTTGCTTTAGTCGAGGGGCTTGCTCAAATTGATGTGGCAGAACGTATTGCAAACCAGTACTCAAACACGCTTGCACCCGCAGTTTACATGGCAAAAAAATCCCCAGAGCCCCACATAAAGTCCATAGGACTTGAATTTGAAAAAACAATAAACACCCAGGTTGAAATTAGAAATGAAATTGCGACGGTTTACCAAACGGCGGCCCAGAAGATTGAGAATGGCGAGAATGTGAAACAGGAAATAAAAGAAATTGAAAAACTAAATTCAAAACTTGAGAAGTCTGAATATGAAAAGACACTTTATTCCATGGCTCTGCAGAGCGTAAACAGCGAAACGTTCACAAAGCCAGAGCATAAGAAACTAAAGGAATACAAGACGCTTTTGGATGAGAGAAAAGATATAATTGAAAACCACACCCCAAACGATTTGGACGCCATTTCAAAGATGAAAACCATTACGTACTCTTTGGAAATAATAAAGAACTGCAATACCCCGCAGGAAGTTTCTCAGGTCATAGTGGATACACACATGGAACTGCGCGGAGCCCACGGACCAAGATACAAACCAAGGTAAAAAGATGGGAGAAATAAAAAGAGGTAAAAAATGGCGTTAAGCTACATGGCGGCTATTCCCATAGGTTTGGCTATAGGAATCGCTTATGCGGCTCTTGCTTACTTTGCAGGTTCGATTACAAATTCTGAAAAGCTCAGAGCATATTCTAAAATTGAAGTTGGAGAACTTGTTGTCTGCGCGATTTTAATTACGATTGTGGTCTTGGCTTACGGCTCAAATGAGTTGCTTACAGCAGTAGCCGGAGACAAGTCCGCCACTATGGACACATATGAAAAAATTGAGAACGAGATGCAGGCTCCCCTCATGAAATCTGTAGATTCACTAATGCTCAGTTCTTACAGTCTCTCAAAATACGTTTCATACTATTACAATATTCACGGACCCACTCCTTACATTTCCCCCATTTTCTCAGACAGTCCGGGCTCTGGACTTGGACCTTTGCAGATGCAATTATCTATGGGGCTTGATTCTGTAGCTCTCAATTTGTTTTTGGTAAAGGCAGTAAAAACTCTTTACTTATTTTTGGAATTTGTGCTCACTACAATGGCTTTGCCCCTTGGAATAATTCTAAGGTGCATTCCGCCCACAAGAAAAATAGGAGGCGTGCTAATCGGAACGGCTTTGGCGGTTCATTTTGTTTTCCCGACTGCGGTTGAATGGACAACTCAAATGGCCCCGGTCATGATGGAAGCATATTATGCTGCAGAGAAAACAATACCCTGGGTTTCAGACCCCGGAGACCCGGCGTCTGCAGGACTCATATGTTCTGAAGTTATGCAAACGACTTACGGGATGGGAGACGCACTTGGCCCCCTTTTAGTCTGCCTTGTCGCCTGTTTACCCACTCTTCCGTTTGGAGGGTATCTGGCGTGCCTTGGAGTACCCGGAATTTATCCAGTTGTTACAGGAGGAGCGTGTACGGGTTTGGTTGGAAATCTCTGGGGCTTTGGGCAATATATGTATCCGGTTGCGACGATTCCGAGCCTTGCAAAATCGGCTCTGGAATTAAGTCCGGAGAAGGCGGCGGAGATATTTAGAGTAATTATGCGGGAAATAATGCCCTCGATTGTTCAGATTAATTTAGCTGTTTTGATTATGGTCGTGATTCAACTTGCATCCACAATTGTGCTTGCACGGGCATTTGCAAACGCTCTTGGAGCCGACGGACAGTTATACGGAATAGGTAGGTTGATATGAGAATTTCGTATTTCGCACTTGCGATTATTTTTGTGGCGGGCACCCTCTTTTCCCAGTCAAACACCTGCTTTGGGCAGACTATGGACTGGATGGTTGGAGATAATTCCATTCAAGGCTCAGACGGAGGAATAGTGCTTTCAAATTCGCCCATGCTAATCTACGCGATTTTGGCGGTTTCATTTTTGATTGCCGGCGCATACATGTTTGGAAAGGCATGGGAAGACCAGAAGATGGTTTTCTGGGCAAAGACTGAAGGGATAAATTTCGCCATGTCTGTTGCGCTAATTGTGATAGTAATTGGGGCGTTTATTTCATCGTGTGAAATATCTCAGGCGATTGGAGGCATAGATAATCCGAATCAGAGTCCGGCGCAGGCGGCAAGCCTTGGTCTAAAGAGCATAACGGATGTGTTCGGAGTTAATTTTGCAGTTGATTTGCTAAAATCTTCGGTGAAAGACCAGTTTGACTCGATGAATTACGCTTACTGGTCCGTTCCCGCTATGGACGGAGGAGGACTTGCGTATTCGGCGAATTTGCGCGCTTTCTCGACTCAAAAAGAACTCTTAATCGACATTTACTTACCGCTTATAATGCTCATTGAATTGCAAAAACTCTTTTTGGATGTGGCTCTTCCGGGAGTTGTCGCGCTCATTTTGCCAACGGCTCTTTTCTTTCGCATGATGTTTGTTACAAGAGATATTGGAAACATCTTAATCGCCCTTGCTTTTGCGATTTATTTTGTGATGCCTCTTGTGTACATACTCGCGCTTGATGCGACAAACGGAGTGGCGGAAATGATGTGCCCCACAGGCAGCACAGATTGCGGACCGGATAATCCGTTTGGAAGAATAGACGTCGGAAAAAGCACAGTAGTTGGAGATGCCTTCTTAAAAATAGGGTTTGTATCTGCAATAGCCTTGCTTATTCCGAATATAGTAATGATTGGAATAGTCACAATGACTATGTCGGCATATAAGGCGCTAAAGGGTTTTGGAGCATGAGAAAATATTTAGCAGTTTTTATTTTGTTGCTTGCCGTTTCGGTTTTTGCCCAGGATCCGGATGGACTGGACTCAAAGGAGCTCATAGAAAATCAGCAACGGCTTCAGGGAGATTACGCCATAACCGGAAATTTCGCCATAAACTGGCTATCAAATTATCAGGCGCTAATCTGGCTTGCCACGGTTTGCATGGTAATTTTTGTTGCGCTTTTGTATTTTGCCGGAAACTTTTTGGAAAACGAACAAATAAAACAGCTTGGAAAAACAGAATTGATTCAGGCGGGAGCCACAGTTTTAATCGTAATCCTATTTCTTGGATTCATACAAGCCGTGGATTTGATTTTGATTTTAACTGCCACAGAAGTCAGCAATCCCTGCCTCGACCAGAATTTTGTACCTTCCGAGCAAATGACTCTTCTGAACAAATACGCTGCGTGCTATATGAATAATCTGAATTCTCTTTCAGTAAAAGTGGCTGAAGGTTCTCTTAAGGAGTCCATTTCGTATGCTTCAAGCGCATACCGGAGTGTTGGAGGTCAGTCCGATTCTGTTTATTTCGGATATCTTGGATATATAGTGAGACCAAACGCGCACATGAGACTTGATTCAGAAATAAAGAGGCTTGAATTTTCTACTCTTTCATCATATATAATAAGTCTGAACGGACAGCAGGCGTTTTTGGGAAATATAGTTCCGGTGCTTGGTCCGTCTGCGATAATTCTGGGACTTATTTTGAGGGCTTTCTTTTTCACAAGAAAATTGGGAGGGCTTTTGCTTGCGACAGGCTTTGCTCTCATGGTTGTTTTGCCGGCGATGTATCTGCTCTCATGGTACACTCTGCAGGTTCAGGCTTACGGAAATCAGGCAGTGGAAGACGAAGATAATGTATGCCCCCTTGCGTGCAAAATTCTTGCCCCGTGGGGATATAATGTAAACAAAAATGACGGGAATACGCTTGCTATGGGAATAAAAACTGATGATTCGGTCGAACAGGTTTACGGGATTTACTCCGTTGACGGATACGGCAAACTCGTTGAAAAAAGAGTACAGAATAAAAAAGAATACATAAGCGCGAGGAATTCTCTAAGATGGCTTGATGAGGAAAATATTCAGCTCTGCTATCCGGACAAAGACACCCCGTATCTAAAGGCGGTCGATTCCCAGAACTGCGGCTCGGAGTGCAGAATCCTGCCAATGCAGGCGGGGCTTAATTGCAATTCGACGGCTTGCGATATGGTTCCGCTTGCGTGCAAAGCGATTAGACCCATGGAAACCAACCGGAGAGTGAACAACGGGCAGACGGATTTGGAGTTCTATTGCAGCTCTGATGTGAATAGCGATTTTTCCTGCAGTTGTCCGGACTTCTGCCAGATTGATTTGCCTCAGGTAAAACGGGTAGAAAAGAGCGCAGACAATCCGAATGGAATTGAGCCGACTAAAAACGCAAACGATATTACAGGTGTGAACACGAAGACTTTTGATTGCTCAACCTGCCCAAGCCAGTACAGGTCTTACATTTCAGATATTACGCCTTACACTTCTGTTCTTGACGGACAGGGAAATGAGCAGGAAATCGCGTGCGAAAAATGCATGAATGAAAAACAGGATTCGGAAACACCGGATTTGATGTATGGAATTCCATCGATTAGAAATACGGAATGTAATAAGCCAAGCGCTTGTGGAATCGCACTTACAATTGAGGAGGCCCTAAATGGAGCAAATGGAAATCCGGTTTTGGGAGTTTGCCCGATTGAGTGCAGAATAGATTTCTCACAGGGGGATCCGGCGCTCAAGGACCCCGTATATATAGAGCATTGCGAAAGAACTTTTGCGCAGGCGTGCAACAAATGCTCGGACCATTGCAAAGTAGATGTGCGGGACGTTTTAAACGCACAAAAAACTTGTGAGGCTCCGCCTAGATATTACCGGAACGGAGATGAGAGTAAGGGAGCCTGCAATTTAGACGACGTAAATAATGGAGTGTGCCTGCTTGATAGAAAAGTAAACGAGAATTGCGCGAGATGCCCGGAGCCCTGCAGATTTGAAAATCCAAGTTCGGTTAATTACAATTTGGGAGTCGGATTATTTTTGTCGTCCCATCATTATATGCAGCAGTGCGAATACATCATTCCAAAAGATGAGTCTCAGAAAATACTTTATTCTGGGACATGCCAAGTGGACGAATTTACAGATGCGCAGATAGATGTGAATTGGTACGCCCTACAGGGAAATGGAGACGGATTGGAACCAAAGGTCCCTGCATGCGCCCCTTATCCACAAGTATATAGGCTGGCTTCAGGTCAACCAAAGACCTGCCCCTCTTTTGTTCTTCAGCCAAAAGATGACCCTGGGACACAGGACGAGATTGAGAAAGAACTTGAGAGCATAAATCTTCAAAGACCAGTATATATTACAGGCTCTCCAAAAGCGAATGATATGACTGCAAATACTTTCAGAATAAGCGCTATGGCAAATCCGAACGTGGCTTCAATTTGCGCAGAGGAAGATGCGCAGAAATACTGCCAGCCTCAGTATTGCCAGCCAGATAAATGCATCGTGGACAGGGCAGATGTTGGACCTGCAATGTGTGGGATTGACATTTCAAATCAGTATTCTCAAGTTGAGGATAACGATGCGTTCTGCACTGATTGCTACAAGTTGAATACTGCCAAAACAGAAGGTCCGCAATGTCAGGTTTATCTGAGCTACGAGGATACAAAAGAGCAGAAGGGAATTCTCCCAGCAGGCTGCGACTCTTCATGCAACCCTTCAACTACAGACCCCAAGACACAGGCGACTTGCAATGGATTCTGCTACCCAAGATTGATTGTGCCATCTACTGCAAATGTTTGTGAGAATTACAATTCAGATACATCTGGAAACGAAGATAGAATAGTTGTGAATTGCCGTGCATGTCCGATTGAGTGCAGATATGATTACAAAGTAGATGTGAATGGGCAGATTATTGCACAAATATCCGAAGAAGCTGCAAAAGAATGTGGGCTGGTCGCTCCAAGCGGAGAGAACTATGGAATTAAAGACGCGCACAACTGCGACTTAAAGTGCAGGGGAGTGGTGCCGCCACAGGGAACTCTGGATTACGACGGGGGGGATTTCTACACTTACTGCACTGAAAGTGAGAATTACAATTGTCAGGAGCAGACAGCGACTAAGGGAATTTGGGTCAGAAGCGCCCCCGCAGACCAGATTCCCGTACCTACAACTTATCCACAATCAGTATGCTACAAAAATGTAATTGCGAACATCACAAGCACACATATAAAAGATCAGAAAATAGAAAACGGAGTTTCATGTCTTGACGAAGACAAGGATAAGAAATGTGATAATAATTGGTTTGAGGACTTGGGTTGCTCCAAGGATTTCGGATATTTTGCTACAAAC
>Ga0066639_10002565_pt1 | contig 15881 bp, 13 predicted proteins | sample CryGeyCG2114_010_2_FD_59504 | JGI IMG/M metagenome (GOLD analysis project Ga0066639, IMG submission 59504) | Groundwater microbial communities from aquifer - Crystal Geyser CG10_big_fil_rev_8/21/14_0.10 | ecosystem: Environmental > Aquatic > Deep subsurface > Groundwater | place: USA: Utah...
TGACCACACGACAAAAAATTATTCTCTCAAAATATCGATTTAGTTTTTCAGCTTCTTGATATACACGCTCTTCTAAGGCCTTCGAGGAAGCAAAACCACGGTAACTTATTTCTATAGGAAACATACCATACCTCCAATTTTCCTAAAGCTTATGTATATAATAGTTTGATCTTGTGCTTAAAAAGCAGCTATGACACGTCTACGTCGGTTGATTGATATCATCTTTCAAAGATTTTGGACGAATTGCAGCCTATCGGTGAATGCACAGGTTTGATTTTCATCACATTTTACCTTGATTAATGCTCTAGCTTATTACCATACCATTTGACGGCATAGAGTTCATGTCTACGCCCTTTAAGGTTTTGGACAGTGCCGGTATTTCGAGTTTCAATCAATGTATCAATTCTCAAGTCAGCAAATGATAGCATCTCGACGTTAGGCGTGGCCTCTGAAGCAATGCCGTCGCGAGCAAAGGCAAAATCACAAGGTGTCAGAATGCAGGATTGTGAATAATGAATGTCAATATTAGGCACGTTTGGTAAATTTCCGACTGAACCGGCCATAACGACATAGATTTCGTTTTCAATCGCCCGCGCCTGGGCGCAATAGCGGACGCGGCAATATCCTTGGCGTTCATCTGTGAGGAAGGGGACAAATAATATTTTAATTCCTTGATCGGCCAGATAGCGTGAAAGTTCAGGAAACTCACTATCAAAGCAGATAAGCACGCCAATCGGACCGCAGTCTGTCGGGATGGCCTGAAGCTTGTCGGCACCCTTGATGTTCCACCAGTATTTTTCATTTGGAGTAGGATGGATCTTGGGTTGTTCATAAAAGCGTCCATCGCGTAGGCAAATAAAACTGACGTTATGAATGTCACCATTTTCTGCCTTACAGGGGTGAGAACCGGCAATAATATTGACGTTATATTTCATCGCCAATTCACCAAAAAATTTTTTCAAATGCTCTGTGTAACTGGTGATTTTTTCAATCGCTTTATGGGGCGGAATGGTCTCATTATCAATAGAAAGAAGTTGCAAGGTAAAAAGTTCAGGAAAGAGAACAAAATCGCAGCGGTAATCGCCACAGACATCAACAAAGTAAGTCACGAGCTTTTCAAACTCTTCCAGTGAATGAACTCTACGTTGCTTATATTGGACTGTCGCAACTCTAACTGAATTAGCAAATTCCGAGCCGGCAGTAGATGCGATTTTTTTGCCTCTGGAGTCGTTAAAAACAGCATCATAATGTTGCGGATTCCTCCAAATCATGTGGCAGGCGTATCCCAGGGATTCAGCATCATTAGGCAAATAGTTCTTAAAAATGCCCAACACTTCAAATCCATTTCGCAGCTGAAAACCAAGTACCGGATCCTTTATTTTTCTCTCACGTACAGACTCAACATAATTTTCAACAGTACCGACTTCCTTTATCTTTTTTTTCAGGTTGGGCAAACGGCCAGCAAAAACGATGCCTTTAAGCCTAAGAAAGCGACAAAGTTTTTTGCGCTGATCATAAAAGCGCTGACCAATTTTATAGCGACGCTTACTTGGGTCGACACAAACTTCGTAGCCATATAAGTACTCACCATTTTCTTCATGGGTGGAACCGAAACCCCCGCCGGTTATTTCCCGCCAAGAATGGGGCACCAGACATTTGTCAGAAATTCTAATGCTAGCAGTGTAACCAACCACCGCTCCATTTAAGATAGCGACAAAACAACCTTTCGAAAAATTTGTCATTTGTGCCAAAACCATTTCTTTGGGATAGGGGGCCATGCCTAGGTATGATTTACCTGCGACGTCGAGAATTCCATCAATATCATCCGGTGTGGCATTTCTAATAACTAGTTTTGGCTCTTCATTCACCTTGCGTTTTGTCGTTACGACCATATTTGCCCCTGCATGTTCTAAATAATTAGAAAAGGGTACCAAAATGCCATTTTACAGTCTAGGAATAGCGTAAGAATACTTATTGGAGAGGTTTTTTCTCCACATGACACGTAAAGCAATTGCAATGCCCGCGATCGCCACAACCAGGATCTACAGTCACATGGCAAGTCGCACATTGGGCCATGGCAGGCCGCTTAAAGTCGCTATGGCAAGCAGTACATTCAGTGTTTAAAGTCTCAACATGCAAGGCATGGTCAAAACTTATATGCGGATAGTGCCAATTGACGTTATCGATCGAGTCCCAAGCTTGAGCATTGGTCGAAAGAAAAATGATTGATATACAAAATGCCAGAGCCTTCATCATGGCCTCCTATAGCTCTGCCCAAACCGTGGCGGTGGGGGCAACTTCATTTAATTCCTTTCTAATCTTATCTAGCTCAGCGGGTCCCAAGCGATTGACTCCAAGGCGCACAGTCACCAGTGACTTGGTTGTTGCAAACAACCCCGCCGGCAATTGCTTGATTGAATTATGACTTAAAAAGAGCCATTCCAGCTTGCTCAAATCCTTAAATAAATCCAAGGGCAAATCTTTTAATCCATTATATTCAAGAAAGAGGTATTTTAGAGATGGGATACCGGCAAAATCTCCAGATTTAAACTGTGAAAAAGAATTAAATCGTAAATTCAGATTTTCTAATTTATCTAGCCCCAAAAAAATTTCTGGAGCTAACTTCTTTAACTTCATTTCTGCCAAGAAGAGAGTATTGAGCTGCCCTAGTCCCTTAAAAAGACCTGCCTTAAGCGAGCTTATATTATTGTGTCCCAGACTTAAGAACTTAAGCTTACTAAGGCCTGCAAAGAGATCTTCTGGCAGTTTTTTAAGTTTGTTATTTTCCAAGTTCAATATCTCTAGGTTACCAAGTCCAGCAAAGTCGCCACTTCTTAGCTTTTTAATGGCAAGCCCCATCAGATCTAGTTTCGAGATACTCAAAAGATCAGCATTTGTAACGTCTCGACAAGACTTATTGAGCAAAACTCCAAGTTTCTGTTCAACTTGTTTGGAGCGGCCACAGATACCTGCCGCCTGCACAGTTAGACTAGAAAAAATCAGAATTCCAATCATGATAAGCAATATTTTTTTCATGGCAATTCTCCCTTAATATGTAGGTTTTGGTGGAAGGCCGCCAAAATCTAAACGCATATGACATTTCATACACTCAAGCACTGGCATATCTGTGGCAGTTCCTTCGTGACAATCACTACAAACTTCCATCTTTGGTCTTTTGTAGTTGGCATGACAATCCATGCAAGCAGATCCAACTTCATCGGTGTGAAACTTATGGCTAAAGCTGATGAGAGAATAGGTTTTCACAGGTGGCGTTTTACTATGCCAGAAGCTTTTATCAGTATCGGCACCATAGGCAGTAGATTGGAGTATTAGCGTGATAAAAATCACAAAAATTGCTATGCGAATTTGCATAAAATCCCCCAGTAGAACTTAATTCAATGCTGATTCAAGATTTAACTCAAAGAATGTAATTTATCAATGACAAAGGTAGTTTCTATAGATTATATGAGGCGGTGAACTATCTAGGAGGAACTGTGAAGTTGCTAATCATTTCTGTTGTCATATTTTTAAGCCTTAATGCCTGGGGCGACGCTAACGGGAAACCGGTCATCAATAACGTTTCTTGTAGTGCTGGCCTTTTTTCTGCTGCAGACAAATTATGTGAACTGTTTGAGACCTTTGGTTCGGCCGAACTGTGTAAGATTGGTGCCAACAATTGTGTTGAAGGCAGCCAGGATATCTTTACCGGAAACCAGATTGAACTGGCATCACCCAATAATATTAAATCCTGGACAGGTTTTGGAGGACTCGGTCTGCCTTACCTGGGTGCTAACCTTTGCCTTTTGCGCGACCTCAAAGATATGAGTCTTGAATCTCAGGCCCAGGCCACCACTCCTATTGGTAAAGTCAGCGTCAAACAAAAAGTTACTTTCTATTCCTTCAATAGAGAAAAATATGAGTGGGTAGGCTACCATTCTGCCAAGGCGTGCGTTCCTGTCTTTGGCTGTCTTGATGTTTTTAATCAAAAAATCACTGCGACTGCCATTAACACAAATTTAACTAACGCTGGCAAAAAAGCTGGTGAGTACGCTGTCTACTCGGCCCATGCACTTGAAGTCAAAACAGATGGTCTAGCGCAAAATTTAAAAGTAACTATCCCCGCCATTAAAGTAGATACTCCCTATGGCCAGGTCAGTGCCAAACCTGAATTTGATTTTGGCCGCGCCATTGGGTTCCAACTTGCCCCCTATAATCTAGGCAATAGTAAATCTTTACTTGCCGGTCCCTGGGGCAAGGCAAAATTAAAAGATGTCTACGGCATTAATCCAGGAACCGACTTCATTGAAAATTATCCTACCTACTACGTCCTTGGCTCCAGAACGCTCGACAATCGTCAGATTGGATACCTTTCGCAAGTGGCCTTTGGCTCGCGCGATGCCAATCCAAAAAAGGCCGCCTGGGCACCTGCTGGCAACGAGGAATATCCCGTCAGGCCAGACGGTGATTTTGAAACTGCCCGCTCTCAATTAGAAAAATTGCCTAATGCCTACATGGCAGCAGCTGTTGAGGTGGCCTACTCTCCAACAGATCTTCTCCCCAGCGCCATTCGAAATAATCAGTTTATCTCCATCGACTTTAAGGTTTTTGCTAAGCCGATGATTGACGCCGGTATTACTTCTCAATTTAATATCAGTAATAGCGAAATATCAGTTGGAAAAAAATTGCTGGCGCCGGCCGGTCCACTAGATTACAGGCCAATGTTTATGGAGCAATATAAGGGTTTAAGCATGAGTGCCGGCACTTCTGCTGCAGGTAGATTTTCACTCAGCGCCGGAGTGGATTTAAAACTCCATTTGCATGTTCCACTACCCTGGCCTTTTGATGATGTTGACATCAGCTTAATCAATATTCATCCCAAGACAACTGTAGCAGAAGTCATAGACGTCGGTTACGGCAAAGGCAATCGTCAGGCACAGGCCTTCAGTCAGTCGAGTAAAATCCTGGCCAGCAAAAATGTTTTCCAACAGTATAAATCATTTAACGGCTACTCAGGCGATGGCCAAGAGCATATCAAGGCCTGCCTTGCCGCGCCGAACGCCACAGGGAAATTACCTGATGCACCTGAGTACACCCCTGGAAACCCTGAAGACCTAACCCAAAACATTCTTTATCCTTGTAACATCTGCATCGCTATGAATAGCTTCAGCTATAAGGACGAGCAACATAAAGATCATACAATTGATGGATTCTTACAGGTGCTCTTCCCTGTCACGCAAGCAAATATGCCGGCCAATGTCCGTTGGGTGTGTGACAATGTTTCGGAGTCAGGCTGCTATGATATGTGCAGCTACGACCCTCTTAGCAACAAATTGACGGTGGTTAAGACGGCAAAAGGAATGCGCGCAGCAGGCGAAGCAACCGATGGACCTGCTCGTTGCCACTAGTTGTGTTTAGGATGGCGATGGGAAAGATATCGCGCTTGACGCCCTTTCTTCTTTCGTTAATCACCTTACTCGGCATCCAAGCTGGAGGCATTTTTTCTTTTACCGGATTGTTAATTTTATTTGTCGTTCATCCTCTGCTAGATGAACTGATAGGCACGAACGCCGACTATAGTGATACTCTCAATGACACATGTTTGAACTTTCTAAGCTTAATCTACGTTCCATTTCAATTTATCTTTCTTGCCTATGCCGCCAGTCAAATTTTACGCTCAACTAACGTTCTTGAGATGTTGGGCATTTCAATTAGTGCAGGTATCATTACAGGAGGATTGGGCATTACTGTCGCTCACGAACTAATCCATAGAACGAATAAATATGAAAGAGCACCGATGAAATGTAGCGGATGCCATAAAAGGTAGCAAATATGAAGGCCCTAGTTATTTTTTCTTTTCTGCTTTTTTCTTTAGCGCTTTTTGCTGATGAAAGTTGCATTGATTGTCACGATGACGTGCTTGATAAACCTCTCAAACACGAAGCTGCTGTTTTGGACTGTACCTTTTGCCATGATCCAAATCATGACACTGATACTGGTGAGCCTTATCGTTTGTTAGAGAAGGGACAGGACCTTTGCTTCCAATGCCACGATAATTTCACACCTGGATTTCCACAATATGGGCGACAGTCAGTAGGACATCCAGTCAGCGGACATCCTACCAGTGGGCCTAAGGACCCTCTCTATCCCAAAAAAGAATTCAGCTGCATTTCTTGCCACAACCCACATAGCTCAAAATCACCAAAGCTTTTTCGCTATGATTATTCAAAAGACACCGCCTATAAGGGATTGCTTTGCTCAACCTGCCATTGGAAAATATCCAACGCCGGCCCAACTCCCCCACCTCCACCTTGGAACTAGTTTAAAATTGGACTAAATTCAAATTAATATATTTAAAGAGATGGAAAGTATTTCTGGTCACTTATACTGATAAATGTGTACCCCAGGTCTTTTATACCTTCAACAATTAGACGCAGGAAATCTTTACCTTCATGAGAGATATCAAAAAGTCTCGGGTCCATTAAGTAACGTTGGGTAGAATTTCTTGATAACATGTGAGGATGCCAGAAAAATGATGCGATGGCACCACGTATAACTCTCAATTTTTTGGCCCTGCGAAGAATATCGAGATGAGATGAAATATCGCGCCAAGTGTATTCTGGATAATCAAGATGATCAACGAATCCAAGTGTCTCAGGTATAATTCGCTGGCCATAGACATCATTATAAATTGGATAAGGAAAAATCTGCCCCGAAAACACTTTAGAATCGACGCTAACGCTAATTTTATTAAGGTATTCTAATTGCTTTTTCTTACAGTCTGCACCTTTGCAATTAAAGTAATACAAACTTTCATCACGTTTTGGGTAAGAAATATCTTTAATAGGAAAATATATTGGACGATGGTAAGTCCAATTAAATGTTCTCCCAAAGATGATTGAATCTAAGGCACTGCTCGAATAATGAGGCGTTTCCCAGGCAGCGGGCGTAATTCCGATGGCCCTAAAAGCTTCTTCACCCTGGTCTAATAATTTTGTTACGAAATTGATCGAGTCATCGGGCATTGGTGTATTTTCTGGATACATCCAAAATTCAAAGTCATCAGCGGAATTTCCATCATAACCGCAGATATTATCTCCGCCTTGATGGGCGACACCGTGAAATACAAAATTTGCTCCGCGGGATTTTGCGTATTTTAAAATGCCAGTCATTTCCGGGAATTTATTAATTGGTTTCCAAGCAGGGTGAAGATCATTTGGCAGGTTCGTTCCAAAAACACTTGAATAGATAGGAATTAAAGCAATCGAAAAGGGAGTGTCTGTATCAGCTAAATAATCAATTGCCCAACGCATATTATTGGCATCAGAACTTCCCGATATATCTTCGAGCCTCACAAGAGCAAGTTTCTCTGTAGGTGCTTCCTCGTGTAAAATATCCCACATCAAATCAGTTAAAATCATATAGCGGTCTTCGTAATGAATGAAACTAAAAGGAGAATCTCCAAAATAGTAAATGTTTCCTATCCCTTTGAAATTTTGCTTGGTTACATATGGTGTTTTTGTATTTTCTGTTGAATGGCGAGCATAGACTAAGACTTCGGTATTGGGATGCTCTTGATTAATTAAGACAATTCCCATTTCAGGATCAGCCGAAAAACTATCTGTGTTGTAGTTCCATGTGGCCATTTTTGAAAAGGTTTCACCTTTGTAATCAAAGTATCTGTAAAAACCCATATTCAAATTGCTTGGAGAAAAAACGCCCTGTGGCTTGTGAATACCTTTATAATCAAATTCTAATTGTGGCAGATTTTCATTTTTTGCAATTTCAGCGTAATCTTTTTGGAAGAAATCAAATTTGTAATTAAACCAGACAAATGTTTTTTGTTGAATAAAATGACTTAAGTCAGATAAAAAAAAAGGATGAGGCTCGTAAAAATAATTAGTAGCGATATAAAAGCCTACATCACACTTTTCTAAGTCATCTTTCTTGTATTCGTCAATAGCAAGAATTTTAGTCGACCAATTTGGAAACCCTCCCATCAGATTTGCCATTAAAAGACTGTGGACTTCTCCGACTAGCGGTGGTTCGTTCGATTTTACAGCATTATAATAGACACAGGCTCTTTTAGAATCGAGATTAGCATGAGTACGGGGTACATTTATCACTCTTGTGGCGTCTGTAAAGATGCTCCCTCGGCCCAGAGCATTAAGCAGTAACTTTTCATATCCAGGATTATAAATAATGTGACGGAGATCTCTCTTGCTAACTTCAGGCTCAAATTCTGAAACTCCGGCATTAAGCTCCACACCAATCAAACCATTTAAAGAGTCATCATCCAGTAAACTAAGCCCGTCAAAGAATTCATTGAAAGCGTTTGTTTGAACTTTGAAATCCCAAGGTCCCTCGAGGCATTCCATTGTGCCGTCCGTATAATTAACTTTTGTACAGGCCGGGATTGTTAAATTTGTTAATTTAAGAAGTAACCCAGGGAAAAGTTTTCTGGTCTGATCGAGCTCAGCTTTAACTATCTTGGCCAAAGAATCTTTTTTCCACTCAGTAAGATTGTGTGGAAGCTTCTCATTTATTTGAATTCTAACGTTTTTAATAATGTTACTAAATTTATTAAAAGAAGAGGGATCTTCTTGACTCCAAAGTTCCAAGGCCTCTAATTCCCTATTCGAAGTTATTTCAATCGCCAATGCGGTGCCAGGAAGTCGGCGCTTTAACTTTTCGGCCAAATTAATCCAAACTTTGGAGTTATCTTGATTCCACAGGTTTTCCATACCTGTCGCAATGACAAATTCAGAAATATTGTTGCGATTTGCCAGGGCCAAATAACTATAGAGGCTCTGGAAATAATTTTGTGCCCAAGTTTTAAAATTTTTGGGATTTATATTGCGTGTGCGAGGGCTCAAGCTGGCATCGGCATTTATAGTCATGATTGGGCGAAAAGAAATCATAGTCCTAGAATGGTGACTTCTAATTAGAAAGCGTTCTAGATCATTCACTCCGGAGCGAAATTTAGGCAAATAGACAATATTTGAATTTTCTCCAGGCGTGGCAAGTCTAATGGATGCAGTAATTGAGGACACTCCTGCATCTGTCAAATTTCTGCTAATAATCATGCCACCTTGTGATCCGAAACCTTGGTCTCCATAAGAAACAAATTGCTCCTGAACTAGCGCTTCTAAACTCACGGTCGCTTGGGCTAAATTAAGACCTAAAGTTAAAAAAATATATATCAGTCTTTGTAACATCGACGTCTCCAAAGCAATTAAGATTGGTTAATTGAAACCAACAAAATTTCCATCAAGCTCAGAACGTGTAAACTCTTGGGAACAAGTATTGGCCGGATATCCACCCACAGTATTTAAATCAAATGAATCATCGCTTGCGAATGGGTCGACCGGTCTGACATGATACGCGTACCCCCACCACTGAAACATATAGGAGGCCTCATTTTTCTTCATGTCTCCGCAAGAAGTAACCATGGTCGCGTCATAGGCCTTCACGTAACGAGTCGGTTGAGTAAAAATTTGTAAATAATCACCCGGATTTAAGTTATAGGTGGAGGAAACTTCAGTTGTCTCAACAGTTTGTTTTGAGGTTTCCTTAAAATATGAGTAATTTAAGGACATGGCCAAATTAAATACACCTAATTGTACTTGAGGAGTAACATAAACACCCCAATTATGACCGCGCCGATTCTCCCACAATCTTTGTATTCCCTGTTTAATATCGAGAGTACTCATGGCTGAGCTTCCATTGGATAAAACGCCAGCGACAGATTCATAAGCGGTATAACGTTGATAACAGTTTAACTTTTTTGCTTCCTCACCAATGGACGGTGTTAAGACAACTGGACGTGAAATAGAAAAATTGACACTAGCACGAGCAATATTTCCTCTTGAATCTCGAGAAATTAACGTTAGAACCTGATTAACGTAGGGAACGCTATCTTTTAACTTTGGTATTTTAACGGTGAAAGTTTCCTTGCGTCCTTGCTTTTTGACTGAGTGTTGCTCAATTCTACGTTCTTTGGTTTCATAACCATTACCAAACATATAGACCAGAGTATGAGTAATTTTTCCTTCGCCCCCCTTGGCCTCAACTTCAAATTTCAACTTAGTTTGGTCGTAGCTACCATTAAATGTCTGGCATTTATAACTTCGCTTGAATATTTTAGGCGCATAGTCTGCGGAAATTCTAAGCTTTTTAAGCTTAATACCGGTAGTCAAGTCAGCCGCGTAGGTTGTCGTACCTAAAATATCGACAAGTAAAAATACTAACAAAATAAAAGTTTTCATTGTATGACCCCAGTTTTATTAAATAAAATTTTCAAACTATTATTTGGAACAATAAAGCTATTGTAATTGTCGCTAGTAAGCGATCGATCATCGCAGCTATTTAATCTTGGTGAATTTTCATCAATATATTGAAGTATCTTCTCATATTGCCCAAGAAAGGAGATTGGAACTATTGATAAATTTTGGCTTTCGTGACCAACGTCAAGATAACCAACCTCCGAGGCGACATAAACGCCACCAAATTCATTATAGGCAGTGGTTTTATATCTAGTAAAAGTGTTTCGTCTATAGCGGTAAGCGGCCTGTCCCGCGTGCAAGGTCCAGGATTGTACAAGTTCAAGATACTCTTTAGTCTCTAATTTTGAGCTATAAGTCGCCCCAATAAATATTGAAGAGCTTAAGGGATTAAAACTTGAAGGTCCCAGAGGAGCAGTTGGAGTAGTGGGCGTTGTCGGTATTGTTCCCGAAGGGATGTCCGGCATTACAGCTCCTGCTTCTCCTCCAGCAGAAAGCAGAATCCCCTTTGAAGCTTCATATATTTCTCTTCTACCAATAAATAAAGGAATTACAGCATCATTATAAATTGGTTCTGACTCTATTTGCGAATTACCTTGCCACATACAAAGGGGGCCAGAAGTAAGCTTGTAAATAGTATCGCCACCCTTGGGCAGGACCAATAGATCCTTCCATGTTTTTGCCAATACGGGCGCGACTAATTTCTGGCCTTGAATCCATGTTTGGAGCGTGAAGATTTTTGCACTCCCTTCATTCTTTTTATAGAACTTATATAGGGAAATCATCCTCTCTAAATTAATTTCCCCTTTCCCATCTGACCTCTTATTTAATGTTTTGAATTTATTTTCTTCGCTTGCGAAGCCATATGTTAGCCCGACACTATACTTTTTCATTTTCTCCAATCCGGAGATTTTAGCTTTTACTACAACCATCCGGTCGTTGGTAAATTCCATATACTTGCTGGAAAACAAACGTTTAAATTCTAACTTGATTGTAGGTCTGGCACTAGAAATTACGGGCAAGCATAAAGAAATTAAAATTAATATATTTTTAATTACTCTATTCATTATGCCGTCACTTCCTTTTTATTCATTTCAACAGAAGTGGTAGGTGTCATGATAGGCGCGACATGTGATGTCTTCAGCCATTTGGGTGCTTTGCCTGTCCATTTTGACGTGAAAAATTGATTGGTCGCCTTGCTTAAAGCAAAAAAATTAATAATATTTCCATAAATAAGTCTAACCGGCGAGAGGAGGGCATGCTTTATCCCATAGAGTGAATATGTAAAAAATGCCCGGTGTAATAAGCGATTGAGCATGAATAAAAAGTTTGAGAGTAGAACAATCTTAAAAAGCGCTGAAATATTTTCAGGCACAAGATTTCTTTCAACGGCCATTTGAATGAAATTGACACCCATGGTGTATCTCACTATGGCATAGAGAAATAAAATTCCACTAAAAAATGATAAGGGCGTGCTTAGTAAGCCGATTCTATCGCGGTAAAGAAAATAATTCTCTCTAATATTATTGCCCCATCCCAGGTTAATAAAACCTTGATACATAATGCCCAGATTCCAACGAGATTTTTGTCTTACTGCTGCTTTATAATCTTGTGGGAAAAACTCTCTTGTCGAAACAAAATTTTTATTTTTACCATCGACAATACAAATATTGGCCAAAATTTGCTTGATTCCAATTCTGTGGCACCTTATTCCCAATTCATAGTCTTCGGTTAATGATTTTGGATTAAAAAGTGTTCCATCATTGTGAGGTAAAAATTCAGTAAGAAATTTTTTGGTAAAAGCGGTACCTACTCCTGCAGATGGGATGGCGCCTTTACAGAAACCGCGCACGACAAGCTCTTTTAAATGAGATTCTGCGAATTCATCCATGTAAGTAGCACCGGTAAGTAGCTTCCAAGGCAAATTAAATGAAAAAACAGGAATTTGAACAAAGTCATACTCACCTAGAAATTTATTGACGACATACAGTGATTGCGGATGAATGGCATCTTCACTATCGTGGTACATGACGACATCAAATGGTGCATCACTTTCTTCATTGATTCGCATAATATTTTTGACGATTTCATTAATCATTTGGCCTTTGCAAGTAGGTCCTTCTTTCGAGTTAACAATACAATGAACTCGTGGATTGGCGGTCTCTAAACGTTGAGCAATGCCAAGTGTCCCGCTGTCATTTGGATACACACCTAGGAAAAATTCATAATTATCATATTCAACATGTGCCAAATTTCCCGTTACCATCGCCTCCAGGACATCTTCTTCATGCCAACAGGCAACCATGACTCCAATCCTTTTTTGCGGTAACCGCTTCCAGCCTTCAAATTCTTCTACGGATATTATTTGCGGGCCAAGATTATTAACCCAATAGATAACATCAATGATCATTCCCTCAAGTCCGAGCAAAAAGAAGGCCACCATTTGAGGAACAAATAGGAATATTATAATGACATCTAATTTGGAAAAAATTGTACTTGCGTGATAGGCGATAGCTGCACTTGCTTGCTTAAAAAAAAACAATACATCAAGAAGATAATAATCAAAGATTTCTATCGTCGCCATTTAAAACGTTCCATTTAATGCCAGAAGTCCTTGCCAATTGGTATAAGATTTATCTTGGGGGAGAGGGTCTACAGCTTGGCGGCCTAAATATACACCGACAATATGGCCACCTATTAAATCTATTGAGAATTGTGAAAATCTTGCTCGAAGGCGTAGCATTGGACCAATTTCGAATTTATTTTCATAATAATGACCGATTCGATCTAACTTTAATTTAGTTTCGCCTAGGATTTCTGCTGAAATGTTTCCAATTATTTTTTTTGCGTGACCAATCCTCGATCTCACCATAAAAAAAGTATCTTTATGTTGGCGATTAGAGAAGATCAATTCAGAGTAATGCTCGTGAAAAAGGTGAAGTTTTACTAGGTCTTCTCGCAAATAAAAATAGGCTCCACCTCGATAATCCTGTTTGCTTTTTAAATTTGCGGTATTCAATTCCTCAACAATTTGACGAAACTCTGCAAAAACGACCAAATTATGAGTTAATGAATATTTAGAGCCGGCCGAAACAAAGGAGTAGTTATCATTATAAATTACGCTGCCTTCTGTCTTCCCATCTTGTGTAAAGCCTGTGCCGAGGTAGAACTTATTTTTCTTTCCTAGGATGTTCAAACCGTCGATTTCATACTGCAAACGATTGAATATGACCGGATTATCGGTACGCGTATCGGTAGAAGATTCGGAATAAAAATTTACTTCGGCCATTAATTTTATAGGAGTCCCCATTGTGAGAAGACTTAACAAAATTACAACTATTTTTTTAAATTTTAACATTTATTCCCTATCGAGCATGACTTATTGTCTGTTAAAATACTTTTTAATAATTGTCTCAGTCTGCGTTTTTCCTAGTGGAGTGAATCCACTGTCGCTCATACCCCTGCGGGTAGGATTTAAGCCGATATCCCAAAATGCAACTCCGCCAAACCATGCAAATTCTTGATCAAAGAATGATTCTAAAAAGGCCTGATAAGCGGCTGCTTGATGAGGCACATTGACTTCGTCTGTTGCACTGTCATAATTGAAAGGGTCGATGAATGATTTTGTGGCACTCCGAAAGCCAATTTCTTTAAAGATAAGAGGTTTAGATTTCCCAAGCGTCATTTCAATTTCTAGCATTGAAGTATCAAGCTGATCTGCGTAACGATCCATTCTAACTCTAAGGAAGGAAACCAAATCATTATAGGCCGTTGGAACTTCATCAGTTTTTGCTGCTAATGACCGATACATATCGATGCCAATAGCATCTAGGCCGTTCCAAAAATCTTTTAGATTAAACCAACTTTGATTTTCCTCGGTGCGTGGACCATCAACGGCCAAGTCAACCAATCGATAACGCCACCTTTCGAATTCGCCACCACTGGCAGAAAGGCCATCACTAGAGGCCTTATCATCAGTAAAATTTACATCGTACATAATTTTAGTGGTATCAGTTAATTTAGCTCGTACATATGTTAAAAGTTGCAACCAATTTTTGGGAAATCCATGTGGATAACGTTCCCAGACATCTTCAATTCCCACCGTCATTGAGTAAAGCTCGGCCCCTATTGTGTAATAATCAACTTTCGCCAATTTTGCAATTATCAAGTAGCGATCATGATAGGCCTTAAATGAGTCAAACCATATGTTTGGGTCTTCTGGCTCAATATTGCCGTGCCACCAAACTTTTTCGACGCCGTCAGCATCTGTTGTAGTATAAGTTGCATAACTAACAATATCTTTTACAACAAAAAAGATTGGTCGAATCTGGGTCGTCATTCCCTGCTTTTTGGCCCATTTAAGAAACGTCACAAGACGCATGGTCATATCGCGATTGTTTTCACCTTCACGTTTAATTGGCACCAACTCATTACTATAGGGGCCTACCATAAGAGCTCGTGGATTAATCACTATGTGATTAGCACCAAGTCGCTTGGCCTCTAAAACAGCATCTTGGGCGGCCGAACTTTTGGAACTATCAGCGCTGACTTCCAATGGATAGACTCCATCTTCAGTTAGATTAAAACCTTTAACCAATCCATTAGCGTGTGCTTGAAAAGTAAGGCCGTATATAACGAGTAAGAATAAAAAACCTTTAGACATTTTTGACTCCGTAAATATTTTTTTTATCTAAAACTGTGGTCCTTAATAGATCCCCGTAGATATGGGGTTCGGTTTCAACAGCTAGTGCTGCCATTTCTGTTGTAGTGTCATTAACCATGATTCGAGAAAGAACAATTTCAGCTATCGTTTGGCTGGCCTTGCCATCTCCATAAATATTTTGGAATGTCCGTATTCCCTTATTTGCTTTTTTATTGGCCCAATCCATTGCTCTAATAATAGATTCAATTTTTAATCCAGCAAGAATTGCTATTTCTGAATTCACTGCTTCCATACGCTCCGTAGTTTTTCTACATACAACGACAGGAACACCCAGAGTAGACGCCTCTTCTTGAATCCCACCTGAGTCGGTTACAACAAAGTGTGAATCACCTAAAATATGACAACAATCGACATATCCTACAGGGTCCATCAAATGACAATTTTCAAGCACGCCCAATTTTGCATCGGCCGCTTCACGGGCAAGGTTATTGGGGTGCAGAGGAAATACTAATGCCAATTCTGGATGTCTCTTAAAAAAATCTGCGACACAAGAAATCCAGTCTTCCATTCCTTGGCCGGCGTTTTCTCTTCTATGCGCCGTCATAAAGACAGGCTTTCTACCGGCTGCTTTAATTTTGTTCAAAAGATTTAATGTTGCTGGCGTTGGTACTGATTGTAACGCCATCATTAAAGCATCAATTCCTGTATTACCTGTCAGGTAAACATTATGAGGAGCAATATTTTCTTTTATCAGTACGTCATAGGCCAATTTTGTTGGTGCCAAATGAATGTCAGCGATATTGGTTAAAATCTTTCGATTAATTTCTTCTGGAAATGGATTGAAATTGTCATAACTTCTAAGTCCCGCTTCGTTATGAATAACTGGAACTTTGTTTAAAAATGCCGCCAAACCCGACATAGCAGCAGTCGAGGTATCG
>Ga0066639_10002570_pt1 | contig 15860 bp, 16 predicted proteins | sample CryGeyCG2114_010_2_FD_59504 | JGI IMG/M metagenome (GOLD analysis project Ga0066639, IMG submission 59504) | Groundwater microbial communities from aquifer - Crystal Geyser CG10_big_fil_rev_8/21/14_0.10 | ecosystem: Environmental > Aquatic > Deep subsurface > Groundwater | place: USA: Utah...
CTCGCCCATTTCAGAAATTCTTGCTAAAATAGGTTCGAGCGTGGTTGTATAAATACACCATCCTTCGCTCAAGCTACGAAATGGTTTATAACCGAGTATAAAAGCAACCAAAATAAGGGGCTGTTTTTGCTTGACATTTCTAATAACAAAGTGCTATAATATAGAAATTGGACTTTGACAACTAAATCATCTCATGCCAGCTAAGGAGTAAACCATGAAAATAAAGCTGACAAGGGGCGGAGACAACTTTACCGCCCTGGTTGCCGACAGAGACGGCCCGATTGAAGGCCAACCAGTCATTTTTTTTCTAAATGGCCAAGCGCAAGGCGAGGCCGAAATAACAGACGAAAACGGACGGGCCGCCAAACAAATTCCCTTGCCCCGACAAGATTGTTTGGTGGAGGCACAAATTGCCGGAATAGCCGTTCGGACGCAGCTGGTAATTAAGTTTTCGGCACCTAAAGAACGACTACTCCACTCGCTTATTGTCGACCCGGAACGTGACGGAAATCGCGTCGTTGTTTATATTTTCGCGGCCGACGAGGCCGGTCGTGGCATTCCCGATGTTGACATCATTGTCCGCGACAATAAAAGGCAACAAATACTGTGTACGGATAAAAACGGCCGCACCCAGTATGAAGTTATCCTGCGGCCGGAAGAGAAAAAACGGCTCATGATCGAACCAGCCGCTTTTGGCGGCATCCATATCTGGGAAACCACCGTCAGAGGAAGGAGGCAGCTAAAATGAGCGAGCTACTTTCTGGGATACTTTCCGGACTTTTGTGGTTCGGCGCCATAGCCGGTCTCCTTTTCGGCGGCTGGCTCTGGTGGCGCTTGATGAAAAACCCCCAACTGAACAATCGCGTTTTGGCCGGCATGTGGATAATGTTTTTGCTGTTTTTGGTCGTCGCCATTGTGCGCGGCGGCGGACCAGTGGCGCTGAAATATATTCCGCCGCCGATTCAGGAATCTTGGCTTGAGCACTATCACGCTATTTCCTTTCAGTCTCCCCTGAAAAAATTACGCCTTGAACGAGAGCAAGCGATTCAAGCAGCCAAAAACCAACCGGTTGGCACCTGGTTTTGGTGGTGGTTGTGCGGCGGAACTTTTTTGTTAGCTCTTATTTCCACGCCAATCGCGTCTTGGGATGAAATCCAAAAAGCATACTTCGGCGTGGTAGACGCGCAACAACTGCGCCGCCAACGCTTCATTTTTGGGCAAAATCCAAACGAAGCGCCGGCTTCCGGACCCGCCATGGCCAATGCCGCCGTCGAGAGCGAAACCCGCCGGGTCTGGCGACTAATCAAAGCCTTTTTGCCGCTGGAGATTTTTAGCGAAATCTTCGGTGATTTTTTCCGCCGCCTCTTTCGGCGGGGCCACAACTAAGGGAGGGTTATTATGCTTCGTTGGTTGCCATTAATCATCGCCCTGCCCCTAGTCCTCATCCTAAGAATAGCGGGCCTCATAGATAACGTCTGGATGGCCTGTGCTATTGGGGCAGTTATTTTCATTTGGGTAATGCTGTGGCAAAACATTCCTTGGCCACGATGGCGTTTTCCTATTGCCACCCTGGCAATAATTATGATGCTGTCATCTGGCCTGTGGGGTGTCTCGGCCAAATACTGGTGGGAAGAAATCCGTGCCAGCGCTGATATTTCTTTGGGACTCCTGAAAAAAAGCTCTCAACGTAAAGGCCTATATGAAGCCTATCAAAAAAGCTATAAGCTGGAGCGGGACCAAGAAATGCTCCCGTCGCGCAACAAGGTATTGGGATCTTTACAGCTCTTAGAAGAGCAGCTCGGCGACAAGGATGGCGACAAATTAAAGGCCATCTATGATGCCCTACAGGAAAATCGCATCGATGCGAAGAGCGCCTGGGCAAGTGTTCGTGCCATCATCCAAAACATCAATGAAAATCGAAAGGCCGAAAGGGAAATAAAGGCCGAATTAGAATCGCGGCAGGCAAAACCTGTCCCACAAAAGGAAACGCGGTCTGGTTTTTGGACTATCGGCGGCCTGCTGGCTATCGGCGCGCTCCTGATCGTGGCTGGTTTATTCACCGGTCTGCGCAAACAGCTTGGTATAGTAGGGACTATCCTGCTGGTCATCGGGCTGTGCGCCGTGTTCTGGCCGGAAACCAGCCGGCAAGTTTGGCAAGGAGTGGCCGCGGCGCAAGCCGGCCGCGGCCAAGTATTCAAGCGCGAACTGGGCTGTCTGCGGCCCGGGCAAAAACACATCTGGCACGTAGACAAGGCACTCCCGTTTAACTACGGCTACCGATGGCTAGAAAGCAATCAACCAGTTGTCTGGAAAGCGCATCCGATCGGTGACCCGATAATTTGGTTTAAAAACCGGTCAAAACAGCGACATTTGTGCGCCTGGGTTGCCTGGCGGGGAGATATCCATCACCCGCCCATGGCACCGTTGACGCCATAACCGCGACCCGCGCGGCCAGTCAAAGCAACGCTTCTGACTGGCCCCGCGGGTCTTTTTTTATGGAATAAATAATGGTGGTTGGGATGAGCTTAAACACAGGTCTGGCCGCAAGCACCGTCTATCAGATAACATAGGTCGGACCGATGCTGCGCATCGGTCCGACCTATGTGGCGTTTCGCCTTGGAACGACTCATGCTGATAAATATATTATCATCCTTCTCCGCCCGCTGGCGGATTAAAACCAGCAACCGGTATGTTTATCGCCCCTCGCGTTTGCCCAAAATAAACCGCCCCGATATTCATCGGGGCGGTTTATTAAAAGATAAAATAAAAATTTTAGCGACCAATAAAACTGCCGATTAAATTCACAATACCATAGGCGAAGAAAGCGACCACAATTCCGATAATGCCGTAAAGCAGGGTGGTTTTGGCTTTGCCGCGGGTTTCCTCGCTGCTGCCGCCGGTAATAAACAGAAAGGCGGCGTACAAAATCATAATCACCGCGATAATGGCGATAATGCCTGAAACCCAGTCTCTAATCGATTGTAAAATATTAAAAAGACCGGAAGCGCTTTGCGCCGCTGGCGTTTGAAACGGATTTTCCACGGCCAGAACCGGCGCGGCTAAAAGCAGAAGCGAAAAGCTGGTTGCGGCCACTTTTAATGTTTTTTTCATAACTCTCACCCCCTCTCTTTGTTTGTCTTTAAATTATTACCAAAGTAAGTAAAATTAGTATCCTATTTCTCGGTTAATGGCATTCCAGTCGCCGGCCCCGCCACCCGAACTACCGCCCAAAAAACTGCCCACCAAACTGACAATTCCGTAAGCCAAAAAAGCGATAAAAATGCCGACAATCGCCCAGGTCAGTGTTTTTTTGGCCGTCCCCAGCCGGTCGGAATCGCCACCCGAAGTGATAAACAGAAAGGCGGCGTAAAGCATCATAATCACCGCAATAACCGCCACAATCGCCGAAAACCAGTCGCGGATATTATTTAAAATTTGGACCACATCGGCCACTTTTAAATTATTTAAATCAACCGCCCAGACCGCCAGCGGCAAAAAAAACAAAGAACTGATAATAAAAATCCGACTAATTTTACCCATAGTTTTATTTTAATTGATTAACTGGCGCCCAAAATATCTTTAATTAAACTAATCAGTCCCTTGGCAACCAGCAAAACCGCCGTGCCGACAATTGCCCAAGTAAGCGCTTTTTTGGCGGTTTTGACTTTTTCTTCGTTGCCGCCAGAAGTCAAAAACAAAACCGCGGCGTAAAGGACCATAATCACCGCGATGGGAATACCAACCATTAGTAAATAGCCCGCCAACCGATTAACCAGAGTGGAAAAATCCCTGGTTTGTAAAAAATTAGGCAGAGAGCCACCACCACCCTCTCCCGATTTACCAACAGCTAAAGTCTGTAATCCACTAAGTAGCCAAGTAAAAATCAACAAACAAACCAGCCCAAACCGAATTTTTTTATGATGGCGGTTTTTATAAGCCATATTTTTGGTTAGTTAAAACGCGCAGCAAGGTGTTAATCAGCAGCCAGGAAGTGTAAACAATCACCAGCCCGACAATCACGCTGGTCATAATTTTTTTGCCTTGGCCGACCCGCTCTTCGTTGCCGCCAGAAGTTAATAATATTATACCGCCCCAGACCAGCAAAAGTCCAGCCAGCGGCGGCACAATCGCCTTGACCGCAAAATTGATGATATTAACAATCATCTCTTGCAAGTTAGCCCAATTACAACCGGCGCCAGAACAATTCGCCGTCAGTTTAGCCCCAGCCGGCGCGGCCACCAGCAGACAAATCAGCATCGCCAGCGGTAAATATTTAATTTGGTTAAAATTTAAGCGCATTTATTTTTAATTACTGGACCGGTGCGGCTAACAAATTAACGCGGGCGGCGGCGCGCTGGATAGCGGTATTAACCGTCGCTTTGCCCAAAACCACTTCATCAATCATATCGGCTAAAATTTGTTCCACCGCCACGTTGTCTGGTTGATACCAACTTTTGGCCGTTAACGCCTGTTCGGCAAAAACCCCCAGCCGGCTATCGCCCTTCTGCGTTTCAATTAAATCGCGGCGGGCGGCTGGGCGCCCAAACAGTGCTAAATACTTCTGGGCGTTGTCTTTCTGCGCCAACCACCAGAGAAACGACCAAGCCGCTTGCTTTTGGGAACCGGTTTTACTAACCACAAACGACCAGTAATTAGCGTAGTTGGCTTTGGTGGTCACGTTGGCGGGTTGGGGCATTAGCGCCACCGCAAAATTCAGATGGGGCGATTTAGCTTCCAGTGTTAATAAATTATAGGCGTAGTTGAAAATCATCGCCGCCTCACCTTCGGCAAAAGCGTCCAGCGAATAATCTTTTTGGTTGTTCCAGGTATAAACGCTTTTTTGTTGGCTGGCAAAATCAGTGTAAAAGCGCAGGGCTTCTTCGCCGGAACTATATGATTGCCCCCCCCGATCAATTGCCTGGTCAAAGGTGGCTTTGTTTGTTTGCCGGTCAAACATTTGGGTGCCGGTCTGCAGCATCAGTAAGGATAAAATATCGGTTGAGCGGTTGATGTTGCGGGCCGTACCCAAAGCCGCTCCTGAGCGCAAAACATTGCCGTTGCCGTCTTTGATGGTCAGTCGCTCCACGTCTTGGGAAAACTCATCCCAGTTAAGCGGCGGCCGCGCCAGGCCTTCTTCGTTAAAAAAATCCTTATTCCAGAACAGAGCCAACGTATCGCACCAGACCGGCAGGCTGTAAATCCGCCCCTGCTGATCGATAAAATCGTTCGCCGCCACATCCACAAAGACATCCCGAAATTCCCGCAGGCTCATGGCGGCGCCAGGCAACGGCTCCATTTTATTTTGGTGCTTGGGCAGCCAGGTGTTGTGCGCTAAAAAAACATCCGGACCGCGGCCGGTGGCCAGCGCGTCCAGCAATTCTTTTTCGTAATTGTCGTAGGTCTTTTTAAAATAATTGACCGTTGTTTCCGGATAAACCGCGTTATACAGTTCAATTATTTTTTGCATCTCGGTCGAATCGTCAAAAAGGCCCCAGACCACGATTTCGGCTTTTTGCGGGCTGACATTTTGTTTTAAACCATACTTAAAAGCCAAAAAGCCGCCGGCGATAATTAAAACGCCGATAGCCGCCAAAATGATTTTTCTTTTATTTATCATAAGTATTAATGGTGGAAATAGCCGGACACGGGACTATCCAACGCGCAGCATCGGTCCGTCCTGTGTTTAATTGTAATTTATCAAATAAAATATTCGTGCGTATTCATCTATTAACTCTTTTATTTGACAAAAATCAAACCGTAATGGAAATTACCCGTGGGTAAATTTTGCAAAAATAAGGCACCCTGTTTTTTAGCCAGTTCTTTCAGCTCCACAGCGCCAAGGCGCCAACCTTCCCGCGGCCCGATAGTTAGATCGTCTGCCCGCCAGTCAATCACCACCAGCCGACCCTGAATCCTTAAAATGCGCAGGGCTTCTTTTAAAATCGCTTCTTTTTGCTGACTTTGGTAAAGTGTGTTGGCTAAAATGACAAAATCGCATTCAGCATTGCCAATTGGCGCGCCGCCTTCTTTTTCCAGGTTGCCACGCACGGTTTCGATGTTTTTCAGGTTTTCGGCCAGCGCCCGATTTTCCACTTCGGCCAGAGCGGCCGGCAGAACATCCACCGCCCAAACGCGACCCGTCTCGCCCACCATTTTAGCCAGTGGAATAGTAAAATAGCCGTGTCCGCACCCCAAATCCGCCACCCGGGCGCCAGGCTTTATTTGCAGCTGCGAAATAACCGCCTTAGGGTTAATAAATCCGCCTGAACCGACTGTGTTTTTCATTCTGGATTGGTTTTGTTCCACTATCTGTTTTTTTAATAAACGGCTTTGTTTTAGATGGTCGTTACCGCCACCACCTGATCGCCAGTATTAATTTTCATCACCCGCACGCCTTGAGTCGCCCGCCCCAAAGAAGAAACAGAAGCGATCGGCGTGCGAATAATCTGGCCCTTGGCCGAGATGATAATTAAGTCTTCTTCTTGCGGGTCAAGAACAAAAGCAGAAACAAGCGCGCCTGTTTTTTTGGTTACACTGGCGGCTCGCAACCCAGAACCACCGCGGCGCTGGCGCTTGAAAAGTTTCAGCGCGGTTCTTTTGCCATAACCATTTTCGGAAACCATCAGTAGCTCGCCAGGCAACTGTTTTTGTCCGGCTGGGACAGGAATAACCCCCATACCCACCACCCAATCGTCCTTTTTTAACCGAATTGCTCGAACCCCAGCCGCTGTGCGGCCCATCGGCCGAACATCTTTTTCCGAAAAACGAATGCTTTGCCCACTTCTGGTAATCACCATAATTTCGTCAGTCCCTTCGGAAATCCGCGCCCACGACAGAGTATCGTCTTTTTGCAACCGAATAGCATTTAGTCCGTTGCGGCGCACATTAGCAAAATCAGCCAGCGGGGTTTTTTTAATTATACCATTTTTCGTCGCCATGACCAAAAATTTATCTTTTTTGAAGCCCTCGTCCTGTTTGTCCTCTTTTTTATTTTGCCGCACCGCCACCATTGTGGTTACCGCCTCACTGGTGGCCAGTTGCAAAAAGTTAACAATCGCCTGCCCTTTGGCCACCCGGCTGGACTCGGGAATTTCATAGGCCCGCACTTGAAAAACTTTGCCGCTGTTAGTGAAAAAGAGCAAGTTATCGTGCGTGGAAACAGTAAACAGATAATCAACCGCGTCCGCTTCGCGTGTCGCCATGCCGATTAAGCCCTTGCCGCCGCGGCGCTGCGCCCGGTAATTTTTGGGGTTCATTCTTTTAACATAACCGCCCTTGGTCATGGTAATAATACATTCTTCGTTCGGAATCAGGTCTTCTTCTTTAAATTCTCCTACCGGCGAAGCAAACACGCGTGTTTTGCGCTCATCGCCGTATTTTTGCTTGATTTCGGTTAGTTCTTTTTTGACCACCCCTAAAATCTTTTTCGGACCCTGTAAAAGATCTTGCAAGTAAGCGATTAATTTTTTCTTTTCCTTTAGTTCGTCATCGATTTTTTTACGCTCCAGCCCCGCCAAGGTCTGCAGCTTCATTTCTAAAATGGCTGTGGCCTGCCGTTCTGAAAGCTTAAACTTGGAAATCAAGTTTTGCTGGGCAATTTCTTTGGTGGCTGATTTTTTAATGACGGCAATCACCTGGTCAATGTGGTCCAGTGCCTTTTTCAGCCCTTGTAAAATATGCGCCCGCTCTTTGGCTTTTTCCAGCTCAAAACGCGTTCGTCTTTCCACCACTTCCTGCCGATGGCGCAAATAATGCTCAATAATATTTTTAAGCGAAAGCACCTGCGGTTGCAACCCATTGTCGGTTAGCGCCACCATATTGAAGTGAAAGGTCTTTTGCAGGTCTGTCAGTTTAAACAAGCGGTTTAAAATCTTTTGCGGATAAGCGTCGTTTTTTAAATCAACCACTACCCGGACGCCTTCCCGGTCCGATTCATCGCGCAGATCTTTGATGCCGTCCACTTTTTTGGTTTTAACCAATTCCGCCATTTTTTCCAGTAAACTGGCTTTGTTCACCTGATATGGAATTTCACTGACAATAATTTGGAAACGCCCCTTTTTATCCTCGACAATTTCAGCTTTGGCCCGCACCACCACCGGCCCGCGGCCGGTGGCGTAAGCGTGCGCCAACGCTTTTTTATCATAAATTTGGCCACCGGTGGGAAAATCTGGGCCCTTAATGAAAGCTAGCAAATCTTCACCGGTTGTTTTGGGCCGGTCAATCAGGGCAATCGTCGCGTTCACTACTTCGGTTAAATTGTGGGGTGGGATATAAGTAGCCATACCCACCGCGATCCCGACCGAACCATTAAGCAGGAGCTGCGGCAGGCGGGCCGGCAAAACAGTTGGTTCTTGACGGCTGCCGTCATAGTTGTCAATAAAATTAACCGTCTCTTTTTCAATGTCGGTCAGCATTTCTTCGGCAATCGCCGCCATTTTTGCTTCGGTGTAACGCATCGCCGCCGCCGCGTCACCGTCCATTGAACCAAAATTGCCTTGGCCAAAAACCAGTGGGTAGCGCATGGAAAAATCTTGCGCCAGCCGGACCATCGAATCGTAAACCGCCACGTCGCCGTGCGGATGATATTTGCCTAAAACCTCACCCACCACCGTCGCTGATTTTCGGAATTTAGCGCCAGCGCGTAAGCCCAGGTCCCACATCGCGTATAAAATACGCCGGTGGACCGGCTTTAGCCCGTCCCGCACGTCAGGCAACGCCCGGCCGACAATTACCGACATCGCGTAATCTAAATAGGCCTCCTGCATTTCCTGGGTAATCTCTTGGGGTTGAACGCGGCCCAATTCTTTTTTTTCTGTTTGGTTGGTTTCTTTTTTGGGAGCCATAAAATAAAATCAATTCTGCGGCAGCTGGGCGGGTGCCGCCGTTGTTTCTTTAAAAATTGACTGGCTTGTTTGGCCAGCATCATTTTGGCCGAAATCAGCCCGGTCGGTTGTCTCTGTCTGAAAAATTGCCGCTTTTAAGGTCGCCCACAGGCCGGGAATTTCTTTTTTAGCCACCTGATAATTCGCCTGGACCTGCGAAAAAGCCTGGTTCTGTTCTTTTTTGTCTGCGGTCACTCCGCCCAGCAAATGGCTTAAGGAAAAAAGCCAAAAAGAAAAGACAAAAACCATGGATAACCCAACACAAATCCACATCAAGCGAACTCTTTGTTTGTATGGTTTTTGCTGGATTTTCCCTAGCCAGTCAGCTAACGACAAAGCTTTAAAGTAGCCGCCGCTTCCACCGGCAAATTAAATTAGCCGGTTGGTTTTTTGCCCGCAGCTGTTTTGTTTATTTGTTGTTTAAATTTTGAAAACAACCACTTTTAATTGCTCCTCGGCCGGCAAATCTTTCTTTTTTAAAACTAATTTTTCTACCACTTCACCTGCGCCCACTTCTTTCAAAAAGTCATCCACGCTGCCAAGCGGTATTTTTAGATTTTTTAATTTATAATGCATCGGGATAACGATTTTAGGTTCAATTTGGTTGACTGCCAAGGCAGCCGCCGCCGCATCCAGCGTATATTTGCCGCCAACCGGCACAAACAAAACATCCACTCCGTTCAGCCCCTCCAACTGTTCGGCGGTCAATTTCTCCTGTCCCAAATCACCCAGATGGCACAAGGTCATTTCTTCTGTTTTAAAAGTAAAAATAATATTAGTGCCGCGTTCTTGGCCGGCTTGCGCATCATGAAAACTGGAAATACCTTTAATAAAAATACCCTTCACCTCAAATTCGCCCGGCGTATTAAGCACCATGGGCTCGCCACCAACACTGGCTGTATTATTGTGATCATAATGCTGGTGAGAAATTGTCACAATATCAGCCTGCAGCCGCGGCGGCACCAGCCCCACCTCTTTGGCAAACGGGTCAGTAATAATTGTCACTTGGCCAGCGGTTTGGCTTGAGCCGGAAGTTTGGATTTTAAAACAGGAATGGCCATACCAAGATATCACCATAAGTTTAGATTCTAATGAATAAAAGCGAGGAGCAGCCCCCGCTTTTTAAATATAGCATTTTAGCTAAAACTTTTCAACCCGATTTGTGCGCCAACCCTTGCTAAAATTAAATTTTTCCCTTATACTGCTTTTTGTATGACTGCAACAAAAACCTCAACAAGCAAAGAAAAAAAAGAGTTGGCTGATTTGGTCAGCCAGCACACCCAATCGCTCCAAATCGACGATTTAGTGGAGGGTGAAATTGTCGATATCGGCAAAAATAGTATTTTTGTTGATCTGGGCAACCGGGGTACCGGCATTATTTTCGGCCGGGAGATCAAAGAAAACCGCGCCGCTTTCAAGGATTTTAAAAGGGGCGATAAAATTTCCGGTGTCGTGGCGGAAACTGATAATGAACATGGCTACATTGAATTATCACTAAAAAAAGCCTTTCGCGAACAGGCCTGGAAAGATTTACTGGAAGCCCAAAAAGAACAAAAAGTTATTTCGGTTAAAATTACCGCGGCCAACCGAGGCGGCCTGATCGTGAATGCCTTTGGTTTGTCCGGTTTTCTGCCGGTCTCGCAACTGGCCAGCGAAAACTATCCCCGCGTGGAAGAAGGTGATAAAAATAAAATTTTACAGCACTTAAACAAGTTCGTCAACAAAGAGATGAAGGTTAAGGTTTTGGACGCTTCGCCCGCTGAAGAAAAATTAATTTTTTCCGAAAAAGCAACCAGCGAACAGCGCCTGGAGGAGGCCTTAAAAGAATACCGGGTTGGCGACGTAGTGGAAGGAGAAATTTCGGGCGTGGTTGATTTTGGCGCTTTTATTAAATTTGCCACTAAAAATAAAGAGTCGGAAAAAGCCAATTTTTTAGAAGGCCTGGTCCACATTTCTGAACTTGACTGGCAATTAATCGAAAACCCCCGTGACGTGGCGGCGGTTGGTGACCGCGTTAAAGCTAAAATTATCGGTATTGATAATAATCGCCTCTCTTTGTCGCTGAAAGCGCTCAAAAAAGATCCCTGGACCGGCGCCGACCAAAAATACCAGCCAGGCCAAAAAATTAAGGGCCAAGTAGTTAAATTCAACCCCTTTGGCGCTTTTGTCAAACTGGATAAAAATATCCAGGGGCTGGTTCATATTTCGGAGTTTGACAACGACCCGGAAAAAATGAGGCAGCGCTTAAGCGTGGGTGAAAAATATGATTTTCAAATTGCTTCTTTGGATATGCCCGCCCACAAAATGGCCTTGTCTTTGGCGGAACAGAAAGAAAAAACGTCCAAAATCTCTAAAACCCCAGCCGCCAAAAATGCTAAATCATAAATTTAAAATTCAAAACAAATTCTGGACTATAAACTCTAATCTTCAAATAAATAATCTTCTATTTATCTTTTTAGGCTTGACCATATGGCCTTTATAGATAAATTTTGCCGATTCTTTTTGAAGTTAGAAATTTAGAATTTACGATTAAGCCGTGAAGCCTCTTTTCAAAAACTTAGCTTATGTTTTATTGGCCTTTATTGTTATCTCGGCTGTTTTTTCGCTGTTTGGCGATTCGACCAAACCCGCTGCCATTACCCTCTCCCAACTGGCCGAAAAAATTAAGCAGGGCCAAGTTAAACAAATTACGGTTTCCGAAAATGATTTAACTGTTTTACTTCAAGACAATACCGCCCAACAGACCAAAAAGGAAACCGAGAACTCGCTGACCCAAACCCTGCAAAATTACGGCGTCACCGCCGAAATGCTGCAAGCGGTTAACCTGGAAATCAAATCTGCTTCCGGTTTAAAATTTTGGCTGGTTACCCTACTGCCTTTTTTGATCCCTTTGTTTTTCATCGGTTTTTTACTGTTTTTTATGCTGCGCCAAGCCCAGCGCGGGTCTAACCAGGCCTTTGGCTTTACTAAGTCGCTGGTGCGTATGATTATGCCTCAAGACAAAAAAAAGCCCAAAACCACCTTTCAAGACGTTGCCGGTTTAATTGAGGCCAAAGAAGAGCTGGAAGAAGTGGTTGATTTTTTAAAAAATCCCAAAAAATTTCTGGCTCTGGGCGCTAAAATTCCCAAGGGCGTCTTGCTGGTCGGGCCACCGGGTACCGGTAAAACCCTGCTTTCGCGGGCGGTCGCTGGCGAAGCAGTGGTTCCTTTTTTCCATATTTCCGGCTCGGAATTTGTTGAGCTTTTTGTCGGCGTAGGCGCTTCGCGCGTCCGGGATACTTTTTTGCTGGCTAAAAAAAGCGCCCCCTCTATTTTATTTATTGACGAGCTGGATGCTATCGGCCGCCACCGCGGCGCCGGCTTGGGCGGCGGACATGACGAACGCGAGCAGACGCTTAACCAAATTTTAGTGGAAATGGACGGCTTTGATAAAAATGACCAAACGATTGTGCTAGCTGCCACCAATCGGCCTGATATTTTGGACCCGGCGCTGTTGCGCCCGGGCCGCTTTGACCGCCAGGTTGTTTTAGACCTGCCCGACATTAAAGACCGCGCCGCTATTTTAAAAATCCACACCCAGGGCAAACCGCTGAAAAAAAATGTTGATTTGCGCCAGATTGCCGAGCGCACACCGGGTTTTTCGGGCGCTGATTTAGCTAACTTGATGAATGAGGCAGCCATTTTAACCGCCCGCCAGGGCCAAAAAGAAATTGGCATGGAACAGTTAGTTTCTTCGATTGAAAAAGTGATGCTCGGACCGGAAAGACGCAGTTTTGTCTTGTCCGCCAAAGAGAAAAAAATTGCTGCTTACCATGAAGCCGGCCACGCTTTAGTGGCTAGTTCCCTGCCCCACACCGACCCGGTGCGCAAGATATCTATTATTTCCCGCGGCCGCGCCGCTGGCTATACGCTGAAACTACCCACCGAAGACAAGCACTTTCATTCTAAAACCGAATTTCAAGAGGAACTCGCGGTTTTGCTGGCGGGCCACGCCACCGAAAAAATGATTTTTGGCGATATAACTACCGGCGCCTCCAGCGACCTGGAAAAAGCCAGCGAACTGGCCCGCAATTTAGTGATGCGCTGGGGCATGTCTGATAAATTGGGACCGATTACTTTTGGCGACCGTGATGAACTGATCTTTTTGGGCAAAGAAATTTCCGAACAAAAAAATTATTCCGAGAACACCGCCAACCAAATTGACCAAGAAGTCAATCTGCTTATCGGTCAAGCCCTGAAAAAGGCCCAAGACATTTTAAAAAACAAAAAAAGCGTTTTAGAAAAAATCGCCCAACGCCTGCTCGAAAAAGAAACTATCGAAAAAGAAGAATTTGAAGAATTGATAGGCGTGAGCAAATAATAATTTTGGGAGCGCATAGAACTGCCGCTTTAACCATCAAAGCTATGCGTCTTAAAAGGGGGGCCTGTAGCTCAGCGGTAGAGCGCCACGCTTATAACGTGGATGTCGATGGTTCGACTCCATCCAGGCCCACCTCATATAAATATTAGTTTTTGTTAAATTGGGTGCGTAGCTCAGTTGGTTAGAGCGTCTGCTCGACACGCAGGAGGCCAGAGGTTCGACTCCTCTCGCACCCACAATTGTTAAACCCGCAAACAGAGGCCGGACCGATGCTGTGTATCGGTCCGGCCTCTGTTTTTATTTAATTTTAAACATTCTAAAGTCCTAAAGCCGCTAATTTCTAAAACCCCTAAAAACGGTTTTTATTTGCCTAAAAAAATATTTTGCGCCACAATGGATTTATGCGCACCAAAATCACCCCGACAGAAACTGACCAGCGCCTGGATATTTGGCTGGCAACTAAATTTCACACCAAATCACGCCACTTTTTACAAAAAGAAATTAAGGCTGGGCGAGTTTTAGTTAATCACAAAACCAAAAAACCAAGCTATAAACTCAAAGCGGGTGATGAAATAAAAATTAAATTAAAAGAACCCCAACCGTTTAAACTTAAGCCCAATGGACTGGTCCAGTTTGAAATTTTACAAACAACTAAAGATTTTATAGCAATCAACAAACCGCCCGGACTAGCCGTCCACCCGGGCGCTCCCCCGCGCAATGACACACTGGTTAGCGGTTTACTGGCTAAATTCCCAGAAATTAAAGATGTTGGCGACGCTCCTAATATTCGTCCCGGCATCGTCCATCGGCTGGACAAAGACACTTCCGGCGTGATGCTGGTTGCCCGCCACCAGGCCAGTTTTGAGTGGCTAAAACAACAATTTGCTCAAAGGAAAGTGCAAAAAATATATTTAGCTCTGGTGGCGGGCCGCCCCAAAAAGTCAGCTGGCACCATTGAAAATTTTTTAGCACGCTCTAAAAGCAATCCAACCAAACAAACCGTCATCGGGCGCAAAACAAATAGCCGTCTGAAAATCAAGGCGCGACCGGCTAAAACAAAGTTTAAAATTCAAAAAAGCTGGCCAAGCTACACTCTGCTTGTTTGTCAGCCGCAAACCGGCCGCCAGCATCAAATCCGAGTGCACCTTCGTTTTTTAGGCACACCGATTGTTGGCGACCCCAAATACGGACCACGGCAGGATAAATTAAGCAAAAAGCTCCGGCGGCAGTTTTTGCACGCCCAAAGTATCAGCTTCCGTTCGCCAGACGGCAGAAAATACAGAATTTCTGCTCCGCTCTCTCGAGACTTGCTCCGGTTAATCACTTGCCTTGACTAACTGCCGAAAAAATGTAAAAATGGCCTTGTATCTGGCACTTGATCACCCCATTTCTGGGTGCTTATTTTTTAACAAACCATGTTTAATTATATGACCAGTAAATTAGACCAATTTAACCAAAAAACAGCAAAAGCCGCGGGGCGCCAGATTCCGAAAATCCGTCCCGGCTACACGGTACGCGTTTACCAAAAAATCATGGAGGCGGGCAAAGAGCGACTACAGCCCTTTGAAGGATTAATAATCGCGGTTAAACACGGCTACGGATTGTCGGGAACTTTTACCGTCCGCAAAATCGCTTCCGGCGTTGGCGTTGAACGCGTTTACCCGTTTTTTTCACCTAACGTAGCGAAAATTGATATTTTGAAAAAATCCCGAGTTCGGCGGGCTAAACTTTATTTTATGCGCCAGCGCTTTGGCCGTTCAGCCCGAATGAAAAGCTTGGCAGTTCCCGGCCAGGAAACTATAATAATGGAGAAGGAAGAAAGGCCCGTGGTCCAAACAGCCGAAAAAAAATCTACGACCCAGAAAGCTTCGCCATCAGAAAAAAAGCAGGGGGAGCCAAAAACCGAAAACAAGGCCCAAGCAGAGTCGGCCAAATAGCCCCTTTTTATTTAAATAAGGCTTGGCGGGCGTGGTGGAACTGGCAGACACGCAAGCTTGAGGGGCTTGTGGCCGCAAGGCCTTGGAGGTTCAAATCCTCTCGCCCGCACCATTTTTAAACCACTGAAATTGGGACAGTTAGCTTAGTGGTAGAGCGACTCGTTTATTCACCCCGTTAAAACTTTTGGACGGTTAGCTCAGTGGTAGAGCGACTCGTTTACACCGAGTAGGCCGTAGGTTCAATCCCTACACCGTCCACCGGTGAATCCAAAGATTTCTACGGGGCAAGCCAAGTGGGTCGCAGGTTTAATCCATACACCGTCCACCGCGTAAAGAAAATTTCATAAATTTTCCGCGCGGTGGGCGGGCGGCGCTAAATTATGTTCAAGTGCCGGGTGTTGTGCCGGGGTAGCTCCCCGTAAAGCTCTCCGCCAAATGGCGGATCGCCACGGGGCAGACAGTGGTAGATTGCGCCCAAGTGCCGGGCGTTGTGCCGGGGTAGCTCAGTGGTAGAGCACATGACTGAAAATCATGGTGTCGGGAGTCCGATTCTCCCCCCCGGCACTTGGGCGCAATTTTACATAACTGAAAATTTTACCCCGTCTTGCACAGCAAGTCTTCGGAGCATGGTGTCAGGAGTCCGATTCTCTCTCCCCTCCCCGGCACCACGTGAAAATTTAT
>Ga0066639_10002574_pt1 | contig 15845 bp, 7 predicted proteins | sample CryGeyCG2114_010_2_FD_59504 | JGI IMG/M metagenome (GOLD analysis project Ga0066639, IMG submission 59504) | Groundwater microbial communities from aquifer - Crystal Geyser CG10_big_fil_rev_8/21/14_0.10 | ecosystem: Environmental > Aquatic > Deep subsurface > Groundwater | place: USA: Utah...
CCAAGTACCAATTGCTTGTTTTTTCAACGGTATGCTTACCGCAGCCAGATCCTTTTTAAATGCGCTCACCTGATCCTCGGGAGTGTTTTCAGGCGGCGTGATCTGATCAATTTCTCGAGAAAAGGCGATTGCCCAACGGGCCAATCGATGCATCGCCGCAATTGCCCACGGCCCGCCAGCATTAACAGCCTTCAGGTATATTGGATTCAATCTCTTAAAAAAGTCGAGTCGCTGCTTTAATCCAATATTTAATTTTTCTTGTGGGAAGATTAATGGAGCAAAATTTTGCTGCTCCTCAAGTATTACGCCCAAGCGGTACCTGGCATACCCAACGAACGGCGAATACTCGCCGGCCTTTAGTTTAAGATCAGCAACTTTTGAATATAAACTCACCGCTTTCTTAAAATCTTTCAAATTAAAGTAAATATCGGCCTGTCGTGCAATACATTCGGCTTCAAATTGATGTGGACCCTTTGCGCAATTTTCAAGAAACTTGGTAGCGCGAGATTCATTTTTTTCATCAATGTTCATCTTGGCTAATTTTAGAGTCACCCACCAACGATCATCTGATTTTGGAAATTTAACCAAATGAGATTCGAATAATTTACTTGCCCGCTCAGCGTCGCCAGTTCCATCTGCTACTTGAGCGGCGGTTAGCAATGAGACCGCATCGTTAGACTTGTCTCCCAATCGCTCAAATGCCAATGAAGCGCGCTTGAACTTGCCTTGGATAAAGAGGCCGGTAGCCAAAGATTTCATCTGCGCTATCGCTTTGTCGCTTTTAGGAAATTTTTCAAACCATTCCAAAAGGACTCGCTCCGAATCTTCCCACTCATCAGCTTTCGAATAAGCACTTATTGCATTGGCGTAGGCCTGTTCCGTTTCATTGGCACTTCCCGAATGTTTCGCATACTTTTCGTATTCCGCGGCGGCATCTTCATATTTTTCTTCTTTTTCATAGGCAGCGATTTTTCCAATCTTCAATCGCTTTTGCAATTCAGAAATCTTCTTATCGATTTTTCCCTTTCCAGATTTTCGATCGTATTCCATCAATTTTGAATTCGATTTCAATTCTCCTAAGACATCAATCAAATTATCCGAAGTGGCGTAAAATGCCTTTGCGCCTTCCTTGTTTGGATCCTTAAGGTCGTCTTCATGCAATTGAATCAAAAGTAAGCCGGCAGTCTGCGCTTGTTCGCTATTTGGCCACTTCTCAACAATAGACTCGGACCGTTCAATCGCTTCTTCTCTAGTAACGCGATATCCTGCCAGCACCTGTGCTGAACGCAAACTTGCTTCTCTTGCTTCTTTCGTATCCTTAATTGACTCGACAAGCTGATCTGAAGCGGACACAAATTCGCGCTCAAGTGCTGAAGGCTCCTTGGGGTTCTTCTTTTTTCTAACCTTTGCTTCGGCCTTTAGGGCATCCGCCAACGATCCTACCCAGAGTGCTCCCGCTTTTTTTGAGTATTTTTCGTCAGACGACTTCACTATTTCAGAATAAATTTGGGAAGCTTCTTTGGACTTCCCTAATCCCTGTTTCACCTCAGCCAAGTACATCTTTATCTCATTGGTTTCATGACGAGAATCATCGGCTACTAAAAAATTAAGCAAATAGACCGAATAGAAAGCCTCTGCATTTTTCAACGCCGATTTTTTATTTTTCTTTCTATATACCTCATGCTGCCCAGTCGCAGTTTTTCGGGTGAGCGCTTTTAAATTTGTTTGTGACCGATTTGTTTCAGAATCACCGGTGGAAACAATTCTTACTTTTTTCAGCATTTCAATAGCACTACCGTATCGACCACTATCAATTTCAATGGCCACCATTTTAGCCTGCGTTTGCACAGTCATGTTGGCATCAGGGTTAGTCTTTAAGATAGTATCGTAAACTTGAATCGCTCTCTTTTTTTGAGCCTTTCGTTCAAACTCAGCAGCCAATGTGTGCAGCATTCTAGGGTAGTAATCTTTTTCGCCCGCAACTTTACCAAAATATCCGATAGCCTCGTTTGCTCTACCTTGCTCAGTCATGAATAACGCCATATCACGCAAGGCTTCTTCCCTAATCGAAACATATTTTTCATCATCAGCACGTGCTTCGGCGATGGCAACTTTCATCGTGTCGATGGCGTCGTTATATCGTTTTAGTCTGTATTGAGTCCAAGCAATCTTATGATTCAAATAGGCGCGATGTTCAGGACTACTTTTTTCAAGCGCCTTTCGAAAATAAACTTGAGCCATCTTGTGATTCCGATTGGCAAAATAATTTTCTGCAATCTCGCGATAGGCTTCGAACACAAACGGAGAGCTTGGAAAAAGAGAAGCTAACTTTTGATAATACACTATGCTTGATTTTTTATTGCCAAGCTCGGCATGATTAAAAGCCAGAAAATAATAAACTCGATCCATTTTGGAATAGTTAATTTTAAGTCTTAAAATATCTTCGCAAGCATCGATGCCTTCTTTTAGAAACCTTTTTGAATAGGTTCGATCGATAAGGTCCGGCTTCTCTCCTCGTTCAATTCTTTTTTCATGGGCCCGGCCTTCAAGAAAAAATCCGGCGCGATACGCCTCAAGATTAAGCTCAGCGAGTCGAAAATAAAGATCTGCTTTTCGGCGCTTTGGCTGTTTTCGTCCGATAGTAATTCTGAGCTGATCAATTTCTTGCTGACGAAGGTCTCGAATTTTGCCTTCTTTATTTGTTTCAACGGCTTCGAACTCCCGATTAGAATATGGGCGCGCGTTCACGGCATTTGATATTAACAAGAATAATGTAATCCCGACTGGCATCCACGAGAAGCGACTAAATATTTTCTTTTTTTGATCCGCCGATGAGTGGTTCATCCTAACTACACTCCGACTTGAGACCGAACACATAATCCCCTAATTCATCAATCCAAAATTCGCCGTTAAACGACCACCAGTACTGATTGCTAAGTCGATCCGAAGTGACCGCTCCACGCTTACGGCCTTCTACCCGGGGGGTTTCGTCCATGAGTTGTTCTTTTGCCAAACGAAGCATTTCGAGTTTTATGAAATCCATTTTCTCGAAATCAGATATTAATACGCGATGATAATCAATCAGGCTATTCTTGACGTAGGCTCCGCCCAGCTGTGCGATTGATTTTTTTCTCCAGCTCAGAACGTTTTGTAAAAATCCAGGAAAACCCTTCCTCGGATCTCCAGTCGCACCTGTGAGGGATGCGCCAAATCGTGCAACAGCGACCTCTTCTGAAGCAACCGAAGACTCTGATGCCACTAAATTTCTAAAATAAGCGCTTCTAATAAATCGATTGATCAATCGGCCTTCGTTATCTGCCTTATGCAATGGATTAGCCAAGACAACTTTTCCTTTTTCGTAGAAAGGCTTAAGTAGATTTTTATTACTCTCAACAAATCTTTTTATATCTTTTGCAAGCTCGCCGTACTTTGAGGAAAACTCTTCCATTACCAAGCGTGCGTCGCCGTATAAACAGAGAGCAAGATAACTTTGAGCCCTGAGAACATCCACCTCTGAATTATGTATAAACCCAAGCATTGGCGATTTATACGTTACGAGCTTGCCAAGTGCACGATTGTAATCTTTCACTGAAAAATAAGTCCACGCCTGCTCAAAAAGTATATCAGTCCAAACGAAGCTAGATTTATCTATTTTTGTATAATACTCATCCGCTTCTTTAAATTTATTCATTTGATAGTAGGAACGAGCCACACCGGCTGTGCACCGCTCATGCAAATCAATTGCCTGTTGTTTTTGGGTTTCAATCCAGACCGCACTTTTACTTTTGTCGTGACCTTGATACTTACTCACTAGTTGCTCGGCACGATCGGCACAATCTTTGAAATCGTCGACTGCGTTGTCGCTTTGATTCATAATCGCGAATGCCGTCGCACGCATTTGAAGTGAATTTGGATAAACGGAACTGGATGGACTGATACCCGAAAAATATCTCGCCGCCTTTTCATAATCAGCTTTTAACAACGCTGCTTTTCCAATCGCATACAAATATGCATTTTTGCTGTTGTCTGTGTAATCGGCTTGAGTGGTGTATTTAGCAAGTTGTCTTCGAATCAAATCGACACCAACGTGCTGTATAAGAGTTTCGGTATAAGTTAAAACAGATCGAATTGCGGTGCGATTTTTTGTAGTAAGGGTTCTAATATAAAAATATGAGGCTGAGTGATAAAGCCCCGCCCGCATTAATCCACGAGTCGTTTTATAATAGGCCTCACCGTCTTTAGCTTTAGAGAGCTGCGCGGCTTGAAACGCGTACCGCGCAGATTTGAAATAGTGTCCAGAGTCAAACCAACGATCCGATACGCGCAATGCTTCGGCAGCCTCTTGCTCAGAAGCCGACACTGAATTTGAATAAACACTAATTGCTAGAATTAGTGAAATTGCTAAAGTTGATATCCGATTCCAATATCGAACATTAAATTGGAAAACCAAACGTTACTTCCTCCATCGCCAAATACTGGGGCCTGATAAATTCCTGATAAGAAGTCTAAGCGGACCTTAAAACGTTCAGACACGTGAAATAACTGTCCCGTGCCCAAGTAAAAAGTGAATAAATCATCCGCCACATAATTTGGAGCGCCATTTTTTTTCGTATTAATGTCTAAATCGGTTTGAGCAAGACCCAGACCGCCCGTTAGGTACCAATCAAAATAAAGTATTTGATTAAAGAAATTAATCTTTGCATACCAAGGTGCCCAATGCAGCAATCCACCAAATTGATTCACAAATTCGCGAGTGATTGGAATAGTTGATGACGAGCCATTCAAAAGGGCATCGTACGTATTATTGCCTGAATTTCTACTATGAATATAAAAAGCCTCAATGCCTATCGTTTCGCTCATATAATAGGCCATACGAATATCAAAATTATAGGTGGACCGATAAGCGTTGCTAGACGATACCCCGAGCATTCCCGAGAGTATTAGCTTTTCAGCCTTTTCATAGCGACGGTTTTGAAGCACATATATTTTCTTGTCCGGATCTAACCACTGAAAACTATAGTCGTCAGACGCGCGCGCCTGATTACTCATCAGCAGAATGAATCCAGAAAAGGCGCATACAGAACCAATCCAGAGATTGAAAAAGGGATTTAAACGACGACACTGGGACCATCCTTGGCGTATCATGTCTCAAATTCTATCAGGGATTCGATAAGGTCCCAAATTCTTTTAATTTAACGCAGTGCATATATCAGAATGTGAGCATGCTCGACAATAATCACCCGGCCGCGTCGATCCGGAACCAATCTGGTGCACCCGGCGCAACTCCACTAAACTTTCCCGCAAATCTTGTTCGACCTGTTTTGCATTTGGAAATGCGATTTCCGTTTCTCTATACCCTTCGGGCGAAAACTGAACCAAAACACCTCTAACATTGCTCAATTCAACGGAACCCATCGAAGCCACCGCTAATGCATAGAGAGTCATTTGATTTCGATATCGTTTTTCAATCTCATCAGGTGTGGCCAAACGCTGGACGGTTTTATAGTCCACAATGGTCCAGGACTCTTTACCCTCATCAAAATACAACGCGTCAATTGTGCCCACAAAATTTTGACGAATTTCATTGCCGTCGATGTCCTTTAAATAGAACGGAATTTCAAATGATATTTCCTTTTCAGAGTCTGGTCCCGCAAGTCCAGCTGAATGAGGCGACACACTCCACCAATCCTTTACATGAGAAGCCTTAAACCGATTGGAACCGTACTTCGACTCCAGTTCTTCTAGCTCATTAAAATCACCGAACTCAAGAGCTCTATGAACGCTAGTTCCAAGCGTAGCGAAAAACGGATCCGGCTCCGATGGTCTCGGATCAAAAATTTCATAGGCGTAGCGCTGAGAGCACTTAAGAAAATTTGCCCAATCAGTCACGCTTAGGCGTGGTCTGACCTTCAATACTTCCTTTAACGTCTCCCGGTTTTTTAATCCAGAAGTCCGATTTTCATTTTTCGTATCATTCGATGAAAACAACGAAAGCTGCTCATCTTTCTTTGATTCGATTTCAATCAATTTCGATTCGCCAGGACTTATCCATGCGCGCCAATAATCTGAAACATAGGCATCGTCAATTCCCTTACCAAGGGTGAGATCAGCTTCAGGAACAACAATCATCATTTCATCGATCGCTCTAGTTAACGCGACATAAAAAAGCCGTTTGCTCTCGTTAAGTTCCGCAAATCGTTCACGGTCCTTCCATGGCATTTCAATTTTATCCTTTGGCATTCTTTGACCACGGTCATCTCGATTGCCTAAATATACGCCGTTTTTTCTATCCCAATACAAAAGCGGAGATGGGCGAGAGCGCGCCTTTTTAAGGGGGAAGTCCAGCAGTATTACTTTTTCAAATTCAAGTCCCTTTGAGCTATGGACCGTAAGAACCTGAAGTTGACCTTTAGATTTCGGCGGCGGTAGATCTCGCTCTCTTCGCCCATCACGCAGTGCCTTTTTTAACTCTAATATTACTTCATAAAATCCCAGTCCATTTGAACTAAAGGACTCGCACTTATGCCAAAGCTGCATCAGTGCAACTCCATACTCTGCTTCAAGCTCAGCGGCATTTTCAGACTCAAACAATTGCAGCAATACCTCTCCCGGTCGCGACGGTCGCCCACGGATTAAATTCAAACTCTTCGCTACCGGATGACCCGAAGAAAAAAACTGATCCCACAATGAGTCTTTTGATTGCACCCAAGAATGTATCGTGTCGTCCGACAATAGTTCAGACGAAACTCCCAATTGACAAAGAGGCGATCTCAGAAAAACGGCACCAGAAAATTCATTGCTCGGTTCAACCCACCAATTCAGCAAAGCGATGCATTCCTTTACTCGGGGATCTTCCCAAAAAAAGCCCCCACTTCCCATAGCAATAGAAATTCCTGAAGAAACGAGTGCCTGAATCCATTGTTCATTGCCGCGAATCTTGCGAAGCAGCAAGGCCACATTCTCCAAACACACACCGCTTTTTTCCAAACCTAAAATAGCAGCGCCTAAATCCTTTGGAGAGCTCACTCTAAGTTGCGATAAAGCCCTTCCCTCCGGATGCGCTTCCCGAGTCGAAACCAAGCCAGTGTAATCCAACTTTGATGATTCAAATAATGGCTCACAAACAGTATTCACGAACTCGATAATTTCGGGTCGACTCCTAAAATTCTGAGTCAAATGACAAACCACTGGTAATTGCGAACAATACTCCTCAAATACGGACAAATCAGCATCACGAAAACGATAAATCGATTGCTTAGGATCGCCGACAATCACTAAATTTTCTAGACTAGGCTTAACTAAACGTTGAATTATCTCACCTTGAATCGGATTCGTATCTTGAAACTCATCAACCAAAACAAGATCAAATTTTTGGTGAAAAAACCTTGCAACCTTTTTGGACGACAATGCCTGTGCAGCAAAACGCTCCAAATCATCAAAATCCGATATTCCTTTTTCTTGTTTTTCCTTTCGATACCGATTCAATACATGCAGAGACAAAATCGAAAGGCTATGCAGAGCATTGGTACCACTTTCGCCCACTTTCGAAAAATCAGCTCCAAAATGATTTAATGTCTTAAAACGCTCAATCAGACCAACAATCGATGCACGACCTTCTCGATCCGAAAGTAAATCTAGTGCATCTGAAACCTCTGATGGCAAACTCTCCATCCATATGCAGTCCAATGATTTTTCCCAGAGCATATCAATCTCAACTTGTTGACCAACTTCCTCATCTCCATCCATTCCCGCCTCAAACGGAAAACTTCTAGAAATCAATCCACACAGTCCATGAATGGTCGTGATCCAATGTTTTGAAAAGTCAGGTAGCTCTTTTTGAAGTTTTCGACGTAAATCTGAAGCCGATCGCTCGGTGAAAGTGACCGCACAAAGTACGGCATCCGGGTTTTTTCTTACTAATTCTTTACACTTCTCAACTAAGGTACTGGTCTTTCCGCAGCCAGCACCCGCAAGGACCGCCACTCCCTTGCCCCAGGTATTAATTACCTCTTTTTGTTCGTCGGTGGGATTGAAGCTCATTCTGGATCACCCTCTGGCCGGCTACTTCGGCGACCTTCGCCGCAAAGGTCCACAGCAAAACATTGATCACATTCGCTAGACAGCGTTGGTCGTGAATCGAAAATTCCAGTTTTTAACCTTTTAATATGGTCTTGGATTTTTTCTTTAATCTCTAACCAAAAAGCTTCAGGGTCAGAATCAAATAGGCTTTTCGAATTTCGTCTCAAATGAGTGACTTTCCCTGATTCCTTTCCGTTATATTTTTCAAAAAAGATGCCTTTAGTTCGACCGGCGGCCTTTGAAAGTTCGACATATTGAACGCCAACTACGTCCTTTCCATACGAATCCATACACGCCAAAGCGTAGATCGGAAGCTGAACTCGGTAACCAAATTCCCTCATATCAACGCCGTTTGGATTCGAAGTGGAAAGTTTATAATCGATTATGAATAATCCTTCATCAAATTCATCGATACGATCAGCGCGCCCTTTTATTTCGATTCCATCAATAATAATCTTCAGCGGTTCGCGACTCTCCAGTTGAAAGATCCTTCGTTGACCTCTTTCTAAATACTCTTTTTCTTTCAGAGAAAATGCTTTAATTCGCTCAAAGCAATCTCTTTCAAATGCATCAAAAATTCGGGTCGCACGAATCAAACCCCTAATCGGATCTTTTTTTAAGGTCGCCCGTACCTTCTGTCGTAGTTCCTTTTCACTCAGATTCAGCCAATCTTCTCGAATTGTTTTTTCGGCTAATAGATGCAGTAATCGTCCTTTTTCGTCCGGCCATCCATCCTTCTCTGGATCCCGAATATCTTCGAGCTTCCAAATAGATCGAGTCAATGCTCGAAATGGACATCGAGAATACTCCTCAAGCAAGCTCGCACTCACGCTTGGATTATCACCGAAAGAAAAATCATTTATTTTCACCTGACTCGATCGCATTGCAGGACGCGCTCTAAAACTAGGTTGAAATACGTCCGCCGCACCCATTAAATTGGGGTTTATTTCAGCGTATCCTAGCTCACCTAAGTCCGGCTCAAGCGATTCACGCTCTGAGCCATCGATTTCATATTCAGCATCATAAAACCATACGTTCTCTAGCGGAAAACTTTGAATCCATTCTTTTACCGTATTCAATCGAGTCAAGTTTCGATCTCTAGATGACAAAACTTGAAATTCACTCGATAAAAAATCCCGTTCTCGATCATTCAGTAAAAAATCTCCAACCCGGGAAGACGAAAAATACCGCTCCGGTACACCAAACAAAACCAACTGTGAATTGTGCCCTGGTTCAATCCCTCCAAAACTCTTCCAAATTGAAAATGATGCCTGAGATAACCTAAAAACACGCAAGCCTTCAGAGTTTTTTACCGGATCTGCAACCGGTCCTTGACTGCGCAATCGATCGACAAAAAGATTTAAATAAATCGAAACTGAAACAGAATCATCCTGACCATCCAATAAGGCCTGGGAATCTCGCAGCGCCTGCCAAACCGCTTCAATGATTAAACGCGACCCCTTATCCATGCGAGACCATACGCCGAGTTCATTCAAAAATTCATAATGAGTTTCAATCCACTTCCCCAGTATCTTGCCACCAGAAAATGCAAGTTCGATCTCACCTAATATTTCTGCTACTTTCGGAAATGAAGCTAAGTCATAGCTTTCCCTACCAAATGCAATCGCTAACTCTCGAATTCGATTTATTTCGGAATTTATATCGGAGTGACCGATGTAAAACGCTCGAAGGTACTGAATTACAGCATTTCGGTCATAGTTTAAAGCTAAGGCTCGCAATGGTAGAACACTGGTCTTTACGGATTCGTCCAAATTCACTAGCGTGGGATCTCGCGTGTCATTCAGTGGAATTCCAAATCGATCAAGTGCGCTGATTAACGTTCGCCTCACCTCTGGCAAATCAGGAATTAAAACAATCAAATCATCCCAAGATTTTTTTTCGCTAATTTCAGTCGCCAACTCATGAGCAGCATCATTTAACGTATGATAACGAATCCAGTTGGGTTGAATGGTCTTGGGTTTCTGATCAACAAAACCTTCAGAATTAAATTCAAAAAAACCAACCTCAACATGATTTCCAAGATCGCTCCAAAAAGACCTTTCTCTAGGCTGGAGAGATTCTAATTGATAAAAACAAACCTTATCAAAATGACAATCATCGCTAGTCGCTACATCAATAATGCGATGACTAGCCAGCTCGTACAATGTGGCTAAATCAACCAGGCCCTTTGTGTTTAGAAAATTTAAGAGTCCAGGAATAATTCCTAGAATTTCAGTGCGAATCGGATTTTCAAAACCAAGCTCATTTAACCTAAGAAGGATAACTTCCTCTTCGTCGGTATGGGCAAAGCTCATTCGGTATGATTGTATTGCCCGGTCAAGTTTTTGAAAAAAAGACCTCCGCTTCACTCGTTTGGAAAGTAATGGTGCAAGCTTGCGCACACTCTCGCTTTCAAAAAAAGCACGCAGTATAGATTCACGCTCGAATGCCGTAGCCACCCTAAGTTTCTCACGTTGCTCAGTTTCTAAAAATGAAAATAAAAATTGATCGATACTCTGAATTGCATGCGAAGAAATAGTAATGCGTTTCTCGAGCAATAAGTCTTTCAATTCTTCTCGTGAAAAGCCATCTCCCACAATAATTCTTGTATTGGGTCTAAAGCCTTTGAGTGCATCAAAAGGGATCGAATTAGCCATCTTAATTCATTCTAAGCGTTGTAGTCTTTTCATGACGACCCGAGGTCACCTCAACGCATGATAAAGATTTTTTTGAGCGAATCACCTCTCCTAACAAAAAATACCTTTGCCTTTTGGCACTCAATATCTTTTTAACTTTTGAAACATTATCGGGTTCAACAGCAAGGACCATTCCAACTCCACAATTAAACGTACGAAAGCGCTCTTCGGGTGACAATCCACTGGTTCTCTCTTCCCAATCGAATACTTCAGGAAGCACGCTCGCTCGCGGCATTTTTATTTGGTAGGATACTTTTTCAGACATTCTAGGAATATTTAAAAATCCAGATCCAGTGATGTGGGAAGCGCCCTTAATCAAATTTTTATCGATAATACTGCTCATCGCATTTACATATATTTTCGTTGGCTCAAGAAGCAATTTCAGCCATTTTTTTCGAGCCGCTCCAGACTTCGGGACCAACTGGCGTAACAAGCTGTAACCATTTGAATGAAAACCAGACGATGCGAGCCCAATCAACCGGTCGCCGGGCCTAATATTTTTTCTGGGTAATAATTTTGATTTTTCGACTGTACCTACAGCAAAACCAGCCAAATCAAATTCGCCTTTTTGATAAAATCCAGGCATTTCAGCAGTTTCTCCACCGACTAACGCGGTGTTGGCCGCGCGACACCCTCGAGCGATTCCGCTAACCACCTTCTCAGCAATTTCAGAATCCAATTTTCCAGTCGCAAAATAATCGAGAAAATAATCTGGTTTAGAACCCACACAAAGTAAGTCGTTTACACACATCGCAACAAGGTCAATTCCAACGGTATCGTATTTTTTGAGCTCAAACGCCAGTTTCAGCTTCGTCCCAACTCCGTCGGTACTCGCCGCGCTGTATTTATTTGGTGCGATTTGAAAAAGAGAGGCATACCCGCCCTGGACGTGCTTAACGCGTTTACCTTGAGTCGACTGCACATGTTTCTTTATTCGTCGAACAAATCGGTCACCGGCTTTGATGTCTACGCCGGCATTTTCATAAGTAAGCAACTCTGAATCCCCCAAATATTTCGATTAATGCCGAAAATGCCTGCGTCCGGTAAAGACCATAGCAACTCCGTTTTCGTCACACGCATCGACACTTTCTTGATCCTTGATACTTCCGCCTGGTTGAACAATAAAGCGAATGCCAGCGTCTGCAGCGGAGTCCACCGTATCCCGAAACGGAAAAAAGGCATCACTAACAAAGACTAAATCTTCCATTTTTCTGGAATTCGAGGCTACAAAATTAGAGAGCGTAGTGCGGGCGCGTGGCACCGCCAGCTGTTTAAGTGCCTCGATTCGATTGGGTTGCCCTTGCCCGGCCCCAATCAACATGTAGGAATCTTTATTGGCTTCTCCATGGCCGACCATGCATACGGCATTCGATTTTAAAAGCTTACACACGAGTATTCCAAACTGCGCCAAAGATTTTTTATCTTCGGGCCAAGTGATTTTGGTCTTACATTCAAATGCTTCAAATCCTTCAAAAAGATCGACCGATTGTTTTAGAATTCCCCCGGGTACCGCTAATTCAATATTTTTCGGACATTCACCGTACCGTACAACTCGCAGCGCTTTTAGATTTTTGCGTTTTTTCAAAAGGGTATCTAGGGCGACCGAACCAGTAAGCCCGGGCGCTGCGACCAACTCAATGAATCGCTCGCTAAGCCATTCGGCCGCATCGATTTCTATGGGGTCAGAAAATAGAACCACCCCACCAAAAGCGGAAACCGGATCACCGGCCCAAGCATTTTCCAGCGCCTCAAGCTGACTGGAAGATTTCGATTTGTTCGCCAAGTCGGCACTTTCTTTCCTTCGTCTTGGTACTGAGGACACACCACAGGGATTATTGTGCTTGAGTATCACCACTGACTCGTGATCAGGAAAAGCAATTTGCAATTCACTGATGAGCTGATATCCGCCGCTGAAGTCCATTATATTATTGTAGGAAAGCGAATTTTTAGTCAGGTTTTCATTCCAAGCAACCGGACTATCTAAATCAAATGTCAGAATTCCCTTTTGATGCGAATTTTCACCGTAACGTAATTCCATTGTACCGTTCGGACCTAATACAGAGTGAATCGCTCGATCATAGTCATGAACAAGCTTCCATGCATCCTGAGCAGCTGCCTTCCTCGTGTCAAAACTAATTTCTTTAGTAGATTCTAATTCTTCAATGATCGCCGAATACCGGGCGGGATCAGTGAGTACCAGGACGTGTTCAAAGTTTTTTGCTGCTGCTCGAACCATTGTCGGCCCGCCGATGTCTACAAGCTCTGTCCACTCAGGCATTTCTTCATCAACTTTACCTAAATCAGCAGTTTTCAATTTTTCGTCGAATGGATAAAAATTAACTACTACGGCATCAATCGCTTGAATATTTAGAGCTTTGAGATCTGCCTCGTCGCTCTCATTTCCACGTCGATATAAAATTCCACTACACACAGGAAACGAAAGCGTTTTCATTCTCCCCTGAAATGCCTCGGGAGCTCCCGAAACTGCCTCAATAGGCGTTATCGAAATCCCAGCCTCTACGATTACTTTCGCCGTATTGCCCGTGGCAACGATTTCGACGCCAGCGTCAGAAAATGCTTTTGCAAGCTCTGTAATTTGAGTTTTGTCGGACACACTAATAAGGGCCCGCCTAACTTTGACGGGTCGTGTATTAATCATTTGCTTCTGGGACTGTTTCTTCGATGATAAATTTGAATTTTGAGGGTGATTCATACCCGGGATAAGCTCGCTTGAAGTCAGTGTTTCGTCAAGGAAAAAGTCTTAACGCGTTAAGGTTCCGCCCCCTAAATCTGGAAGATCGCGATGCTCGTTTTCTTGATTCACGTTCAGGGGATCTAGCTCAAGCTCGTCAAGTATTCCCAAACAGCAAAATTCCATTTGAAGGGACCACGCGTTGACGTCATCGCCTTCAACGAAGAGGCTCGGATCAAAAAGAGGGTTTGGCCGGTTCTCACACTTAAATCCAGATGTATTTGCCGCTGTTTTCGTAACTCGGCAGGAATAGGGTTCAAACTGAGGGTGAATGTGAATAAATCCAGGAACTGGAGCTAATGTGATCGATGGTATTGTGTCCAGTCTGAAAACCGGGCGCTCAACCCGGTAACGCCGCAATAAAAACCCTGCTGGGCATGAGCTGTTCCAATTGATCGTGCAATACTGACCCCAGGGCCAATCGTTAGCAACGGGCCTTGATCGAGTTTCATGCCCCGTGCGTGAGATTTCTAAACCTAAGGTTCGAGTCGCCGCAATGGCAGACCGCTCAAAATACGCAGAATACTTGTTTCGACAATATCGAATATGCTTGAAATCAGTAGCCGTAATCCTTCCGTCGCAATCGACGTCGCCCTTTAGCAGATCGGCCAGCCTCACCGGTTCAGGAACCGCAGTAGCTCCAAAAAAAGGGAAATTTCGATATTCCGCCGACTGATTCGTTTGGAATACGAAATCGTCGGCCGTGATATCTCCATCATCGTCCAAGTCGCAATCTCGAATTCCAATTGGATCGCTAAACCCAGGAGGATCAGGAGTTTCCTCCTGAATGGGTCTACAATCGTCCTGCATCGTTAACGTATGAGGAGGTTGTCCTAAACTGCACCTATAAACTTGATACCAGTCTAGATAAGTAACTTGACCGTCACAATCCAAGTCAGCTAGTCCGTAATTCTTCATTCCCCGGCTTGCCGCCTGAAATACTGCCTGTAAATCTACGTTGTCGGTAGCCCCGTCTGGAATGTCTACAATCTCTGAGGGGACGCCCGCTAAACTCCCGATATCCGTATTCGGACATTTCACTTCGCAATTTTCTCGCTTTTTAATACAACGACCATTGATCTCATCCCAAGCAAAGCCATTCATTCGATTGCAAAATGCAGAAAGCGATACGGTCGACTCGATCAGGCGACAAGACTCCAAAGTTGGAGCACCAAAGACATTCCGAAATTTAAATTCAACCTCAAACTGTTGAACCCGCTCGCCACCCCAAACTTCCGAAACCAATCGGCCAGCAGAATCGCTCGTCTCGCGTGGGCTGGCTCTTAATATTAACGTTGCTTTCTGAACCAAGGCCCCGTTTAAAAGATTGGGATTACAATGATCAAATTCAAACGTAACGTTGCCAAAACGCTTGAATTGATCAAATGAGGGGCCTTCCAAAATATTATCGAATGTCGCCGAAACAGAATTAAATTTTCCAATATCCAAACGAGATCCAATCGGCAAATCATCACATAGTCTGGACACATCGGGGTGACGAATACTAAACACACACGCCCGATCATTTCCAGAATCAATGTCTGAGTCATCTCGAAGGTGATTTTTAGTTGATTCAACGAGTGCAATAAAATCTGTTTCCGCTTCAAAGGTATATCGCGCTCGTGAAACACGAATCATGATTTCAGCCATCGTCAATATTACGATTGCGCCAATGCCAATCGCCACCATTACCGAAACAAGTGTATTTCCAGATTCCGATTTTCTGATTTGAAGTTTAATTAAGCGGTCGACCATCTGGGTTTTTCAACCTCCTTCTATCAGAATCTAGGCAACACATACGAAATCGAATATGATCGGCCCCAACAAAAAGCCCCACACCTTCGCCTGTTATGGCATTCATACAATTGAAACCGCGTTGTTTATTGCCATTGGGCAATTCGCCTTCTTTATCAATGATCTGACAATGATATGGCGGAGACTGCGTATGAACATGCGGTAATATAAAGGGCGGCACCACCGTAATCCCTGGAAGCGTGATTATTCCAATTAGATTTCTTTGCCAACCAATTTCCTGAGCTCTAAACCCGCTCGGGCAACTTGAATTAGCCGCCAATCGAATTGCGCGACAAGCCCTTCCAGCCGCGCCGAATGCGCAATTGAAGTCCGGAACATTTACAGAATCCCCAATGGTTTGGTACATTAAAAAACAATAATCACCAAAGGGCATATCGTTTGGCATTGCCGCCCGAACTCCCGAAGTCGGATCACCAGTTGAAGAAATCGCATTTCCAGCATTCACGTCCGAACTAGTGCGAGTCAAAGTCGGGGGCGGAGGAGGTGCGCCTGCTATTGGGCTC
>Ga0066639_10002576_pt1 | contig 15837 bp, 14 predicted proteins | sample CryGeyCG2114_010_2_FD_59504 | JGI IMG/M metagenome (GOLD analysis project Ga0066639, IMG submission 59504) | Groundwater microbial communities from aquifer - Crystal Geyser CG10_big_fil_rev_8/21/14_0.10 | ecosystem: Environmental > Aquatic > Deep subsurface > Groundwater | place: USA: Utah...
GGAGCCGTCGTCGCTTAAGATCACTTCCCAGCTGTAGTCCTGCTGGTCCAAGTACTCGGTAACTTGGTCTAAGACACCTCGGCGGACATTACTCAGCTCGTTGTAGGAGGGAATGATAACCGATAGGTAGGGGGCCGGTGACATGCTAGCGGGTAGTCAGGACGGTAATTTGGGGACCGCCAGGCACATTGTACACTTCTGCGGGTGCCTTATCAGGAAAAACCACGATTTCGTAGATTGGTGAATCGACTACCCGGTTTAGTTGACGGTCTTCATTAATGATAAACAGCGTTTCAACCTGACCGCGCTGTTCGTCTCTTACCGGGGGCCGGTCGGTCGCTTCCAGGAAGTAGCGGTAGTTCTGGGCATCGATGTCACCGGTGCCGGACAACAGGACCAGGTTGTACTTTTCTACCGGCCCAACTCGTTCGTAAATGGTGCGAGCAGTCCGCTCGATGTCGCTGATCTTCCAGCCGGCATCCTGGAGCGGCCAGCGCGGAACATTGAAAGCTAGAAAAAAAATCAGCCAACCAGCTGCCGCGGCCTTGGCGAAAAGATGCCATTGCCATAACTTGGTCAAGACCACCCCTAGTGTCAGAAAAGTGATCGGGAACAGGTAGGCGATGTAGTGGTTAAAGATGGTGTGCTGGTAAGCGGCGGTGCCGCCAATACCGGTCAGTAAGTAGGCGGCCAGCACCAGCAGGCCGTGTTGGTGGCGGTAGTGCTGGCGGCGGGCGATCAGCCAACCGACCACGGCCAGCGTTACTCCCACCAGCAGGGTGTTGAGCGTCCTGATCTGGCCGACGGTGATCTCAAACAGGATGTGCATACTGCGGCCATGTGTTTCCCTGATTACTCGCCACAGTTCTACCAAGCCGCCGGCGCTTTGACTGCCCAGCGTCTCTCCTCCTACTAAAATATTGGCAAATGCCCGGGCGTTCAAAAAATCGTGCCGCAAGTCAAACAAGGCCAGCGGTACCATTGTCAGCACCACCAAGGCCACGCCGCCCAGGGCAGGCAGTACCACTGGTCTGAGCGGTCGGCCGGACCGGTACCGACCCACCAGCTGGGCTATCCAGATGAGACCGGCGCCGCCCAGGGACAGTAAAGTCATGTAGTGAAGTTGGATTAGGACGCTGAAGGCCGCCGCTACCACTAGCCAGTACTTAGGATGATGACGCCAGGCACGGTAAGTGAAGTACAGCATCACTAACGAGGCTAAGGGGGCCGGGTTTGGGTTCCAGCTAAAACGGGCAAACTCCAGGGCCACGTGCGAGACTGACATCAGCCCGGCCGCCACCAAGGCAGCCGGCTGGCCCACCAGCTTCTTTCCCCAGTAGTAAGTCAGCCAAACTGCCAGCACCCCTAGCAGGGCCACCGCGTAGATCGGTCCAACTGGGTTAGGCCAGGTTAGCCACAAAAACGGGGCCATGAAGTAGTAGTATCCCGGCCCCAAGTACATGTTGCCAACGCTGGTAACCGGCCCGATAAAGACCGGGTCAGCATGGCGAAAGATTCGGGAAACTACCAAGGCGTCACGCCCTTGGTCCCCCAGGAACTGGGCCGAGTCAGACAGATTCCACAACCTCAGCACCAGCGCCAGTAGGACGATGGCCGCCGCCGTCCAGTGATAGGACGACCAGCCACGCCAACAGAAAACCAGACGGTGTACGGCGCTAAGCCAGGCTCGGACAAAACCGGAACTGGCCAGAGAGGTGAGACGGTTGTGAGGTAAGATCAGCATGATACACTAGCCGCTTTTCTTCCAAATAAAATAGTTATAAGCAAAAAAGTTCCAGAACATCCCGATCAAGATGCCGACCACGGCGTACGTCATGCCGGTATCGATAACCAGGCCTACCAGTGGTAGAGTGAACAGGGCGAACAAGCCAATGGCAAACTCGCCGACGATGGCCATGATCTGCTGAATGATGATCGAGCCGGCCGATGCTAAGTTAAACTGAAGGAACTTAACTGGTACTTGAGGTAATTTCAGTTGTCGGTCGGCAAAGGTCCAGGCGTTGTTCAGCACAAAGTTGGTGGCCACGGCCGTCTCTACCGACAGAAAAAAAGCCAGCTGGAAAGGCGCCGATTGACGGTACAGGGCCAGAGTGAGCAGCTGGACCACTGCCCCGATGCCGCCCACTACCGCGAACTTAAAAACACGGTGGGCCAGTATTTCCTGCAGCCGGACGCGAAAAATGTACAACAGGGTGTTCTTGACGTACTCAGGTCCCAGTTTGGAGTGACCGTGAGTGCGGTCCACGAACACGAACGGTTCCTCCACCACTTTAAAATTACGGCGGACGGTTTTGTGAAGAAAACCAATCTGGAAGGTGTAGCCGGAGAAACGCTCGGTAGTCAGGTCACCATGGACGGCTTGGTAGACTTTTTTGGTGATAGCCCGGAAACCGGTCGTCCAGTCTCGGATCGAGAACTCGGTCAGTACTGCCATGATAATGATGTTACCTACCACGCTCAAGAACTTACGGTGGAGGCCCCAGTCTTGAGGAATACCGCCACCCTTGATGTAGCGCGAACCCAGCACCATGTCAGCACCGTTGCTGATAGCCGTTAGGAACTTGGGAATTTTGGCAGGGTCGTGCGAGAGATCGGCGTCAAACTCGAAGACTACGTCGGCAGCCAGTTCGCCGAACGCGTGGGCCATACCCTTCAGATAAGCACCGCCCAGCCCGGACTTGGTCGGGTTCATCAGCAGCTTGACGTTGGGGTGGCGCTTGGCCAGCCGCTCCACCAGTTGATAGGTTTTGTCAGGCGAGGTGTCGTCGACCACCAGCACTGCCAACTCCCAGTCCTTGACAGTCGCGAAAACTTGGAGTAACTCACCAACCGCCCGTTCGATGTTGTCGCGCTCGTTGTAAGTAGGGATGATGACGACAGCTTTAGGCATACCAATAGTACTCGGCAAGTAGCGGCCCTATTCCTCGCCGTTTTGGCGTTCGAGTTCCAGCTCTGCTTCGACCATCAGTGTCACCAGCTCTGCAAAGGTAACGCTCGGTTCCCACCCAAGTTGTCGGCGGGCTTTAGAGGCATCACCGACCAGCACATCTACTTCGGCCGGCCGGTCGTAAAGGGGGTTGTGTTGGTAAATTGCTTGCCAGTCGTCCAGCTCGGCAGCCTGACAGGCCAGCTCCAAGAACTCCCGGACTGAGTGATTTTGACCGGTAGCCACTACGTAGTCTTCGGGCTGATCTTGCTGGAGCATCAGCCACATTGCTTGGACGTAATCCGGGGCGTAACCCCAGTCCCGCTTAGCTTTCAGGTTGCCCAGCTCCACCACCGACTGTTTACCGAGCTTAACCCGGGCCACACCGTTGGCAATCTTGCGAGTCACGAACTCGAGACCTCGCCGCGGCGACTCGTGGTTAAATAAAATGCCGGAGACGGCAAACATCTGGAAAGACTCACGGTAGTTGACGGTGATCCAGTGGCCGTAAACTTTGGCTACCCCGTAGGGTGAGCGCGGATAGAACGGTGTCTGCTCGGTCTGGGGAACCTCTCTGACCTTGCCGAACATTTCTGAGGAGCTGGCTTGGTAGAACCTGGCGTCGGGACAGGCCAGCCGCATAGCATCAAGCATTCTGGTCACGCCGATGGCGGTAAACTCACCGGTCAGCACCGGTTGTTCCCAACTGGCTTTGACGAACGACTGGGCGGCCAGGTTGTAGATTTCGTCGGGCTTGACGTCGTGGAGGGCATTCGTCAGCGAGTGTTGATCGATCAGGTCGCCAGATACCAGCTCCAACCGAGGATTATGGATCAGGTGTTTAATGCGGGCGAAGTTCTGGGTGCTGGTCCGCCGAGTTAGACCGTATACCTGATACCCTTTTTTGATCAGCAAATCCGCTAGGTACGAGCCGTCCTGGCCAGTGACGCCGGTGATGAATGCTTTTTTCATTTAACTTCTTTCTGTTACTTACTCCGCCAGTAATCCAATACCCGGACCAGAGTCTGCTCGAGCGGGATAGCGGGCTGCCAGCCCAGCGAACGAACCTTGCTATTATCGGCAATTATGGCGGCAACATCAAGCGGCCTGAACTTGGCCTGATCTTTGACAATGGCAATGTCTGCGTTGGCCAGTGAGATCATGGTATCGAGCAACTGCTGGATACTGCGGCCTCGGCCACTGCCCACGTTGTACACTTGGCCTGGGTGGCCGCGCTCCATGACCAGTCGGTAGGCTTTGACAACGTCTTTGACGTCGGTAAAGTCGCGGACAGCGGCTAAGTTGCCAACCCTGATCGGTTCAGGTTGGCCACCGCTGCTAGCTCGGCGCTCACGCTCCACGATTTGTTGGGAAAAGTCGGTGACCACGAAACCGCTGGCCTGGCGCTCTCCGATATGGTTGAACGGCCTGACCCTGACCACTCGCAGCTGGTAGGCGTAGTGATACGACAGGCTCAGCAAGTCCTGGGCCACTTTAGAGACCCCGTAGGGATTGGCTGGGCCCAGTAAATCGGTTTCTGTTAAGCCGTCGCGGCTGCCGGCTTGGACATCGTACTCCTGGGCACTGCCCACCACCAGCAGTCGAGCCTGGTTGGCGTGGTCCCTGACCGCGTCGAGCAGGTTGAGCTGGAGCTGAGTGTTGTCGATAATGACGCGGTCTGCTTGGTCAAAGCTATCCCCCACCCGAGACAGTGCCGCCAGGTGATAGACCTGGGCGGGCTTGAGGTCATTAATTAGCTGGTTGACCGCGGAACGGTCAATCAGGTCAACGGCATGAATGTTAGCCGTCGGCAGCAGTTGGCTGACCACCCCGCTGTCGGTGCTGCCAGGGTACTGAGTGACGTGGATATCCGGGCGGGCGTTACCCTGCCCGGCCAGCAACTCAACCAAGTGTGAGCCGGCAAAGCCGGTACCGCCGGTAATCAGGATACTGGGTTGGGCCATGATCAAGTTAGCTAACGGTCATTATATGCCTACGCCCAGATAACGATAGCCGGCAGCCAGTAGTCCTGCCTGATCAAACTGGTTACGGGCATCGATAAACCACTGTTCTTTATCGGCTTTGGTTTTGGCAAACTCAAACTCGGTGATCTGTGGCCACTCGATTAGGGCCATGATGATGTCTGCCTGGTCTACCGCCGTGCTGATGCTGTCCTCAAACTCAAGTTGTGGGTGGGGTTGGAGGTAGCGATCAACCTGGTCGAGCGCCTGAGGATCGTAGCCGATAACAGTCGCCCTGGCATTGAGGAGGTAAGGAATAACTTTAAGGCTGGGAGCTTCGCGCATGTCGTTGGTGTGAGGCTTAAACGCCAAGCCTAACACCGCCACCTGCTTGTCTGCAAAACCACCTACTTGGCTGGCGTACTGGTCCATCAGCTTGGGAATCCGCTCGGAGTTTAGCTGGGAAAGTTTATTGAACAGGTTGTCGCTCTCGTTGACGCGCCGCGAATAAGCAGCCAGTTCGTTGACGTCCTTGGGGAAACACGAGCCGCCGTAGCCAAAGCCAGGGTACCAGTAGTGACGGCCGATCCGCTGATCGTGACCGATCACCTCGATGACTTCCTCAACGTTGGCGCCGCTCCTTTGGCACAGGTCGGCAACTTGGTTGATGAAGGTGATCCGAGCTGCCAAGTAGGCATTGGCAGCGTACTTGCCTAGTTGGGCAGACTCTGGCGAAACGACCACAATCTTAGCGGCAAAGTCCTGGTGAAGCTTGGTTAACTGGTCGATGGCGTGCTGATTAACGGCGCCGATCACCACTCGGTCGGGTTTGAGCGTATCGGCTACCGCCGAGCCCTCTCGGAGAAACTCGGGCAGGGCAGCCATTATTGGTTGACGGGGCCCGTCGTGCTTGACGATGATCCGCTCAGCACTGGGCAGTGTTCCGGGCGGGACGGTGGACTTGATGGCTACCACTGCTTCCGGCTGAAGATGAGGGGCCAGTGACTCACAGGCGGCCCAGACGTAGCGCAGATCGGCTTCTCCTTCGGGAGTGGACGGCGTGCCCACCGCGATAATCACCACTTCAGACTCGGCAACAGCCGTTTGGTAGTTGGTAGTGAAGGTCAGCCGGCCGGACCGCAACTGATCGGTCAGTAACTTGGCTAAATCGGGTTCCCAGAAAGGCACATCGCCTTGCCGCAAGCTGTCAATTTTGTGTTGGTCGATGTCAAGTCCCCAGACGCGGTGGCCCAGCGAAGAGTAGACCACTGCCGTTACTACCCCCACAAAACCGGTGCCAATGACGGTGACGTTCATACTACAAGTTCAGTACCTTTAGCTTAAGTCAACGGCCGCGGACTAAGACAGCGGCATTAAGTTAGCTGCCACACTGTAAAGCAGTATAGCACTGCGACAGTCAGCGCCGGTTGGCTATAATACCATCACATGAAAATTACAATCATCACCCTCTTTCCCGAGTACTTTTCGTCCACTCTCCGGACATCGGTGATCGGCCGAGCGCTAAAACAGGAACACGCTCAACTGGAGTTGGTCGACATTCGTGACTTTACTGATGATGATCGCCGGACCGCGGACGACCGGCCGTACGGAGGCGGGCCGGGCATGGTATTGAAGCCGGAACCTATTGCCCGGGCGATCGACAGCTTAAGATTGTACCGGGACCGGCACTCGGCTGGCGAAAGTAGTCCGGTCCAGTCCGGCCCAAGTCCAGTTCGAACCGTACTAACGTCAGCTAAAGGGGAGCTGTTTACTCAGCAGCGTGCCCAAGATTATTCTCAGCTGAACCGGCTGGTGGTGGTGTGCGGCCACTACCAAGGCGTTGACGAGCGGGTGGCCCGCCACTTGGTAGACGAAGAAGTCAGGATTGGTGACTACGTGCTGACCGGCGGGGAACCGGCGGCGGCGGTCATCATTGACGCGGTAGTCAGGTTACTGCCGGGCGTGCTGGGCAATGAATCGAGCACTGCAGACGAATCACACTCCCAACCTGGCCTGTTGGGCCATCCTCAGTACACTCGGCCAGCCGAGTTTCGTGGCTGGCGAGTACCAGCGGAACTGCTGACCGGCGACCACGCCGCCATCGAGGCTTGGCGGCAGAATCAGCGTCGGCGTCACGACTGACCTCGGTTACCATCAGGCGGTAGCCTTGTGCTACTATGGCTTACATGGCCAAATCTCAACCTGATCAGCCACCCGTTCAAGAAAACCGGCCGTGGTGGCGACGGACGTTGGGACTGCTACTGAGACTTTGGAAGTCGGCTGCCTTGGTGCTGGGATCACTGGTGATTGCCGGTTACTTGGCGTTACTGCTGGTGATGGTGCTCGGTGCCGGCGTGGTCCAGCCCAGCGGCCAGCACGTTCTTAAAGCTGGCAGTCAAGAGCAGACGGTGGCGCTAGTGGAGCTGTCCGGACCAATCTTTGAAGATGACTCCGGTAGTAACCCGCTCAGCATTACCCCGGGAGTGATCTCCTCTCGGCGAGTGATCAGGCTACTCGATGACTTAAGCCAGGACAGCGACATCCAAGCTATTGTTATCAGGATCAATAGCCCGGGTGGAGGAGTAGTGGCTTCGGACGAGCTGTACCGCAAGATCATCGACGTCAGGCAAGACACGCCGGTGGTGGTCAGCATCGGGGAAGTGGCCGCTTCCGGCGGGTACTACCTGGCAGCCGCGGCCGACCGGATCGTAGCTAACCCGGCCAGCATTACCGGCTCGATCGGAGTGCTGGCCCAACTGCCCCAGTTTAGCGAGCTGTTTGACAAAATTGGGGTAGAAGTGCGGACGATCAAGTCTGGTGAGTTTAAAGACTTGGGTGCATCTGATCGAGAGCTGACTCCCGCGGAACGGCAGATTCTCCAGTCAGTGATCGACGACTCTTTCGAGCAGTTTGTCCAAGCTATCGTCACTGGCCGGAACATGGACGAAGCCGAGGTGCGCCAACTGGCCGACGGTCGAATTTTCACCGGCCGGCAGGCCCTGGAGCTGGGCCTGATCGACGAGCTGGGCACAGTCGAGACCGCTTTTGAGCTGGCCGCCCAGCTGGCGCAGCTACAGGACCCGCAGGTGATCGAGTACTCGGACAAGACTTTTTTGCAGCAGCTGCTGGAGGCGCGCGGCCAGCTCTCTGTGCTGGCTAAGTTAGAGCGGTTGGTCCCTGCAAGCCAGTTTGGGGTGTACTACCTGTTCCAGTTTTAACAGAGATTCACTGAACCGGTTTTAAGTTCTGAATAGCCGCTTCAACAGAGCGCAGCTTTAACCCTGAAGCCTTGAGCAGTTTGGAGGTGTCCAGGCTGGTGTTGCGCTGATAAGGCCGGTCGGTAGACCTCAGATACTCGTCCAAGTCACCTTCCCTGATGGTGCCCTCCAAGCCCAGCGCTCGCTGGATAGCCAAGCCAAACTGGTAGTCGCTCCACTGCTCACCGCTGCTGGCGTGAAACAAGCCGGTGGCGCCGGTCTGGACCACCCAGTCGATGACTCGGGCAAAATCGTCCACGAAAGTGGGCCCAAAGAAGTGGTTGCTGAACAAGGGGTGAAGATTGCTGCTTCGCAGTCCTTGGACAATGCGGTGGGCAAAATCAAGTTTGGGAAAAGGATCGCTCCGAAAAGGCTGGTCAATTCTCAAGATAGTCCAGGGGGTGTGGGCGGCGCTGACAGCCTGCTCGGCCAGCCACTTGGTTTGACCGTACCACTCAATTGGATGGGGTTGGTCCTGTTCGGTGTAAAGATGGGGGTTGTCGCCGTCGAAGACGTAAGCGGTAGAGACGTGCACCAGGTGTTTGCCGGTCAGCTGGCTGGCTGCTACTATGTTTTGAGTGCCCAAGACATTGACGCGGTAGGCCGGTCCGGCAGTGTTGTCTGTCTGGTGCCAAGCGCCGGTGACGTCGGTGTAAGCCGCCAAGTGTAGGACTGTTCGGGCCGGCGAGTCTCTAAAAGCGGCGGTCAGCGCCCGCTGGTCGGTGATGTCTACCGGCCGGTTAGGGTCAGAAATATCGAGGTTAGTGAAGCGGTACTGCCCAGAGAGAACTTGAGCCAGCTTGGACCCGATCAGGCCAGATAGGCCGGTAGCCAGGACCGACAGGCGCGAGGATGACATCAGCTACTGGTTGCCGCAAACTTTTCCGTGAAGGCCTGGCGCAGAGTGACGCAGTGGCGATCACGCTGGGACATCACCATTTCGTCAGCCTTGATCGGCCAAGAAATGGCCAAGTCAGGGTCAAACAGAGAAATGGCCAAGTCATCGTTGGTGTCACGCTCCGCGTAGAGCTGATCTACACAGTAGAGGTAGCGGACCGGGCCTTTAGTGACGCAGAATGAGTTACCAATACCGGCCGCCACGAACACTGAGCCGTGGACGGACCCGTTAAATTCGCCTACTTCCATCGACACCACGTCGCCAAACGTTGACGACTCGGACCGCAAGTCGGCCCAAGCGCAGAAGCACACCCCGCTGACTACCGTCAGTAACTTATTCCAGTTCTCGGCGTGAATACCCCGGGCTACGTGCTGTTCAGAGTAGGACTGGTTGATTTGCTTGATGTCAAACGAAGCGCCCAGCACCTGTTCGATTTCAGGAACGCGGGTGAGCTCGGCATAGTAACCGCGCTCATCAGGGGAGGTTTTGTGCTCAAGGTACAGTAAGCCCTCGATCGGCGTTTGGTAAAGGTGCTCGCCCAGCTTGTTGTCCTGGCCGGGTAAAAAACGGTAAACCATATTCTGTCGGGGCTAGCTGGTACTGGGCTGAGATTGGTAGTTGGTCTCAAAAAAGTCTTGGCTTTGGTCTTTGAGCGGCTGCCACCACTGTTGATTATGTTGGTACCAAGCAATGGTTTGGTCTAGCCCTTGGCTTAAGGTGACGCTTGGCTCCCAGCCCAGTTCCTGAGTGCTCAAGCTCCAGTCTACCGCGTAACGTCGATCATGTCCCTGGCGATCGGCCACCATCTCGATCACTTGATGGTCCTGGCCCATTTTATCGAGAATCATCTTGACTAGCTCCAGATTTGAGACATCCTGGTCTAGGCCGCCCAGTAAGTACGTCTTGCCCAGAGTGGTCTTGTCCAGCAGAACCCGCTCGATAGCCCGACAGTGGTCTTGGACGAACAGCCAGTCCCTAACATGGCGACCGTCACCGTAGACAGGCACCCGTTTTCCTTGGATAACCTGAGTGATTGTCAACGGGACCAGTTTTTCCGGGAACTGGTACTGGCCGTAGTTGTTAGAACAGTTGGTGATGCTAAAGGGCAGGCCGTAAGTCTGGCCGTAAGCGCGGACCAGGTGGTCTGAGGCTGCCTTGCTGGCCGAGTAGGGACTGTGCGGATCGTACGCGGTGGTTTCGTTAAACCGATCAGTACTGCCCAGCTCCAGCGAGCCGTAGACCTCGTCGGTGGAGATGTGGTGAAAACGGTCAAGGTGGTGCTCGAGGGCTGCTTGAAGCAAGACGTTGGTGCCCGTCACGTTAGTTTCTAGGAAAATACTGGGATTAAGGATGGAGCGGTCAACGTGGGTCTCGGCGGCGAAGTGGACGACCAGTTGGCAGTTGGCCATGACTTTCGACACCAGCTCGGGGTCGGCGATGTTACCTTCGACAAAGTTGTAGTTAGGATTGTCCGCTACATCTGCCAAGTTAGCTAAGTTGCCGGCATAGGTGAGCGCGTCCAGGTTAACAATGGTGTCGCTGGGATGGTGCTCCAACCAATAGCGGATGAAGTTTGAGCCGATAAAACCTGCCCCACCGGTGACTAAGAGTGAACGCGCAGACATTTTGGTGATTATACTGGATGACAGCACCGCCTGCCCAACCGCAAACCCTCTCCGCCGTCACTACTCTAAGGAAAAGGTGATTACTCTTGGTAGGACTCATCGATCAAACGCTGAGTTTCATCCCTGCCCAACTCTGAGCGAACGCGGACGTAACGGTCTTCCAGCCGCAAGTAGCGGCGCTGTTCGAGTTGGAGGCGGCTGCTGTACCAGCCTACCAGCAGTGCCAGCACTACTATTACGGCAGCCAGCGCCGCGATCAGCGTTGAGTGAGGCAGAGGGTGGTGAGGCGACGGAGAAAACAACTGCATCATAGCGACACTAATTCAGCAATCTGGCAATTTCTTGCTGGAAAGCATCGGCGTCTCGGATGATGTACACCCACTGGTTGTTGTACGCCAATCCCACGGCGGGGTGGACCAGTACGCCGTCCGCCTCCTCGGGGAAAATAGTAAATTGACTGGCGGTGAAGCTCAGCTGGTCTCGGACCGGAAACAACTCCCGGCCAGTTGCTATCACTTGGGTAACCGGCAGGTATTGGTCGAACTCGTCGAGGTACTGCCGGTACAGCCGGCCCATTAGCTCGGCATCCTTGAGCGCTGTCGGGCTGGTCAGGCGGCGCAGGAGCGCTTCAATGACGGCTTGCTGGCGGCGGGAGCGGTTGACGTCGGTACCGGTCTGCCCATTGCTGTGACGACTGCGGATGTACTCCAGCGCTCGCCGGCCGGACATCAGCTCCCGGCCTGCTTGAAAGCTGACGGTGGTGTAGAGCTTGGCTGGGTCGCGTTCCACCGTGACGTCCACCTCTGTGTTGGGAAACTGGGTATCAGTAAACGATTCATCAATGATGACTTCTACTCCACCCAACTGATCGATAACCGAGGAGACTTGGCCAAGAGAGATCACCAGGGTGTGGTGAATGTCTATTCCGGAGATACTTTCCAGGTAACTTGTCGGAAAGAGTTCGGGCTGGTTAGGCGTGCGCTCGTTACCATAAAAAAGCAGGGCGTTGATCTTGGTCTTGTACTCACTGCTCCACAAGTCGCGAGGGAACGGCACGGTCGTTACTTTAGCACTGGCTAGATCGACCGATACCAACAGCATGGTGTCGGTTAGGGGGTTGGTCTGACCTCGTTGAGCCAGTTGATCGGTCCCTAAGATTAAGATGTTCTTCCGGTTGGCGGTGGTGGTGACTGAGGACGTCAGGCCCCGCCTGGCCTGGTCGATGACTTGGCCGGGAGTAGTGCCAGCTGCCTCGGCAAAGGCCCGCAGTTGATGGTATCCCCAGCCAGCGACCAGCAAGCCGGTCACTGTTAGTAAACCAAAAGCGATGGCCAAGCTGAGGAAGATCGTTCTCGCCCAGGGAGCCCGGTCGGGTGGTGACTCCGGCTGGGCGGCCGTCTGAGGAGGCGGTACTTGGGACGGAGCCATTCAGTAATTATCTCATTTTTGAGATTGGCTTGCCAGCCGATGCCTGATCCAGGTTAGAATAGTACATCGATGACAGGAGGTGACGATGCTGAGCGTGTTCAGTAAGCTGGTTCGACGGCGGTGGACAACGCTGGTCCTGACCGCGGTGGTGTTGGCCGCCGGCTGGTCACTGCTCAGGCCTGGTTTTTTCCGTGCCCACGACTTTACCCACGGGGCCCGGATTGTCGAGATGGCCCGTGGTCTAGAGGATGGCCAGCTACCCGTTAGGTGGAGCCGTAACTTAGGTTACGGGTACGGCATGCCGTTGTTTGAGTTCTACGCGCCGTTGCCCTTTTTTGTCGGTGCTGTGCCATGGCTGGCGGGGGTTGAGCTGGTAACTATCATTAAGTTACTGTACTTGGCCACTACCGTCGGTACGGCCTGGGGAGGGTACCTGCTAGGCAGACAGCTGTTCGGCCGGTCGGGCGGGGTGCTGACCGCCGCCGCCCTGACGCTGGCGCCGTACCGAGCTGTCAACATCTTTGTGCGCGGTGCCCTGAGCGAAGCGGCCGGCATCATGTTTTTACCTTGGATCCTGTGGTCACTAATAATCCTGATTGAAGCCGGCCCAGGCAGTTTCTCTCGCTCAGACCGTTCCGGCCGGGCTGCGGCGCTGGCCTTGACAGCCAGCTTGACCGGTTTATTGCTGACCCATAACCTGACCGCCTTAATGTTTGTGCCGTTCAGCTTAGTGTTTGCTGGCCTGTACATCCTGACCGGCCCTCAGTGGCACCAGGCCGCTGACAAGCTGCGCTGCTGGTGGCGGCAGCTGCTGGGAGTAGTTCGCTGGTACATTTTGACCATTGGCCTGAGCGCCTTCTACGTCTTTCCGGCTTTGCTGGAGAAAGGCTTTACCAAAGTTGACAGTATTTTAGGCGGCTACTTCGATTACTCGCTCCACTTTCTGTACATCCGCCAGTTTTGGCAGCCCAACTGGGGATACGGCGGCTCGGTGTGGGGGCCCGACGACGACATCTCGTTCTTTTTGGGCTTCGGCCAGCTGGCGGTGGCGATCCTAGTCGCGGTGGCTATAGCTTGGCAAGGGTACCACTGGTGGCGGCAAGGAAATCGCCGCCGACTGCCTCGGGTTAGCAGTTCCGGGTGGACGGTAGTCATTGCCGCCGGTTTGCTGGTGGCCAGTTTGTTTTTGTCACTGCTCAAAGCTAAGTTTATTTGGGACGTTCTGCCGCTGATCAACTTTATCCAGTTCCCGTGGCGGTGGCTGGCGGTGGCCATAGTTTGGTTGGCAGTACTGGTGGGTGGCAGTACCCTACTGTTACCTAAGTCACGGCGGCGGAGCTGGGCGTTGATCTGGACGGTAGTCATACTCCTTGCCAATGTCTGGTTTTTTCAACCGGAGTCTTATCTGGACGACCCCAGTGACTTTTATTACCATGACGCCTCGATGATCCGCAGGGAGATGAGCGGAATTTTGCCTGACTTCATTCCGGCTACGCTCAACGTGGAGCTGGCACCGGCTGCCGAGCGGACCCGCTGCCGGCACCGAGAGTGCTTGCCGGAAGAGATGACAGTTTTGATCGACCGTTCTCACCAGCTGCTGGTCGAGACGCGCCTCAAAAACCCTGAGGAAATCGTGATCAATGTGGCCGATTTTCCTGGTTGGCGGCTCGAGCTCGACGGCCAGCCCATCGACAAAACAACTACCTCTGATGGCCTGATCATCGCTGAGATGCCGGTCGGTCAGCACCGCTTGGGTGTCCTGCTGGACAGTACGCCTGTCCGCTCTATTAGCGATGCCACCACGGCGGTCAGTTTGCTGGCTGCCGGGCTGGTGTTTGTGGAGCTGCGTCCGGCAGGTAAGGGTGGTGACGATGAGTGACATCACAGCGGTTGATACCAGCAATGATCTGGAAGATGCCGTCGGCGACGGTTTAGACCTAAACCTGATCAAGCGTCGCTCGCTGGTAGGCGCCACCACGTTCATGGCGCGCAGCGTTTTTCTACAAGGTTTAGGTTTGCTTTCTAACTTGGTTTTGGTAGCCTTGTTGTCAGTCGAAGCGATTGGTATTTACGGCTTTGTACTGCAGATCATTGGCTTGCTGAACTTCTTTTCCGACGTGGGACTGGGCTCGGCCCTGATCCAGAAAAAGGCTAACCCTACTCTGCAGGACTACCGCAATGCTTTCACCATCCAACAGATCTTGGCTTGGGTAATTGTGGGCGTCAGCGCGGCAATCATTGCCTCTGGTTTGGTGGCCCAAAAGACGGGACCGGCCGGTAACTGGATCCTGTTGGCGCTGGCGATGAGCTTTCCGGTGCTGGCGTTTCGAACTATGTCGGCCATCATGATCGAGCGTCGGCTGGACTTTTCCAAGCTGGTCATTCCCCAGATCATCGAGCAGATCGTGTTTCACGGCCTGTTGATAGGGATGGTGTGGCAAGGGTTCGGTGTTATTTCCTACGCATACGCCATTATTGTGCGCTCGATAGTGGGCGCCACGGCGATGTTTATGCTACAGCCCTGGCCGATTGGCCTGGCTTTCAACCGGACTGTCCTCAAGGCTATTCTGGGTTTTGGCGTCAAGTTCCAGCTCAACGATTTATTAGCTCGTATCAAAGATCAGCTGTTTTTCCTGAGCTTGGGCATCATCTTGCCTTTGCGCGAGTTCGGTTTTGTCCACTGGGGCAAGCTGTGGTCGCAGTATCCCTACAACTTAACGGTCCAGAACGTGATGATGATCAGTTTTCCGGTTTTTTCCCGACTCCAGCACGACCCAGCGGCGCTCAAAAAAGCTGTTGAGAAAATGCTGTTCTTTATTGCTTTGCTGGCCTTTCCGCTGTTGATCGGCATGTCGGTCTTTATCATTCCCCTCACCGAGCTAGTCGTAAGCTACCGCAAGTGGCAGCCGGCTGTCTGGACGCTGATCTTGTTTAGCTTAAGCATTGGTTGGGGAGCGGTGTCGTCGCCGCTGACCAATACCTTGAATGCTATCGGCCAGATCAACACTACTCTCAAGTTGATGGTGATGTGGACAGCGCTAACCTGGGTGGTGACGCCGCTGATGGTGTGGTGGCTGGGCTTTAACGGGGTGGCGATCGCCGAGCTGGCTATCTCTTTTACCTCGGTGCTGTCGTTTTACTTTGTTAGCAAGTACGTGCCTATCAATGCTTGGGACAGCTTGTGGCGACAGTTGCTGGCCGCCGGGGTGATGGCGGCGGTGGGGGTGGCGGGACTGTCGCTGTGGCGGCTGAGCTTGGGGTGGATGGTGGTTGGAATGGGAGTGACTGGTGCCAGCTACGCGGTGGTGATTGCGCTGCTGGCCCGGGACCGAGTGGTGGGCGAACTGCGCCTATTTTTGAGCAGCCGGCGGTTGGGGTGAGGCGGGGGATTGGGAGCTAAGTATTTTATCCACGATAGTTTTAGCTGCCGCATCAGCCGTTTCCTCAAAGTAAGCTGAGCCTTCGATCGGGTTGGCTTTGTATGGCAGATTACGCATCGCCGCGAGTACCAACTCTCTTACTTGATGATAGTTTAAATTAGCTAGATCAGCATCTTGCGTCGTTTGGATTTGGTCTTCATAGGCAGCCGCGATCACACTCAGCATGTGTTTTTCTATGAGCTGCCCCAGTGACACTGTTATACGTTTCTCCAAAGATTGACGGCGAACCTCAAGTAGAAGTTTTTCTAAGTACTCAGTTATCAATAAACTTAAGTCGGTTG
>Ga0066639_10002579_pt1 | contig 15834 bp, 15 predicted proteins | sample CryGeyCG2114_010_2_FD_59504 | JGI IMG/M metagenome (GOLD analysis project Ga0066639, IMG submission 59504) | Groundwater microbial communities from aquifer - Crystal Geyser CG10_big_fil_rev_8/21/14_0.10 | ecosystem: Environmental > Aquatic > Deep subsurface > Groundwater | place: USA: Utah...
AAAAAGATTGAAAATTAGATAAAAGGAGAAAACAAAAACAAGAAAAATTCCAATTGATTTAGCAGGTGAGAGATTCTGTCCGTCTTTAGGCCCCGCCCGCCACGCATCCGAGCTTTGCGAGGCATTGCGGGCAGGGTTTGCTTTTGGGAAAATATACGCTTTATCTGGATCTAAACTGTTGTTTAAAACAAAGATAAATATAGGAATTAAAAACAAATAAAGATTTACAATTACAACCGAAAAACCGAAGAAGTTTGAAACAAGAATGGAAATATAAGACGCTAATAGCGCAAAGATCAAAGTTAAAAGTTTAAAGTTAGAGTTCAAAGTCCAAAATTTTTCTTTTTCTAATTTTGAATTTTGATTTTCAATTTTGACTTTTGAATTTTGACTTTTGAATTCACCGAGTATGTAAAATAGAAAATAGCCAATCATTGAAAGATATGCTCCTAAACCCAATATTCCTGTTGTAGTTAGATAATTGAGGTATTCATTGTGCGCTTTATTGTAAAGATAATCCCATTCGGATGTCATGTTATGTGCAACGGGCCTGTATTTGTAGTAGACAAAGGCAAATGTTTCAACACCACTTCCAAAAAGCGGATAATCCTTCCATGCCTTAATTGCCCCTTCCCATACAATAATCCTTATTGTTCCGGAATGTGTTCCGCCTTCTTCTTTCTGAACGACAGTAGTGTTGGGAGCTTTTTTTGTGATTGATTTTGGCTTATTAAATTGTTCCTTGAGTCCGTTAAAAGTAAATTTATCAACTTGGGAAATTGAAGAACCGATAAAAAAAGTAAGAACTAGGAGGGGAATTATTACAATGAACAGTTTAGATGAGAGATGAGAAATGAGGGATGAAAGATTCTTAAAGTTCTTCTTTTGAACAAAAAGAATAGTTCCTATTAAAAAAAATAAAGAGATCCACAAAGCGATAAAATTAGATCGAGAGCGCGTGTAGAGAAGATCGAGATAAAAAAGAATACTGAATAATGAATAAAGAATCAAGAATAAAAGTGATTTTTTTGAAATCCATAATTCATGATTCATAATTCTTAATTCTTTCTTAGAGTTTTCGGAGGTTTTAAAAGAACTCAGGAACATGGTTATTGATATAGGTATTAAAATAGAGAGGTATGCTGCCAGCCAGTCGGGTTGGCCAAGCGTTGAGAAAATTCTTATTTTAGGCTGGAAATTCTGGGTCCAGCAGGAAACATCTAAGGCACCTCTGAATATAAGACATGTAGGATCATAGCCAAAATGAGAAGGAAGTCCCCACAGGGCAACAATTATTCCGGATCCAAGGCTAACATAAAGAAGATTTTTCACAATTTTTACTGATGATAGATTTGAGGCAAAAGCATAGTAGAGGAGAATATAAGAAAAGATTGATAATAGTCCGCCGTTAAACCTACTGTAGTATCCCCAAATGGAAATATGAGTATCAAGAGAAAAAAGAGTTGAGATAATTTGAGAAAATAAAAATATTGCAATTGGAATATCAAGCGGTGTTCTTTGAATTCTAAAGCGGCCTATTACAATTGACTTTATAATCCAGGAGGCTGCTATAATTATCGTAAACCCCCATGTGATCCACATTTTGTTTAGCTCAAAAAGTTCGGAAGTATCGCTCATTAATACAAGGGGTACAAGGAAGAAAATGCTATAGAAGGAGTATTCAATTACTTTATCGCAAAGCTTTGACAAGCTTTCTCTCATTTGATCATGATACCATATATCTCCATGCGGTTTCCATGCCTAGGTTTGCCTCATGTTGTTCATTCCCCGATATCTCCATATTCCCAACTATGTTACCAAGGTATCCTTTAATTTTTGAAAAAATCTCTTCGTCTGTGAAGGCTTCATGTGATGGGAAAAGTCTTTTTAAATTGTCTAATGCACACTCAATAGTTATTTTTTCAGCTTGATTTAGAGAAGCAAGAACTGTTTCTTCTGGTGATAATTTTAATTCAGCCTTTATTTTCATCCTCGCTAGAGCATCTCTTTTTTCAAAACTTTGTGATTGTTCAGTATTTTGGTCGCTTATAAAAGGGTAACCTGGAATAGTAAAAGGAGGAATCTCCTCAGGTTGAAAATTATCTGCAAAACCCTCTTTTTCTAAAGGAATAAAAACAGCATTTTCTTCCATTTCTTCTAATTCTTTTTCACTTAATCCATAAAGCCTGGAAGGCTTTCTTTGTGCCATTACTCTAAATCCAGTAAGCTGAGCTTTAGGGACAACTACTGCTCCGTTTCTTAAAACTTCCTCTCTTTTTTTTTGAGTTAAACCAGAATAAAAAACCTTTACTCTTGGTTTAGAAGATAATTTACTTTGTTCCTGTTTTCTTAACATCAAAAGGGCTGTTACATGATTTGTGATTAAGTCAAAACCAAATTTAAAAGTCGAAGGGACATCTTTTTCTTCATCTATCTGTTTTCCTTTTTTTAATAGAATAGAAATAGACTTCTCCAGTGGAGTTTCTGTAAGCCGAGAATTACTGTCTATTGGAGGTATTTTTACAGAGACTTCAGTATTTATAAATGTGTGATTAGGCCTATTTAAACCTTCTCTCATATATTTACTCTAGGATAGATATTGTAGTACTTTTTGCTAAAAAATCAAGTTTTTAGCCTTCTTCCAGTTGGCAAAGCTCAGTACAAATGATATCATGATATTAAAAGATATTCAGTTATTTATTCATCGATTATTCATAGAGATTCAAGGCAGGTAGATTTTAAAGTAAATATGTTCAATAAATTCTTCTCTTTTTTTTCACAAGACATAGGTATTGATCTTGGTACGGCCAATACTCTTGTGTGGATAAAAGGAAAAGGAGTTGTGATAAGGGAGCCTTCAATTGTCGCAATCCATAAAAAATCAAAAAAAGTGGTTGCAATAGGCACAGAGGCAAAAAGCATGCTCGGAAAAACACCTGCTTCCATAATTACTGTAAAACCTTTAAAAGGCGGCGTAATTTCCGATTTCGATGCAACCTCTGCGATGCTTTCATACTACATTCAAAAGGTAAATGAGCTCTCAGGCAAATCCCTTCCCCTTTTTTGGGCCAAACCAAAAGTCGTAGTTGGAATTCCGTCATCTGTAACAGAGGTTGAAAGAAGGGCTGTTTGGGAAGCAGCCCTCGACGCTGGGGCAAGAGAGGCATATCTTATAGAAGAGCCAATGGCAGCAGCAATAGGTGAGGATGTTTCTGTTTTTGCGCCAACAGGGGTAATGATTGTAGATATTGGAGGGGGTACGACCGAAATAGCAGTTATTTCTTTAGGAGGCATTGTTGTAAGCAGGTCATTAAAATTAGCAGGAGATGAAATGGATCAGGCAATTCTTCACTATATAAGGTTAAAACATGGCTTACTTCTTGGAGAAAAAACAGCAGAGGATCTAAAGATAAAAATAGGAAGCGCGTTCAAGAAAAGTGAAAAGCGAAAAGTGAAATCCTTCGACAAAGCTCAGGATAAAAGCAAAAAAACGGAAGACGAGGAAGAAGAAAAGACTGTTCAAGTTGAAGAAAGTAAGGGGGAGAGGATGGCAATTGTAAGAGGAAGAGATATAGAAAGCGGTCTTCCTAAAAGCCTAAGAGTAACGGAAACAGAAGTAAGGGAAGCACTTGCGCCTGTTATTTCCAAGATTTTGGAGGCAATTGCAGATACCTTAGAAGAGTCTCCTCCAGAACTTACAAGTGACATTATGGAGCACGGGATTTTACTAACAGGCGGAGGATCTATGCTTTCGGGAATTGATAATCTTGTTGTAGAACGGACCCATATGCAGGTTGTCTTATCTGATGATCCTCTAACTTCTGTTGCAAGAGGAGCAGGAAAAGTCTTGGAAGACGAAGTCCTTCTCTCAAGAGTCAAAGTAACTGGCGGCCTGAGATAAACAAATTTTCAATTTTCAATTATCAATTTCCAATTTACAATCAATTCTCAATTGAAAAATGATCAGACAATTAAAAATTAGATATTTGAATTTGAATAAAAATTAAAAAATAAGACTTAGCTATTGTCTTAATTCACCAAACGTTCTACAATGGTTTTTATGCAAAAAAAAGGAAATTTTCCTCTTTTTCTTTTTTTAATATTAATATCTGTTGCATTAATAGCATTATCAAAATTTGGATTTTTAAATGGATTAGAAGGGCTTTTACAAAAATCATTTTCTCCTTTTCAAAAAATTTCCTATATGATTTTTAGAACCTCCTCCAACGATAAAGAAAATTCACAAAACCAAAACATAGATTTATTTAATAAAATTACCGACTCAAAAACTTTAGAAAAAGATAATCTTGCTCTTCGCGATCAGTTTCAAACGTCATACCCTAAATCAAAAAATCTTCTTCCTGCAAAAATTGTTGGTGCTCCGGCTTTTATTCCCGGAGTATCAGAACCTAAAATTTTAATAATAGATAAGGGTGCAAAAGACAAAGTGAAAGAGGGATTTGCTGTTGTCTATAAAAATATTTTAGTCGGAAAAGTCACAAAAACATCGTCCTTTTTATCGAAAGTAAGTATTCTAACAAGCGGAGATTTTTCTTTTACTGCAAAAACTACCTCTTCGGGTTTAGGCGTAATAAAAGGAACTGATGGAGCGGTTACTTTGCAAAATGTTTTGCTTTCCGAAGAGCTTAAAAAGCAGGATATTGTTTTAACAAACGGGGACATAAATGAGAACGGGGTCGGGTTTCCTCCAAACTTAATTGTCGGCAAAATTATATCTGTTGAGAAAAAACCAAGTGCACTTTTTCAGTCTGCAATGGTTGAACCAATTCTTGATTTTTCAAAACTGACAATGGTTTTTGTTGTTTTGTCAAATGAATAAGTTTATTTCAGTTTTTTTTCTAATTTTTGCTTTTTTGCTGCAAAGCTTCTTTACTACAATGCCTTTTGTTTTAACTGCCTGTCTTATAATCTATGTTTTGGAAAGAAAAGTATGGATTTTGCCTGTGGCATTTAGCATGGGTTTATTTTTGGATATCGCAACAATGCGTCCAATTGGTTCGACCAGTCTTTTTTTTATCGTATTCCTTTTTGTAATTTCTCTTTATCAAAAGAAATTTGAAATTTTTACATTCCATTTTATTTTTCTAGCATCTTTTTTTGGAACAATTTCTTTTCTTCTTTTTTTTGAACCGGATCATTTTATTCTGCAAACTTTATTAAATTCTTTTCTTGCACTTTTGATTTTTTCTGTTTTGAAAAGATTTTCTGTTTTAGACAAAGAAGAAAAAGAGCTGAAGTTTTACAGATAAGTAAATATGAAAAAAATAAGTTTTTCAAAAGCAGGCGGCGTTGCTTTCCCTGATTTTATAAGAAATGAAAAAAGAATAAAACATAAAGGAGATTATGATGAAAAGAAAAAACCGTTAAGAGATTTTTTTCTTCCGCTTATTTGCATTGTAATTTTTACTTTTTTATTTATTAAATTAGTTGACCTTCAAGTTTTTAAAAGTAATTATTACAGACTTTTGTCCGATAGCAACAGAACAAAAACAAACATTATTCATGCCCCAAGGGGAATAATTTTTGACAGGAACGCTGTACCTTTGGTTTTTAATACTCCGGGTTTTAGAAAAACAGAAAACGGAAAAACAATTTTTTTTGAGCGGAAAACTGCACTTTTCCTTATTGCGCAGAGCAAAGACTTGGAGGTCGATTCTTTACGTGAATACCCCTACAAAGATGAGATTTCCCATGTTTTAGGATTCATCGGGCAGATCTCAAAAGAAGAAATCGAGAAAGAGGAATTTAAAAATTACAACATAAAAGATGTTATAGGAAAAGAAGGAATTGAAAAACAGTATGAAAATCTTTTAAGGGGAAAAGACGGAAAAGAGCTTGTGGAAGTTGATAGTTTTGGAAAGACGCTTAGAACTTTGGGAAATACAGAGCCAATACCCGGACAAGACATAAAACTTACTCTTGATTTAAATATTCAAAGGGCAAGTTTTGTCGCCATGCAGGATGTTAAAAAAGGTGCAGTTATAGTCTCAAAACCCAATGGAGAAATTCTTGCTCTTTTGTCAAAACCCTCATTTGACGCAAACCTTTTTACTCTGGGAGAAAGCTATAAAACAGCAACGGTATCAGGCTATCAGGAAGTATCAGATGTTTTAATGGATGGTCAAAACCAGCCTCTTTTAAACCGCGCAATTTCCGGAACCTATCCTCCCGGATCGACCTTTAAAATAATAACCTCTGCAGCAGCTCTTGAGGAAAATAAAATGGATGAAAATTTTAAAATAGAAGATACTGGAGTTTTACAGGTTGGAGCTTTTTCTTATGCCAACTGGTATTGGACAAAATACGGAAGAAAAGAAGGATCAATAAATATAGTGGATGCTATAAAAAGATCTAATGACATATTTTTTTATAAAACAGCAGAAATGGTGGGGGTGGATAAGCTTTCGGAAATGGGAAGAAAGTTTGGTTTAGGTTCTGCACTTGGAATAGACATAGAAGGAGAGGCAAGGGGTATTGTTCCGGATCAAAAATGGAAAAAAGAAAATATTGGAGAAGGATGGTATTTAGGGGACACTTACCACTATGGAATCGGACAAGGTTTTGTTTTGACAACTCCTTTGCAGGTCAATGCATGGACACAGGTTATTTCAAACAAAGGAACACTTTATCAACCACGTCTTTTATTAAATTCAAAGTTAAAAATTCAGAATTCAAAATTTTTATCAGACAAAACTATTTCTCTGATCAGGCAGGGAATGATTGAAAGCTGTAGTACAGGCGGGGTTGCATGGCCTCTTTTCGAGTTCAAAGTTAAAAATGAAAAGTTAAAAGTTGACGGAAAAAATTTTCTGGAGGCGCCTCAATCAACTCAATCTGCAAACTTTAAAGACTATAGAAAGATTAGTATTGCTTGTAAAACAGGGACTGCAGAACAGGGCGGACCAACAAGTGAGCCGCATGCATGGATTACGCTTTTTGCCCCTGCTTACAATCCCGAAATTGTCGTAACAGTTCTTGTTGAAGAAGGGGGAGAAGGGTCAAATGTTGCAGCGCCAATTGCAAAAAAAATCCTCGAGTTCTATTTTGAGAAGAAATAATTTTTCGTTGTCATTGCGAGGAGAGAAGCGGCGAAGCAATCTCTTTTTAGACAATTGATATTAATTGAGACAAGTTGAAACTTATTGTTCTAAACTTCAAGGTTTCACTGATTCAATGATTCGAATCATTGAACCGACAAAGAATAAATAAATATTGACAGCCAAATTTTGAAGTGATATTATTCCAAATGATTTAAAATATGGCAGTACAAGAAGATGGACAGGTAATAAAGCAGGCAGTAAGTAGAGCATTAGCAAGTAAAAAAACTCGAGGAAATTTTATAAAAACTGCAATGGGAGTCGGAGCTGGTTTAGGAACTTTGCCATTTTTCGCAGTTTTATCCGGATGTGAGACACCAGCAGAAGCTGATAAAAGAGAAGCAATAGCAAATTATTATGCTCAGGCAATAAATCTTCAAATGAAAATCCTTATTGAAAGAGGAATAGTTGGTGATCATAATCTCGTTAACCTTAATACCTTCCAAGGTTATAGTACAGAAGGATCAATTCAAGGAAGAGGAGGCGGCTTTTTTTAACATGGTCTTATGAGGGGAATGTTAAGAGCCAAGATGTTACTAAAATAGGTTTCAAGTGGGAGGCTGCGAATGGAGATAAATTTATTACTTATTCTGAGTTACCTTACAATAAGGTTACTACAAAAGAATTGCCACCAGATAGTGAAGAAAAACCTTCCGTTTATTTTAATTTAAATGTAGATAGCTTTTTAACCGACACGGGCGAAGAATATCTTGGGGTAAATCGCTGGACAAGCTTTGATTCAGTAAATCCTAATGAGTTCATTCGTTCAGAACATCTTAACTTAGTTATATTTACTCTTCCAAGAGAAGACATTGAAAAAATGCCAAATTTTGGGAAATAGAAACTAAACCTCGTGTAAAAATTTTGAGTGAAAGCAGTTTAGGCAGGTTTTGCCTTTAAAAATGCTTGGGGTTTTGTGAGAGTCGCATCTCCTTGTATAAAAAGGCTCTTTTTTGTAGTTTTCTCTTTTGAAAATTTCTTCCAATATTTTAAGAAGCTCATTTTCTGTTTTGTAATTTATAACGAGAAAACCCGGCATTCCTTTTGTCATACGGCTTACTCCTTCTTTTGCAAATCCGATTTTTGGCATAAAAACTCCAAGTTCAATCTCTTGTCCCACGCCATGGGATGGTCTGTTTAAATCAAATAAAGCAATTTCTGCTGTTAAAACCTGCACATGGTCAAGATCTCTTAGTTCATAAGAATCAAATTTGTCAGGAGTTTTTGCATGAGGGTCTGTTATTAAAAAAGGGGCGTACGCTTCAAATTTATTTTTTTCAAGCATTTTTTTAATCTTCATCCAAGTCGGTTTCATTTGCTTGGTGTAAAGAGGGTCTGCTGTAAGAGATGTTCCAAAATAAATTTTATTCGGATAAAATCCAAAAGATTTTGTGGTTATCTCTGTTTCAAAAGCGTCTTCCAATAGATGAATAAATTGTGTTTGTTCTTTTATTCTTTTCTTCCAGACATTTTTTCCATCAATCTTTAAGTTCAATATTTTTTCCAGTAGAGAGTAGTTGTAGTTATTTTTCATCTTGCCTATTTTACAACAAGTCTGAAGATAATATCTAGAACAATTTTGAAAAGAAGTTTACAATTGGGGAAAAGATTTTTAATATAGGGTTTAAAGATTCAGTTGTTTTGGTTTGAATTGCTGGCTTATCTGTATACACAGGCTTGAACGGTTTTAGTGTTGGGAGAGGTCTTTTCTTATAAGCAATTGTTGGAGAAATACTTGCTGTTTTATTATTCGTTACTGTGAAATTTTTATCAGACTCATCTTTTGGATAAATCCCTGCAAACGACTTTTCAATTTGAATAGAAATCTTATAATTTTCTTTGGTTGGGACAAGGGGAGATATTGTCCACTCCGCGCTATTGCTTCCCGATTTTGTTACTAAAGAATTTTTTAAAATTGTAAAAACAGTTGCATTGGGATTTTGGCTTGTGTTTTTCAATAAAATAGTTGTGGATAGAGGATAAGCAATATTTTTCTGATTTGTAGAAAAATCCCATTTAATCGTATAAGCACGTCCTTTATATAAAGTTTCTCCTCCGTTTGGGAAAGTAACTTTTGTAATTGTTCCCGAAGGTGTGGAAGTTGGAGCAGGAGTTAAGGTAGCGGAAGCACTCGAAGTTGGGGATGGCGTGGAAGTGTAAGTTACGGGTGTTTGTGCATTAGAGCTAAACTGTTGAGCATATTTTATCTGGTTAATAATTGAAATAAATCCTGCTAAGGTGATAAAAAGTGCAAAAAGAGTAATTATCTGATGTTTTTTTTCGAATAGAAAAAATTTATTTTTTGCAGTTACAACCTGCTCGAGAGGATTATTATTTTCTTCCATTAATAATAAAATAATTTCTTAATTTATTGTGGTACTTAAGTTTTAAAAAGTCAATAGACCCTCAAGTAGTTGGTTTTTGATGTCTGAGGATTTGCGCGGATTTTCTAAGTCTTTACAAACTTCAGGGCTTTACATTGGATTTTACTGATCCTATAAATAGGCTAACTGTTCAGCCATTTAACCATTTTAACTATATTAATAACTATTGAATTTCACAATTGAATAACCAATGAATAACTTTGATATTTCTCATCTGTCACTTATCAACTCTCAACTACTAAGGATTATATATTCCACGGTCTGTCTGGGTGTTTTTGGAGTATGTAATCGTATTTATCAATTGTTTTTCCGGTTCTCTCATCAAAAAGCGGAGTTCCGCCCGCGTACATTGTATCTTTTGGATCACCAAATTCGTTGAGGTTATTTTTCAAAATCCAATTATCAATTAGCTTTTTCTCCGCATCTGAAATTTGAGCATTTGATGTGGGCGAAGGTTCAATAAATTTAAAAGTTGAGAGGATCTGATCGAGGGCTTTAATTTCTTCGAGCGGTGATTTAGGGCTTGGACTAAAGAGAATTTGAACTATTTGACCGCTAACCTTGGATGGAAAAGTATAAGTTCTACTTGTCTTAGAAACTTTCTCTTCATAAGCCATAATTCCATTTAGAGATATTTGTTTTGCTTTTCCTTTTAATTCATTTTCTGCTTGTTGCCAATCCATATTGTTTACCCAGATATCTAGAAGGGTGTTTTGAGATGGGCCATAAATCGTAAGAATAAATAATGCCAGACCTTGAAGATTATCTTTTTCTTGTATTTTCCAATCATTTGGATATTTTATTGAATATCCATATTTTCTATTTGTATATGTCTGCCAATTTGCGGTTGCACTTCGGGTCTCCTCAGTATAAAGGTCGGGGGAGAGGGTCGGGGAAGAGATTTCAGTAATTGGAACAGGTGGGGTTGGGGTGGGAGTGATTTTGGATTTCAGAGTAAGATATGTCCCGCCGCTGCTTAATATCATAACAACAATTATTAATACAAAAAGCATTAAGATTTTTGGGATAGCAGAGGGTTTTTTGGGTTCGTTCGGAACAATAGAAACTTGAGGTGGTTGTTGTTCAATGGGTTGGTAGGGTTGAGCTTGTTCAACACTATTTGATTCCATGACTAAAGTATGCAGAGAAAATTTTCACTTGTCAATTATTTCTTTACTATTAACCTGCAACCTTTTAGTATTAAGTTATGGATGAAAGATTTTATTATTTAGGATTTTCTGCTTTTCCGGGAATCGGACCTCGGAAATTCGAAGGTTTATTAAAGTACTTCGGAAGCGCAAAGGAAGGTTGGAATGCAGATCAAAGTGATTTGAAAAAAGTTCTTGGAGAAAATTTAGGTTCAAAGCTTGAGGATTTTAGAAAAAAATTTTCAATTGAAGAGTATGCTCAAAAACTCAAAGACAAAAACGTCTGGTTTGTAACCATTAATGACAAAGAATACCCGGAACTTCTAAAACAAATAAAAAGACCCCCATTCTTGCTATATGGTAAAGGTCAAAAATTCCACAGAACTAGTTTGGCGCCTGTGATTGCTATTGTAGGAACGAGAAAGATAACTTCCTACGGAAGGCATGTTACAGAAATGTTTACAAAAGAATTAGTTGATGCAGGCTTTACTATTGTTTCGGGAATGGCAATGGGAGTTGATTGTGTTTCGCATAAAACAGCAATTGAGAACGCAGGGAAAACTATTGCAGTTTTGGGAAGCGGAGTTGACCTTTGTTTTCCAAGTTCGAACATTAGTATATATAATGGTATTCTAAAAAGCGGAGACTCACTTATTTCGGAATTTCCCCTTGGCCAGCAGCCTTCCAAAGGGTCTTTCCCGTCCCGAAACAGGATAATAGCAGGAATGTCCCAAGCCGTTTTAGTAACAGAGGGAGCAGAGGACAGCGGGTCTCTAATTACTGCGGATTATGCCTTGAGTTTTGGCAGACCTGTTTTTGCAGTACCCGGACCTATTACGTCAAGCCTTTCAAAAGGACCGTTCAAACTAATTTCAAAAGGAGCAAAACTTGTAACCGAGCCGAAAGATATACTTCAAGCACTTCATATAAAAGAGACAGGAAGAGACAAAGGAGACAAAAGGACCAAATGGGAGACAAAAGAAGAGAGAATGGTTTTGGAGGTTTTGGAAAATGAAGATTTGAATTTTGATGAGATTTTGAAAAAGACAAAAATAAATGCCTCAAAACTCGGTTCAGCTTTATCTTTAATGGAAATAAAGGGATTTATTAAAACTTCCTCCGACGGCCTTTTTTCTCTTGCTTCTTGACTTTATTATATTCCCACCTGTCAAGTGGGAATATAAAGGGATTTTACATTTCTTCGAAACCGTTGCAGTAAAAGTTTGATTTTGATTCTCGCGCAATATATAATGACCATCTTATATGGTACGAAAAGAATTGGGACAGCAACCAGGAGAGCCTATTGGTCCTGCAACAGAACAAACGCCCGAAGAACTAGCATTGGCTCAAGAAATTCGAACAGAGATTGATGGACTTCTTGGAGGACAAACTTCAAGATCTATTAATTTTAATGTGAGGAGAGCTCGTGAAGTTTTACTCAAATTTCATGGAGCCACACCGTTTTTGGAAAGTGATAAATGGCCAATACCTACGTGGAAACCATTTTCGGCTGAGTTATCAAAAGAAGGAGACAAGTATAAGGTCGAAGTAGAAGGACACGATGATTTCTCCCCGGATGATATTCATTATGGTATCCGCTTTACTTTGTATGGGACTTATCCGCGAATAGATAATATAAGACCTGTAGTTCCTCATGATCGGTGTATTCCGATAAAATCAGCAGAGCCTGCAAAAGATGGTAGGCTAAGGCCAAGAATGAACAGGTTAGAGTTTGGGAAATTTCTTGTGGATCGAATTGAATATGCTTCCTCAGGAGTTTGCATCTTAGTTTAAGTTTCAAGGTTTGGGTTGGTAAGTCTTGACAAATTCACAGTTCATCTTTATACTCTTTTTTTATGATGACTGAAAGTCGAGCAGCAAGATTAGTATATGCTTTAAGCGGAATTTCTCCGGAAAAGCAAAGAAAACAGGATGCAGATTTTGTGCGTTCTCACATGATTAGAGTATTTCAAGAGATAAGAGATGAGAGTCCTGAACTTAAATTGGTTAATCCCAGAAAAGGCAGAAGAACTAATATAGATTTACTCAGAGAATGGACAAATGGCGACGGGATAATAAGAGGAATAAGCCCAAGATTTATTGAGGGAGAAGACGGAAGAATTCATCATGTTGTAGTTTTGTCTCATGGCAGGATTGAAGAGAAAGGGGTTGTTGTTGCTCAGGTAGATGAGCCGATTGTTGCATTTTCAGGTGAGTTACTTTTTAAACCGGAAGCGATGCAGGCAATTAAAGAATCAACTCAAGCAGCTTTTATAGCAGCTTCCTCTTATGGCATTAGAGATTTACAGAGAGTTGTTCCTCAGAAATAAATTCTTCATTTTCTCTATTGACAGATCTGATAGTATTTAAATTACAATTAAATCCTAATTGATTTTTAAAAGGAGTAATTATGAACTTAGTAATAGTTGAATTCCCATATATGTTTACTTGCTCACATGGTTTTCATCCATGCTTCGCAAGAGCACATAAACGGGACAGGCGCCATAAGGAGTTTACAAAATGAAAAGTTTAGTTATAGTTGAATCACCAACAAAAGCGCGTACCATTGGGAGATTTTTGGGAAAAGATTATGAAATTAAAGCTTCTATGGGGCATATTATTGACTTGCCAAAAAGCACTCTTGGTGTTGACGTAGAGGGAGATTTTTCTCCTCAATTTGAGATTGTTCCGGATAAAAATAAAATTATTTCAGAGCTAAAATCTGCCGCAAAAAGCGCATCATCCATAATTCTTGCCACAGATCCGGATAGAGAAGGGGAAGCAATCGCGTCACACGTCAAAGATATGCTCGTTTCAAAGTCAAAAGTCAAAAGTCAAAAGTCAAAAGTTCAAAGAATTGTTTTTCATGAGATTACAAAAGAGGCAATTGAAGACGCATTGGAGCATCCCCGTTCAATAGACAAAAATCTGGTTGAAGCACAAACAGCAAGAAGAGTTTTGGATAGATTGGTAGGTTACAAGCTGTCACCGCTTCTTTGGCAAAAAGTGAGAAGGGGACTGTCAGCAGGCCGTGTCCAAAGCGTTGCTTTAAGATTAATTGTTGAGAGGGAAAGAGAAATTGAGAAGTTTAAGAAAGAAGATTATTGGACAATCGTTGTAAACCTTAAAAAAGACAAGCAAGAGACAGGATTTGATCTAATTGAAATAAATGGAGAAAAGATTGAAAAACAGGAAAAGTTTGACTTATATGACGGGGAATATAAAGTAAGCAAGACCTCAATTGATACTCAAAAACGAGCGGACGAAATACTAGAAGATTTAAAAACAAAAAAATATACTGTTTCGGATGTTTTGCAAAAAGAGACAAAAAGAAGTCCAGCTCCTCCATATACAACGTCTACCTTGCAGCAGGATGGAGCAAGAAGACTTGGATTTTTCAGCAAAAGGACAATGAGAGCAGCTCAAAAACTTTATGAAGAAGGTTTTATTACTTATCATAGAACTGATTCTGTCAATATTTCTCAATCTGCGATATCTTCAATAAGAACTTTTATTAAAAAAGAATTTGGAGATAAGTTTTTACCTGAATCCCCTAGATTTTATAAGACAAAACAAAAACTTGCCCAAGAAGCACACGAAGCAATAAGGATAACAAAGGTTAATGTTGATAGCACGCAAGTTAAAAAAGAACTGGGCGGAGATGCCGGAAAACTTTATGATCTTATTTGGAGAAGGGCAGTGGCATCACAAATGCCGGACGCTTTAATAGAATCAACAACTGTTATTGTTGATGTAGGCAATGTCATCCTGAGCAAAGCGAAGGATCTAGATTCTTCGACTGCGTCTCAGAATGACAAGAGGTATAGGTTGAAAACAACAGGCTCAGTGCTTCTTTTCGAAGGTTTTTTAAAAGTAAATCTCCAAGCACTACAGGATAAAAAATTACCCAATTTTATAGTTTCAGAAGGCCTAGAGTACGTAAACTCACTCGCAGAAAAACACGAAACTCCGCCTCCGCCAAGATATAATGATGCGTCTCTAATCCAAACCCTGGAAGAAAAAGGAATTGGAAGGCCATCTACTTATTCGTCTATTATTTCAACAATAGAAGAAAGACGTTATGTAGAAAGAGACCAAAATCGCTTTGTTCCGACTCCTGTTGGAGTTGCAGTAAATGATTTTCTTGTCAAAAATTTTTCGGACATTGATGATATCCCGTTTACTGCGGAAATGGAAGACAGTCTAGATGAAATAGCAAATGGTCAAAAGGATTGGGTCCCGATGATTAAAGAGTTTTATAAACCATTCTCTAAAAAACTGGAAGAAGTGAAAGGTGCGGAAAGAGTAAAAATAGAAGTAGAAAAGACTAATGAAAAATGTCCTAAATGCGGTGCGCCTTTAGTTATAAGAATGGGGAGATTTGGAAAATTTTTCTCCTGTTCAACTTTTCCGGAGTGCGATTTTACAAAACAATTTGTTGAGGAAACCGGTTTTATTTGTTCTAAAGATGGCGGTAAGATAATTGTCAAGAAAACAAGGAAAGGAAGAAAATTCTTCGGATGTTCCAACTACCCCGCCTGCGATTTTGCAAGTTGGACAAAGCCGACTTCAGAGCATGTTGAGCAAAGCGAAATCCCGAATGACAATCCCGATGGCCGAAAGCCATCGAGGATCCCGAATGGAAACTACCATCGGGACGATCATCGGGAGAAGATTGAAGATATAAAGGGTGCCTCAAAGATCACTCCGCCAACTGACGAACAAAAATCAGATCAAGAATTCAAGACCTAAAAGAATTTGAAGGTTGAGATCATTTCTCTAAATGTTGCCTCATCTGCATCTTTTATATTTGTTTTATTAGTTTCGTTAAATATTCTAATTCCTTCTCCCGCAGAGATTAGCATCATTCTTAATATTTTGTTTCCGTTTTCATATGGCAGGTCAAATATAGTTGGCGATATAGGAGCTCCTAGTTGTAAATAATAATTTCCTCCATCTATTGATTCTACTTTTTGTGCATCTTTTGGTGGTGAAGTAGCAAATGATTCGGGTTCAACAGATATTATAATTTGAGGTTCTGTTCCAATGTCTTCGGGGAACTTTTTCCATGTTCCGGCTGTCACACCAGGGGGATAGAATATAACGTTCTCTTTGCTTTCTATAACCCATATTCTAGGAACAATCGCAACCCTTAGGGTTGATTGAGGTACTCAGAAAATACTT
>Ga0066639_10002582_pt1 | contig 15830 bp, 14 predicted proteins | sample CryGeyCG2114_010_2_FD_59504 | JGI IMG/M metagenome (GOLD analysis project Ga0066639, IMG submission 59504) | Groundwater microbial communities from aquifer - Crystal Geyser CG10_big_fil_rev_8/21/14_0.10 | ecosystem: Environmental > Aquatic > Deep subsurface > Groundwater | place: USA: Utah...
ATAATTACACCCAGAGCGTAATGCTTGAAGTTGCTTCCGGACTCTCCTGTCTTATCGCAGGAGTTGATCCGGTTAACCCTAATGGAAAGTGTCTTGGATTTGACACCAAGACCGGAAAGATTGGATATATGGAAAGCGGAGGCGGGGCAATTGGAGCCATGGGGAATATGATTACCATGCTTTATACTCCTCCAGCTCATACAAGAGATTATGTAATAAATCTTGCACAAAACTTCGGTATAACGAAAACCGCATTTGCAAAATTGATGATGGAGGATTGTCGTGATTCCGCCTCACACTGCACTACTCCGGCAATAAGTCCAAGTGGATCAGGTTTTCAGGGATTATCTCCTCTTATTAAGGTCTGGGAAATTTTCCGAAATATCGTGTATCTTCTTTTTGTATTAGTTTTTATAGTAATCGGCGTGGCGGTAATGCTTAGGGTCAAAATAGACCCGCGGACTGTCATGACTATCCAAAACCAAATCCCCAAAATAGTTATTGGACTTATCCTGGTAACCTTTTCCTTTGCCATTGCAGGGTTCTTAATTGATCTTATGTGGGTAGCAATTTATCTTTTTTATGGAATATTTGCATCTATACCAGGCGTTAACGTTACATCTTTAAATCCCCAAGAGGTGGCTGGCGCTAATCCAATTGGGGCAATCGGAGGACTAGGTGGTATAGGAAGTATAGCAAAACATGCATCCGGGTCCATAAAAAGTGTGATGACGGGTCTTCTTGACGGTAGCTTTGGAAACGTTATTGGAGGATTAATCGGATCGATATTCTGGCCTGTGGCAATTGCGGAACTTATTTTTGGAGCAGGTAAAACGTTAGGATTTATTGCCGGACTCATAGCTTATATTATAATATGCATTGCTCTTATGTGGGCATTATTACGAGTCTGGTTTACTCTTCTTACAGCTTACGTGATGATCTTAATCGATGTGGTTTTTGCTCCTTTTTGGATCGTGGCAGGACTCGTTCCGGGAAGTAAACTAAATTTCAGCGCCTGGGTCAGAGACATAGTGGCAAATTTAGCCGCTTTTCCCACAGTATTTATCATGTTTCTGCTTGGCAAAACATTTATGGAGGCATTTTCAAACGGACGAGGACAATTTGTTCCGCCTTTTATTGGCAATCCGGGGGATATGAAAGCATTTGGAGCGCTTATTGGGCTCGGGATAATTCTAACTACTCCAACTGCGGTTAAGATGATGAAAACAGCATTCAATGCCCCCCAGCTTGATATATCCTCAATCGGTGCCGCTGTTGGAGTGGGAGCCAGTGTTCCAGCAAGTGCAGCTAGATCAACTGCTTCTTATTTCAGTAAACAAGCACCGCTGGGTGAAAAAGCCGGGATATGGGGTGTTGCAAGAAATATGATGAAGTTTTAAGCTCCTTTTTCTTTTGTTGTTTTCTGACCTAAATCAAATATAGCCGCTGTTACAGATATAGGAAGAATATCTCTTATAAATGCCCAAAACAGACCAAAAATTTTTATATTTTTCTTTTTCTTAAGATCATTTGCTAAGTCAACAGGTAAAATTCCAATTTTTACTGATTCGTCAATCATCTTACTTAATTGAAATTCGTCGACAGATTCTGCGCCCGGTCCTGAAAATTTTTGAGCAATTGAAGTAGGTCTTCTAAAAGATTGAGCGAGAAATTTTAGAAATGCTTGTCTTTGCCAAGGCTTTGTCTCAATCCAATTGATACAAGCCTCAAACATTGGAAAAACGCGCTCCTGCGCATCTCTAGTCCCCTGAGGCGATTCGATGCCCTTAACTATCGTGTCTAATTGTTCTAATAGCTTTTCATGCCCTAATCCACCCGGATTATTCATAATAGTTACAAATGCCCCCTGTCCTTTATTAATGCTTGTAAGATCACTACCGGTTCTTCTTTTAAAAAATTCTTCTCCTGGCCCTGCGTAATCAAGATACTCAAATGGCACATCGTTCATAAATGGCACATAAGGAAAAACTATATCTGCTAGATGCGGCGCAAGACTTTTTCCTTCATTTATTATTAAATTTTGTAATCTTTGTTCATCCGCATCAAGGTCTTGATCTTCTATGTCATCGACATTTACACCTGCTGCTCTTTTAATATTTTTATGATGCTGCAGGAATATCTTTTCACTAAAAATATCCCATTTTGTTATATCTAAATTGGTTCCGTCTTCTAAAATCTCTTGTCTTACAACTTCATCCCAGTTAGTTGCATCATTTTGTCTTAAAAGAGCTATTCTATCCTGCGGCTTGTCTTCATTTTCAAATTGGATTCTCGAAAGATAATTTATCATCAGGGGCAGATTATTCTCGCTCACTCTTTCCCAAAGTGCTTTTCTTGACCTATATCCCACTTTTTCTGATAAAATCATGTGCTTTAAGATAATCCCAATTCCAAGATTTGAATTATCAATCAGAGGTTTTAAAATTTCATATAGCTCGTCTTGATTCCCGTCTCCATCTTTTCTTACTCTTCCAATCAATTCTGCTCTAGCTATCTGTTTCGTAACATTTTTCGGGTCCGGCACTTTCTCATCTAACCATTCCCTAATAGAAACTTCATTTCCTCCAATTCTTATTTTTATAACAGGGAATGCCATTGTTTCCGCTCTCCAGGAACTGTATATACCGCTTACACCAAACATTGCCCCAGCCTCAAGCTCGTCTGTATTCATGCCTCCAAACTCTTTAATTTTATTTACTCCTAACTTTCTTCCCTTTAATCTAAGAAAGTCTTTATAATTATTCTTTACCATCTCTAAAAACTTTACCCCTCCGCGAGGCTCTGCAATTTGAAATCTATAAGTCATCCACTGCATCCAGTTCATAATTTTAACTGCAGATTCCTGAGGAAAAGATGCATACTGTTTTTCTCCCTGAGAACCTTTTCTAGGAACCTGACCGGATGCTATCTGTTCTGCGCCTCGAAAAGTAATATTAAAAAAAGTTCTACCAACATTTAATGCCCTCTGAAGTTCCCATTCATCCATCTTCCATGACCCCTCGCCTTCTCTTTCTTTGGTGTAATCGCTTTTTACTTGTTTTTTCTCATTTAGGATACGCATGGATCTTTCAACATCTTTCTTTAACAACTTGTATCCCTCTGTTGTAATTCTTCCGTAACGTCTTAAATATTCAATATATTTTTCTTCATAAAGCCTCATTACATCAGGAGCTCCTGAGATTTCTTTCATCAACTCAAAGTGCTGATAGCTTATTTTTTGGGCTATACTAATAAATTCATCAAGGTTTCCTCCGATAATTTTTACATTCATATCGTGGAATAGAGAAGAAGCAGTTCTTAAGCTGACAAAATAACGATATTTTTCAGGATCTGCTTTACTTAAGAATCCTAAAAGAGTATCTAAGTTTGATTGAGCATATAGAGTCATACTCTCTCTATAGTCATTAGTTTCTGTAGAGTCTTCATATGCTCTAAACAAAATTCTATTTATAAGCGTCTCTCTTGTTTCTTTAAAATAAGATGCTAGTTCCAATAATTCGGTCGGAAATTGTCCGGCTTCAATTGCGGGAAATTTATTGACTTCTCCTTTTATAGCATCAATAAGTCTTTGTTTTTCTACCGGATCATTGGGAGTATTTTGGATATGATCAATTATCTCTCTTTCAAGATCGATATATTTATCTCTATGCGTTTTCTGTCCAGTTTCTGTTTCTGCCATCCATATATTTAGCTCTCTCAAAAGACTATGAGCTTGACCTTCATCTACCAATCCTTTATCTAGTAAATCTCTTACTCTGCCAAGCTGTTCATGAACAAAAATTGGATCAAGAGGATTACCTATTCCCACTCTATGAACCTCTGCATTTATCTCAACAGCAATGTTCTGCAATTTCGAATCAGTATAATCCATAAGAGGCAGAACATCTGCGCCTCCACCCATATGCGGAATGCCTTTTTCTATTAATTGTTTTTGCCTATCCAAATCTTCCTGGGTTGGATTTTTTCCGTTGTTATACTGTTCCCAAGTGTTTCTGGCAAAATCAATTCTTTCCTGAGATGCCGGTTGTCCCAGAGCAGGAGGTGTCGGAATCTTTTCGGGCTGAATAATTGATGTCGGTTGGGATAATTCTCCTGAAGATGCAAACTGTGGATTTTCTGATTTTGGTCCCTGTTCATTTTGTCCCTGATCCATAAAAATATTTCCTCCCCGATTTAATCGGGGTCCTCTTACATCAAGTGTAGAAGGATTAGATTGTACTGTCAACTCCGATTTAATCGGAGTCAACTCTGACTGAATTGGTCTGTATATCTCTTTCATAGTACACGAAGTGTACATGCTAGATCCTGCTTCTGCTTGATAAGTGCCTCACAAGAAGATTACAATATCTATACAAAAGCAACTAGCAACTAGTAGTTAGCCACTAGTTTTATGAAGGTAAAATCTTACAGAGAATTGATTGTCTGGCAAAAGTCTATGGATTTAGCAACCTTAATTTTTCAAATAACTAAATCTTTTCCGGCATCCGAACAATATGGATTAACAAATCAAATAAGAAGATCTGCTTTTTCGATTCCTTCAAATATTGCAGAAGTTTTTTGCAGAGGCGGAAGACCGGAATTTAGACAATTTTTGCAAATCGCATTTGCGTCGGGAGCAGAACTTGAAACAGAATTAGAAATTGCCAAAAACATTGGCATTTTAAAAGAACAAGATTATAAACTTTTAATTTCAAAGCTTGATGAGATTATGCGTATGTTAAACAAGATGATCTCAAATGTTAAAAAATCAATCTAGTTGCTAATGGCTAATTGCTAGTGGCTTAATTATGGAAAATACCCATTTTGAAAGTTTATACCCTGAAAATTCTCGATTTGTTGAAATTGAGAAAATACTTGGATTTATTAAAAACGGTAACTCTTGCCAGTTGATTGGCTTACCTGGTGTAGGAAGATCAAATCTTTTAGGACTTTTATCCTTCAACCGCAGTGTCCGTCTTAAACATTTGGGAGAAAATCAAAAATGGTTCCATTTTGTTTTACTTAATTTTTCAGAGATCCGCAAAAAACCTATTCATGAAGCAACTAAATTTATTTTTCTCTCACTTGTGGATTCTTTAAGAGAAAGAAAATCTCAAGAATACGAGGTTGTTGATAAAATTTTTAAGGATTCTCTTCAGTCAAATGATGAACTTGTCCTATTTCAGGGTTTAAAAAGAGCAATAGATTTCATCTGCATTGAAAAAGAACTGACAGTTGTCTTTCTTTTTGATCGGTTTGAAGAATATGTACCTATGCTCTCGAATGAATTTTTTGCCAATCTTAGAATCTTAAGAAACCGTGCAAAATACAGATTCTCCGTTGTTTTTTCTTTGAATAGACCTCTTGAGGATTTAGTCGAACCGATGCTTTTTGCAGATTTTTATGAATTTCTTGTAGATCACGCAATATATCTGCCGCTTCTTGATAAACCCGGGCTTGATTTTCGAATTTCCTATCTTGAAAAAACAAGCGGTAAAAAAATTGATAAAAAAATTATTGAAGAAATTATCGTACTGACTGCGGGTCATGGAAAACTGACTCGCTTGTGCCTAGAAACCGCATTAGCGTTTAGCGAGCAGCGTCAAGCGTCTAGTTCTGAATTTAAGAAATTTCTTCTTGAACAAAAAAGCGTAAGAGGATCGCTTTTTGAAATATGGATATCACTTTTACCAGAGGAACAAAGATTACTAATCGCTAACCCGATAGTGGCTAGTGACTATCTTACAGATGTAGGTTTAGTAAAAAACGACAAACCGGCTATTCCTCTTTTCGCAGAATTTATCACGGCCCTCCTTCGTCAAGACTCCGGAAGGGCACAGCAATTAGTATATGATTCTCAAGCTAATGAAATTCGAAAAGGAGACATAGTTCTATCAGATTCCCTAACCTCTTCAGAATTTAAGCTTTTAAGATATCTTCTGGAGAACAAAGATAAAGTAATCGAAAGAGAAGAAATTATAAAAGCAGTCTGGCAGGATAGTAAATCGACAGAAGGTGTGACAGATCAGGCACTGGATCAGCTTATCTTCCGCCTTCGAAAAAAAATCGAAAACGACCCCAATAACCCAATCTATCTCCAAACTATAAAAGGCCGCGGTATTCGCTTCATCAATTAATTCTTCTTGCAAATTTCCCAAAACTTGTCTACTATAAAAATGTGAGAAAGATTTTAAAATATTTTCTTATATTTTTTTTCTTTTTAATTCTTCTTGCCATCAAACAAAATTCTGCTTTTGCAGATTATGAGATTATACTCGACCCTGTCTTATCTATAACATCAGATCAATTAACCTCATCACCTGATTATCTTAAGCCTTGTAGTCCGGGCGAACAAGGATGCGTGGATTCTTTAATTCCGAACGAAAATACAAAAACTATTCTTGTTAAATTTACAGGACTTACTCCCCAAAAATACAAACTTTGTCTATTTAATGATGATTTTTTTTGCAAAGACGATGGACTGATGGATACAGCAGATATTGCTTCAACGGGAGATTCAGCAGAATTGACAGTACCTGTCTGTGCTGACGGAAAAGAAAATCTTAAATTTGCAAAAAAAGATGAAACGGATAATACATTTAATCCAAAAAGCTCAGATGATGTTAATCCCAATAGCTGGAGTAATTTCCACTGTTCCGAAGACGACTATTTCTGGGGACAAAAAACCTATAAACTGCGGCTTTACACCAAAGATAAAAATCTTCTATATGAAGTTCCTCTCTATATAGCTCATTATTATCCTATGGTAACAATAAATGATACTGATATTATAATTAATGCAGATAGTGATAACTCGTTTCCAAGTCTTAAATTATCTCCAGATACTCCTATTAAAGTGCAAATTAAAGGAAACAGAAGAGCCTTTGATAAAGATGGACGAAATAATTACAAAATTGAGATAGCAACACAAGATAACCCAGGTGATTTATGGGGATACGCTTGTGTAACGGTAAAAATCCCTGCTGGGGGAGACCCTAAGGATGGAGGAGGTATATCTGAAATTGCAAATATAAACGGTAATACTGAGGGAATAAAGCTTCCTGAAGGAGCTTATATTTTAAAAATCAACGAAAGAGTAAACGAGGGTAATCCCCTACACAGCAAGTGTAATGCAGGCTTTTCCTACTATTATATAGGTTTTACGGTTAGGAGAGGAGGCGGAGGAGAAATTCAATATGCGCAGGTAGATCCACACGGAGAAGACATTCAAAGAGTTAACAAAACTTGGCCAGTTCCGCTTGTTCCCTGCCTTGATACTGACATTGATCCTATAAATGGCTGTTTAAGAATTCAAACTGCGATTGGTCCTATAGAGACAACTCCTGGGGGATTTGTAAAGTCTGTGTTTAGTCTGGTTTTGGGACTTGCGGGCGGACTGGCGCTTCTTCTTATAATCTATTCCGGTTTTCAGCTTATCGAATCCCGCGGAAATCCAGAGAAACTTGAAACAGCACGAGAACAGCTTACATCAGCCATTATCGGACTCTTATTTATAATTTTCTCACTTGTCATAATTCAGTTCTTAGGAGTTGACATACTCAAACTACCAGGACTTGGTCGATAATAGGGTATAGATAATAGCGTTTAGCGTATAGTTAACTAGACCCTATACCCTAACAACTATACGCTGACAAAAGTATGAAATATTTATCTTTAACTATCGGGGGGACACCAATTCAGGCGCCAAACGAGGTTCCAACCGGCGGAAGTGATACTCTGGGGAATTTAATCTCAGTGGGAATGAATTTACTTTTTATAGGAGGAGTCTTGATTGCAGTTATGATGATCGTCTATTCTGGAATCCAGTGGACATTATCAGCCGGAGACAAAGAACGCATACAGCAGGCAAGAGAAAGACTTATCTATACAATTGTTGGGGTTATAGTAATTGTAGCCGCTTTTCTTATCGTAAAAACCATAATTATATTTTTCGGAGGAGATGCAAGCTTCTGGCCGAGTTTTTTTTAAAATAAAAGAGGGTCTTGACCCCAATTCTTATTGTAATCCACTTTTAATTCTGCAATAATTAAATTACTATTGACATCAGTATCACACTGTAATACACTATGACTAGAATTATCGTTAAATATTTGGTCTTTGATGAGTATAATCTTAAACATATCAAGAGGCATAATGTTACAACAGAAGAAATCAAGGAAGTTGGGAAAAACTTTATTTATCACAGAAAAACTCATACAGGAAGATATCTAGCGGTTGGGAGAACCGGCAAGAGGATAATAACCTTAGTAATCAGAAGAATATCTCTTGGGAAATATTATCTAATTACCGCTCGAGACGCAAGCAAGAGAGAGAGGAAAGATATATATGAAAAAGAAAAATAGAATCCCCAAATTTAAAACTTATGAAGAGGAAACAAAATTTTGGGATACACATAGTGTTACTGATTTTGCCGATGAGACAGAAAATGTGGATATTGTTTTTGAACTCAATAAGCCAAGAGATGAAACATTGATAGTCCGTCTTCAAAAAGACTTTAAAGATAAACTTGAAAAGACAGCTCGATCTAAGGGCTTAAATGTTTCAACGCTAGCTAGAATGTGGTTAATGGAAAAGTTACATTCCAGCAGGTTTTAGCTTTCCTCATTCTTCTAAGCGGCCCGGCGGGGTCTTCGTCGGAAAATTTTAAAATTTTCCTCCTTGACAAATGGAAAAAAGCTTCCTATTATTATGTTAATGAGAAAAGTAATAGGTCTTATCCCCGGAATTATTTCTTTAATCAGCGTTCCTGTTGCTTTTGCTCAAACAAATTTTGGGATTACCCCACCTGTTGGATCTATCGGCCCTAATCTTTGCCTTACAAAAATTCCACAATTTATTATTCAGCTTATTTTTATTATCGGGGTTGTTATAGCCGTTGCATTTCTAATTTATGGCGGTATCAAATGGATCTTATCGGGCGGAGATAAAAGCGCAGTTGAAAGTGCCAGAAATCATATTGTAGCCGCAATAGTTGGTCTTCTTATTGTCGCCGGAGCATTTTTTATAATTGGGATTATTTTTCAACTGCTTGGACAACCAAATCCAATCACTAATCTGACAATAAACAATATTGCAGGAAATCCTCTAAGCTGCACTGATTAATCCGTCAAAAACTTATTGTTCTAAAGAGTATTGCCTTTTTAAACTTTCTTTGTTACTCTTAATTTATGCCAGACTGGACAAGTTGTGTTGAAATAGTTGATGGTTCTAGCATACCCACCTTAAACTGCTTGCCTGTAGTTTTTAATTCTGTAGTTACCTGGGCTTTAATTTTCGCGGCAATAATTGCAGTCGTTTTTATCATCTTTGCCGGGGTTAAATTTATCAGATCGGGCGGACAGCCAAAACTGGTTGAAGATGCCAGAAATACCCTGACCTATGCGATAATAGGACTTGTTGTAATCTTCCTCTCCTTTGCCATAATTAATTTCATCAGCGCCGCAACAGGAGTTACGTGCATTAAATACTTCGGCTTTGGCAGATGCTGATACACTAGCGATTAGTCACCGTAAATGCGGGATCCTGCAGCGGCGGGACAACTAGCAACTAGTTATAAACAACAACTCAACAATATAACAATTTAGCAATTGCTGTTTCATTTTTCACGCTAGCCTCAATTAACTTCTTTTTTGACCTATTTTGATAATCTTGCAATAAGATTTTTCACATTGTACGCTAAAAGCGTACAGAGAATAGTAGTTAGGGCATAGCGCTTAGTTAAAACAATCCTAAGATTTAAACATGTCAATAAAATCTTACAAAGAATTAATTGTCTGGCAAAAATCAATAAAACTTATAAAAGAAATTTATCTTCTGACTGAGGGCTTTCCTAAGACGGAAATTTTTGGCATTACTTCGCAAATGCGAAGATCTGCTGTTTCAATCCCTTCAAATATAGCTGAGGGATACGGGAGGAAATCACATAAAGAATATTTGCAATTTTACGCAATTGCCTATGGATCATCACTTGAGCTTGAAACTCAATTAATAATTGTCAAGGAGCTTAAATTTATTTCCGAAAAAGAATTTATTAAAACGGAGGCATTACTCAATGAGATTATCAAAATGCTATATGTAATGGTTTACAAAAGAAAGGAGATTAGCAGTGAATAGAAGATAGCGCTTAGGGTATAGTTAACTTAACGCTATACGCTAATAACTAAACGCTGGTCTCTATTCACTTTCGTTCATAGAGATGGAGAATCATCCCATACCACAGGATATAACAGGCTTTCAGTTTAAGCTGATCGGAGACATGACGATTAAGCAGTTTGCCTATCTTGCCGCAGGCGTTGTCTTAGGCTGGATTGCCTTTGCTCTGCCGGTTTTCATCCTAATTAAGCTTCCAATTGCAGGCTTTTTTGTCTTGTCCGGTGTTGCCGCTGCATTTTTTCCCATCGCCGGAAGACCCCTTGACACCATGATTATTAATTACCTAAAAGACCTTTTTGCTCCTACGCAATATGTTTATCAAAAAACAGGTATGAAAATATGGTTTCCGGATTCACCACCGCCAATCCATCACCCCGTAAGCTCTCCTACCGCCGGGTCTCATGCTCCGGATGAAAAACTAAAAGCATATCTTAAATCAATTCCGCAAAAACCAAAGACCAAGTTTGACGAAAAAGAGACTGCTTTTTTTCAGTCTCTTTCTTCAATTTATCAGGGAGTAAATGATAAACAACAAATTATGCCACAGCAAATAAGCCCTATCCAATCCCAACCCAAAATAATAACTGCTATTCAAGTTGGACAAGATAATCTCGCTGCTAAATTAAAAATTCCTCAGACGGAAAAACCAAAAGAAATAAAAGAAGATACAGATAAACCACAGATAAATATTTCCAATGTTCTTTCTCTTCAGAAGAAACTGCAGGAAGCAAAATTTCAAGAAAAAATAGAACTAGGAACAACCGAATATACACAGACTCACAAAAAAGTACTTGAACTTGAAAAGATTCTAATGGACACACGGTCACAAAAACAAAATCTTGAAGGACAAATACAAGATCTACAAAAAAAATTAGAAATGCAAAATCAAAATGTGTTAGTTCCGGGCATGGTAAAGCCCAAAGCTGAATCTCAAACAGTCAGAAAAATCCCCATGGCTATGGCCAAAGGCGCCGGATTGCCAATAGTTCCTGAGGTTCCTAACCTAATTACAGGCATTATTAAAGATTCAAGAGAAAATCCCTTGCCAAATATCCTGGTTGAGATAAAAGATGACCGGGGAAATCCGGTTAGAGCATTTAAAACAAATATTATCGGGCAATTTGCCTCTGCAACTCCCCTTGCTAATGGTGTCTACACAATTTCTTTTGAAGATCCAAAGAAAGAAAATAAATTTGAATACATAGAAATCAAAGCGGTCGGAGAAATAATCCTGCCTCTTGAAATAATATCTGTTGACTCAAGAGAAGAATTAAGAAGATCGCTTTTTGAGAAAAAAAATTAAATATGAAACAGACTGCCCAGAAAAAAAGAGCAACAACGCAAAAATTTATAGGGATACAAAACATCGAGGAAAGCGTGGTAATATTATCAAGTGGAAATGCCTGTTCGGTTATTGAAGTAAACGCAACTAATTTTTCGCTTCTCTCAAAAGAAGAACAAGATACGAAGATTTTTTCCTATGCTTCTCTTCTTAATTCTCTTTCTTTTCCGATCCAAATCATTATAAGAAGCAGACGTCTGGATATTACCTCTTACCTAAGGCTTTTAGATACGCAGGCTGAGCAAAGCCAAAATCCGGCTCTTGCATCACAAATAAGACTCTATAGGGATTTTGTTAAAGAACTTGTCAAAGTAAACACAGTGCTTGACAAAAAATTCTATATCACCATACCTTATAGCTATCTTGAAAAAGGAGTTAGTGCGGTAAAAAGTAGTAGCAAAAAAACCTATTCTTCAAAAGACGAATTTATTAACGATGCGAAAGCGGCACTTCGTTCAAAAACAGAATCGCTTCTCGCACAGCTGGCGCGGTTAAATTTAAGAGCAAGAACGCTTGAGAAAGAAGAGCTAGTTAAATTATTTTACGAAATCTATAACGGAGGGACAATTGAGACAAATCAGGCAACCGATGATATTAAAACAATTCTAATTAAATCAGGAGGTTCAACATGAGCATGTTTGGCAAAAAAACACAAAAACAAAAACCTGTTGCCCAAACAACACCAAGTCAAAGTTATCCCGGCATAACCAAAATAGAAAAAGGGACCGTATCGCTGGCTGATATACTTGCTCCGTCATCAGTTGAGGTCGATTTTAACTATATTAGAGTCGGAGACCTCTTTTACAAAACCTTATTCGTCGTTGGATACCCGCGATTTGTTTCCCCCAACTGGCTTTCTCCTCTTATTGATTTTGACCACTCAATGAATATTTCTATGTTTTGCTATCCGACTGCCTCAAATGATGTTCTTTCAGATTTACGGCGAAAAATTGCCGAGATGGAGGCAACTGTCTCGTCCCAAGTTGAAGAAGGAAAAGTAATTGATCCGAAAGTACAAGCCGCCCTGGAGGATGCACTCGGCCTTCAGGAACAGCTTGCAAAGGGAGTCGAAAGGTTTTTCCAATTCAGTCTTTATATAACTCTTTCTTCTGAAACGGCTGAGGACCTTGAGGAGTCAACCAAAAAACTTTCTTCTGCCCTATCATCACTTCTTCTAACCACAAAAACTGCAACTCTTCAGATGGAAGATGGATTTAAATCTTCAATTCCCTCCGGAGTTGACAGGCTTTATATAACCAGAAACATGGACACTACATCCCTTGCCTCAACTTTTCCTTTTACCTCTGCCATGCTGACTCAGGATAAAGGAATTATGTATGGAATAAACGAACAAAATGGATCCCTTATCATTTTTGACAGATACTCGCTTGAAAATGCAAATGAAGTAGTATTTGGAAAATCAGGCTCCGGAAAATCATACCTTATTAAGCTTGAGGCATTAAGGCAATTTATGTTTGGGACAGAAGTAATTATTATTGATCCCGAGGGTGAGTATGATATTCTGGCAAATACTTTAGGCGGAGAACATGTTTCCTTTACCCCATCTGATCCCGTAAAGATAAATCCTTTTGATCTTTCAGGCATGTATGAAGAGGGTGAAAATGAGCTCGGTTTGAAAATTCTCTCATTGCATGGATTGCTAAAAATCGTTATGGGAAAACTTGATGCGGCTGAAGATGCAATTTTGGACAGAGCAGTTGTTGAAGCATACAGGCAAAAAGGAATAACAATTGATCCGGCTACTCAGAAAAACACTCCGCCTCTGATGGAAGACCTATACAAAGTGCTGGTAGGCATGGAGGATCTAGCCGCTAAAAATCTTGCATTAAGACTTGAAAAATTCATTAAAGGAAGCCTGTCCGGAATATTTAATCAGCAGTCTAATTTTGATATCAAAAATCCCTTCACGGTTTTTTCCATAAAAGCCCTTGAGGAAGAGCTTCGCCCCATCGCCATGCATATTATTTTGGATTTTGTCTGGACAAGGGTAAGAAAAACTCTTAAAAAAAGACTTCTGATTCTTGATGAGGCCTGGTATATCATGAAATATGAGGATTCGGCCTCTTTTGTCTATGGTATTGCCAAAAGGGCCCGTAAATACTACCTTGCCTTAACTACTGCGACTCAAGATGTAGAAGATTTTCTTTCAACTGACTACGGAAAAGCGATTTTATCAAATTCGTCTATTCAGATGCTTCTTAAGCAAAGTCCGTCAGAAATCGATCTTGTCACAAAAATATTTTATCTTTCTCAGGGAGAAAAAGAACTTCTGCTTTCAGCAGATGTTGGAGAGGGTCTGTTTTTTGCCGGACAAAGCCATGTGGTTATGAAAATAATTGCTGCTCCGTTTGAGCACACAGTCATAACATCAAATCCTCAGGAGATAATGAAGGAAAGAGAAAGTGCTCAAGAAGCACAAACGCTCACAACAAAGACCTCAGAATCACAAGAAGTACCGCAAATCTCAACTTTTCAACAACCTATCCAGCCGCAAGCTCCGGCTGACCCAATGGACAATATTATTTCCCCAACACCAATGCCCCAAGTAAGCCCGCCTACTATACCAACACCCTCAATAAATCCTCCCATTGCGCCAGCACCAGCGCCAGTACAACCTCTTAATCCGCAAGTTGTATCACCAATACAAGATAAGACTTAATTTTGTTATTATTGATTTATGGATGACCAAGGAAACAGAAAACCCAGCGTCTTTGACCGAGCAAATTCTGCCATAAATACTGCAAGAAATATAAGAAGCGCTGTGCAAAATTTAAGAAGGGCAATACAAATAGCAAGAACCGTGGCAACAGCAGCAAGAACCGCGGCTGCGGCGGTGGCAACAAGCGAGGTCTGGATTCCGGTTGTAATTATAATTGTCATTATCCTTATTGTTCTTTTTACCGTAATTATCTTAATGGGAGGTAAAGGAGCAGGAGGGTTTGATTCCCAAAGCAGTCAGGGGGGAGGCGGTCCAATCGGCGGCGGAGAAGGAAATACAAACGCGATGGTAAGTTGTCCTGTTGCTAATGGTTCAATCTCAACTCCTTCTTACCAAGCAGATCCGACAAACGGACACTGCGGCGACAATTACCCTAAAACAGACTCTCCTTGCACAGTTCCGTATAGTAGGAGAGCTCTCTCGATCGATGTTCCTAACAGTAGTCAGGCCGTGCTCCCCATGATTGAAGGAAAAGCTGTTAAGTGGGCATTTGTAAATCAAATTGATATGCAAGTTGGAGATTGTTCTAATCCGGGACCAAACGGATGCGGTAAGGAATTTGTCTTTGTCAATTATCTAGACGGTGGTAAAAATTGGACTCTTTTTATTGGGCATATAGGATTTACGAGCATGATGATGGGACAAACATATGATTCCGGAGCCATTGTAGGCGGTAGTGCAATAGAACACTTCCATTTTTCCATCGGTAAGGATATTTCAAATCCAACTTCATTTCCTGCCGGTAGTTCGGATACGAGACCAGGTTGGCTTGCCGCAGACGTAGATGCGGGAATGTGTATTCCCCCACCTGTAAATGGCGGAGGATATTGCAGTGTGGGAACAGGCTATTGCTCAGTATCTTATCTTCAGAATTTTTTTGGAGATCCTACGGTTGCCAACAAAATGTCAATAATTTGTAATAGGGAAAGCGGGGGAGATCCAAATGGCTTTAATGATAGTTGTCTTAGATCGGGGGGAACGCTAGACTACAGCGGGGGCCTTTTTCAAATAAATCTGCTTGCCCACACCATATCGGATCGACAGGGAAATTTTTTAGACTGTCCAACAGCGTTTAAAAGCTCATCTACGGGAGATCTCGTAAGAAGCAACTCGGACCTTCCTTGTATTATAGTAGATGATACGCTGGCAAATAGATGCAAGACGGCTCTCTTAGATCCCGATGCCAACATAGGAAAGGCCGTAGAGTTGTATAATGATAGTGGGTTTAGTCCATGGGCGGCAGCAGGAGCCTGCAATGTGCAATAATATGAAAAAATATCTTTTTGTAGTTTTTGGAATATTAATAATTTTATTTATTCTCTATTTAATCTTATCTTCTATCAAAGATAGGTCTGTAAATGAGCCTCCCCAGCCATCACCTATCCCTACAAGCGAGCCTTCTGCCTCCCAGCCCCTTCCGACCAACGTTAAATCTCGCTCTAATGGCAAGATATTAATAAATAATGTTGAGTTAAGGGATTTTTTTATTTTTTCAAAAAAAATAAATGAAAATGGGGACGTATTAATCTCTCAGAGCGAAAATTATAACATTGAATACTTTCCTAAATTTAACAG
>Ga0066639_10002590_pt1 | contig 15787 bp, 19 predicted proteins | sample CryGeyCG2114_010_2_FD_59504 | JGI IMG/M metagenome (GOLD analysis project Ga0066639, IMG submission 59504) | Groundwater microbial communities from aquifer - Crystal Geyser CG10_big_fil_rev_8/21/14_0.10 | ecosystem: Environmental > Aquatic > Deep subsurface > Groundwater | place: USA: Utah...
GAAAAGTATCAGCAGTTTAAAGGCTGATGAGGTATTTAAAGCAGCATTTATTGTTGAGAGTGTTCAGTATAAATTCACCTCAAAAAGTCAGAGAAAATTTGCAATTATTACTATTAGCGATGGAATGGATAGATTTGAAATTCCTATCTGGCCAGATTTATGCGAAGATAAACAGCATCTTCTGGTAGATAATATGCTTCTTATTGCAATATTACAGTTAGATAAATCAGATGACAATATTAGGTTAAATTGTAAATATTTAGAAGCTCTAGAAGGGTTGACCCAAGAAAATACTCAAGCTCTTGAGAGCGCTTTTGAACAGTTTAAATCCCAGAAAAAGAGCAGGCCTATGAATAAGCCTAAACAAATAAAACCTGCAGATACGCTTGTTTTACATATGAACTTATCTAAAGCTCAGATGAGTCATATCCTTCATTTAAAAGATTTGTTTAGACAAAATTCTGGAAATTCAAAGGTGGAATTATATTTTCATGTAAATAAAAATTTTGTTGGACGGCTTTCTATCGATGTTGCTTGGGGAGTTAAGCTTCAAGATGTTTTAATGAAGGGATTAGAAGCTTTAAATTTTATATCTCACATTGAAGTTGTAAAATCTTGACATAATCTTGAAATGCCGTTTAAACTCATCTTTTTACAAGTAATTTTATTTTTTTATGAAATTTCGCCAGTTAATTTTATTCTCTGTTGTTTCTTTATTATTAACTAATAAAGTTTTTAGTGATAACGAATATAATCAAGAAACATCGGTTCAAGATTACTATAGTTTATTAAAAATGTCATATGAAGACCGTGACTTTGTTGCACTGTTTAATTATTGTGACGTAATTATAGATGAGTTTGCTAACACTCCCTTTGTAGATGATGCAAGATATTTTAAGGCTCTAGGTTATTATCAATCAGATGATTTGTCTTCTGCCAACGAAGAATTTTCAAACTATTTAAAGCTTTCAGAGGCTCCCAAGCATTTCGAAGACGCTTTAAATTACAAGTTTAAGATAGCCGAAAGGTATAGGAACGGAGCTCTTCGCAGGATGTTCCGCATGAAAAAAAGCCCTAAAATAGCACCAGCAAAAGAAGATGCTATTGAGATCTATGATGAGATAATCTCATCACTGCCATATCATGATCTAAGTGCGAGGTCTCTATATGGCAAAGGACTTATTCAAATCCTTTTTGAGGACTATAGAGAAGCGATTGAAACATTTCAGGTGCTTATTAAGAGATTTCCAAAGCATGAGTGTTCAATCGATGCTTACATTGATATAGCTAAGACATATCATGTCCAATGTAAACAAAAAAACCTTAATCCAGAGATGATAGCTTTAGCTGAGTTAAATTTAAAAAGATTTAATGATCAGTTTCCTGGAGAGGACAGGATTAAAGAAGTAGAAAGTCTTTTATTAGAAGTCAAAGAACTCTTTGCAAAGAATCTGTTTCAAACTGGCAGATTTTTTGAAAGAAGAAAGAAAAAAGATGCAGCTATTATTTATTACAAAAAAATCATAGTCTCTTTTCCTAAAACTGAAACCGCTCAGTTATGCAAAAAGCGTTTGTCAAAACTTCAGTCATAGTAGCTATTTTGCTTTTATGCTCTTCTTGTGGATATAGATCATCTAACGATAAGACAATTTGTGTTCCATTCGTCTCAGGAGATTGTTATGGAAAGCTTACAGATGAAATCATCAGAAAAGTTTCTGAATCTACTCACTTAAATTTCTGTAATAATCAAGGGGATTATTCATTAAAAATCCAACTCGTTAGTTTAAATCATGAAACAATTGGATATAGAAAAGACCAAGAAAAAGATTTCACTTTAAGAGACAACATCATTGCAAGTGAGGGCCGTTATAAAGCGGTGGCCTGCGTTTCTTTAATAGATAACAAAACTTGTAAAGTTTGTTTTGGCCCTACTGAGGTCAGTTCATATGTGAATTATGACTATGTCGATGAGAATTCCCTTCAGGATCTTTCTTTTATTGATGAAAATGGACAAAGAGTTACTGTTTTAGACTTTTCAATTGGTCAACTTGAGTCAGAAGAAAGCGCTAGATTTGCAGCAGAAGATCCTCTTTTTAAAAGTCTTGCTGAAAAAATTGTCGACGTGATTTCAGTTCAGTGGTAGAAGAGTAGAAATAAATATAAGTAATTTACAACATTGACTATTCAAAAGTTTCCAGCAAGACTAGATCTTCTTCACCAAATGTTAGGGTGGATTTTGAAAAATATCGAAATATTCGATATAAAGAAAAGTGACCTGAGAAAAGTGGAAATTGCTTCAGAAGAAGTTCTTGTGAATATTATAAACCATGCTTATCAAGGGCAAGCAGATAAAGCAATCAAAATTCAAATTGAAGCAAATTCGAACTTTATTGAACTTAAATTTATTGACAGCGGCCCCAAATTCAATCCTACTGAAGAAGAAATAACCTACGAGAGCAACACACCTCTGGAAGAAAGATCCTTAGGTGGGCTTGGACTAATCATGATTCGTCAGTATATGGACGATATTAAGTATGAACGCTCAGGAGATTTGAATATTCTTACTATTACTAAACAAATCTAAGGTTCATTTTTTTCAAGATCAGTAACTGTAGCCTCAGTTTCTAACATGTCTACTAAAAAGTGCTGGAGAACTCTTAGAACATATCTAGGAGTATTGTATACCCCTGTTGTCTGGAATGCTAATTCAAAGTGAGGAGTATTTTTTTGTATCAAAGCAATTAAAACATAAGTAGTTGGGTTCTCCAAATCCATTTTAGGGACTATCCAGATGGCAAATTGTTCATTGAACAGAGTTACCTTTTCCATGCTCTCTATTACATGAAAATACTGGGTAATATCATCTGGATCTTCAATTTCATCATCCACTTTTTCCAGCAGCTTGCATTCATTTAATAGGTTAAGGTCTACATTCAAAATTCCATCATGAGCCCATTTTCCAATATTCTCGCTATACTCTTTGAAGAATTCTTCTAGCTGTACTGGGTTCAGCATGGTAGCCTCCTTGTTCCTCCCCTTAATCTAATTTTATTTAGTTTATTTCTAAATAGTCAAGTTAAATGAACTAAAATTCAACTAACTGTAATTAACTTAATAATAAAATTGTGTTAAAAATAAGAAGATTGTATTAATAGCAAAAAATAGATATGCTATAGGCAATCGATGGGTCATATGTTAAAACAGTTGTTTTTCCTTATTACTGCATATATTTGTCTTTTTGCATCTGAGCCAAATGTCAAAGTATCTGCTAAATCTGCTATACTGATAGATGCAAAAACTGGAAAGATTCTTTATGAAAAAAATGCCCATGACAGGTTTTTCCCAGCCAGTTTGACTAAGATAGCAACGCTCTACTACACTCTTGAAACCGTATCTGACCTTGAGCAATTGGTAACTCCAAGTGTAGGGGCTTTGATTGAAATAGATCCAAAAGAAAAACATGAAAATTACAATATTCCTCCCTTTATCTTAGAAAAAGATGGAACAAAGATGTATGGAGTTAGCTCAGAAAAACCGGCCTTACTAAAGGATCTTCTCTATGGACTGATGCTTGTATCAGGCAATAATGCGGCAAACGTGTTGGCGGAAGCTGTTTCTGGCGATATACCTTCATTTGTTGAAGAGTTGAATGCTTTTTTAAAAAGAAAAGGCCTTAATAACACCTATTTTAAAAATCCACATGGCCTTCATTATCCAGGTCATTACTCAAGCGCATACGATCTTGCTATTCTTACAAAAAATGCTATGGAAAATCCCATTTTTGCAGAAATTGTAAAGACTACTTCATATAATTCTAAAAGCTGTAATTATGAGATGTTCCAGCGCAATAAACTCCTTTGCAAAAGTAGTTATTATTATTACCCAAAAGCTACTGGGGTAAAACTAGGGTATACGAGCAAGTCAGGCCACAATCTTGTTGCAACTGCTGAAGATGAGAATCGAAGTCTTGTAGGAGTTGTTTTAGGGTGCGAGAAAAACGTAGGACACTATAAGGATATGATTAAGCTTTTTGATACTTTTATGTCAGAAGAGATTGTTGATGAAGTCGTATTTTTTGATAACCAAGTTTTTGAAAAAACTCTTCCTGGAGCGAAAAGCTCGATAAAAGCTATTATCCTTAAAGACCTGGTTGTTAGTTACCATATGTCAACAAAGCCCAAGCTGGAAGCTTTTATTGAGTGGACAGATATAAGTCTTCCTATAAAAAAAGGACAGGTTGTCGGCAAAGTTATTATCAAAGATGAGGATAGAGAGCTAGCAAGTGCTAACTTATACAGTGAAAATAATGTTAATAAAGAGTTTGGAAAGGTAATATCCGACTTATTTTTGCAACATTCTAAATAATTCTAAAAAGTCTTCCAAAAGCAGCTCTTCGGCTCTTGTATTATCACTTAGATGCATTTTATCGAATATATCTTTGAGATGTTGTATCGGATATCTTTTTTTTAAGGAGCTAATAAGCTTCTTTCTTCTATTTTGAAATGCAAATTGCACTAGGTTAAAAAACCTTGCTTCATCTATTTGAGGGTGCTCTTTGGGCTGTAGCGTCAAAATACATGAGTCTATTTTAGGCGCAGGAAAAAAGGAGTCTTTTGGCACAATTTGAGCAATTAAAGGATCGTAATAAAACTGGACAAAGCGAGAAATTGAGCCAGAGACTTTTCCTTTCTTAGCGCAAACTCTTTCTCCAAATTCCTTTTGTACCATCAAGGTGGCTGAACTAACTTTAGAGCTTTGCTCGCATAATTTTTCTAAAATAGAAGATGTTAAACTATAGGGAATATTAGCAACTATTTTTAAGGAATTGTATTTTTCAAAAATAGAGCTAAAGACCTTTAGAATATCTCCTTCTATAAGCTCGAAGTTTGAAAAATTAGAAAACAGTATGGCTAGCTCTTTTGCAAACCTTCTATCTTTTTCAACAGAAATTACCTTAGCTTCGGTTTTTAGCAAGGCAATAGTTAATACCCCAGGACCTGGGCCTATTTCAAGCACTGTGTCATATTTTGATATATTTGATAGCTTGACAATGTCCTCTATAAGAGGAAAGTCAATTAGAAAATTTTGAGATAAAGATTTCTTAGCAAATAAATTTTTTTGCTTTAGCCAAGAAATTAGCTCTTTTGGAGTCTTTGGGAACATGTTATTCTAAAACAAATGGAGTAAAATCTTTAGGGAGTTCAATTTTCTGTTGGTCATAGCAATAAAACTCTCTAAGCTTGTCTATGTATTTTTTTGATTGATTAGTGACAGCTTTCTGCAAAATTCTTTCTTCTAATTTATTATATAGAGACTCAAATGCAACTGGATTTTCTTCCACATAATTTTTTAAATGAAATAATTTATAGCAGTAAGATTTTTTATTTCTAGAGTCTTGTAACATCGGTTCACTAAAGGTATTTTTTTTGAGGCTCTTTAATACATTCTGGTAGTTTTGAGAAAGCTCCTCTTCTTTTGCCTTGTATTCTTTTGAAACTGAGATTTTGCAACTTGAATCAGCTTTGTTAAGTTCATTTACATGCTCTTTTATTCTACTTATTTCAGGGTTTCTATTGATAAATTTAGCTACATCGTTTGCAACTCTTTCAGATAACTCTTTACTATCCGAACGTATAGAGATAGTTTCATACTCCCACTCTTTTTTAGGAGGATTCTCTTTCAAATAACTTACATATTCTTTTCTAAGCTCTTCAGGAGTAACGGACTGATAAGCTTTAGCATTTACTCGAAACCAGTTCATTTTCTGAACTAAAATATCTTCTTTTGCCATTTGCCATGCTTCTTCATACGTTATCCCAATAGAATCAATATTCAGCATAACGTTTGGGCCGAACTTTTTATCGACTTCCTTTCTAATCTCTGCATCCTCAACTTTAACTTCTTTAGATTCTGCATCTGCCAAAATTAATTGAGAATTTACTATTTCATTTAAAACATGCTTCCAACTACTTATATAAAACTGGTATCTAGTTTGCTCAGAATCAACAAGATCTGGAAAGTTTTTATGAAAAATAATGTCCATTTTTTTCATAACATCAATAACTGAAATAGTTTTGCCATTTACTTTTGCAAGGATAGTGTTTTTAACTCCAATTTTTGGGTGTTGTGAGTTATTGAGAAAAGAGGGAGGGGATTGAGCTATGCATGTAGAGCCCAGCAAAGTAGTTAATAATATTGATAAAAAAAATGTTAGTTGCTTTTTCATAAAAATATCCAAAATTTAAAGACTTTTTATTTCTTTCTGTAAAACTGCTCCAAAAAAACCGTCCATGCCATTTTTGCAAGGGAAAGTTGAAAACGGAGTTCCTGTTAATTTCATTTGAAAAGTTTTTTCAAAAAAACTTATTTGATTTTCATTTTCATCTTTTAATATGCTGCAAGTGGCATACACAATTTTGCCAGTGGGCTTTAAATATTGCAGAGCCTTTTCAAAAATTTTTCTTTGTTCTTTTATTAAATTCTCAATGGTTTGTTCATTTAGCTTCCATTTCATATCAGGATTCCTTCTTAATGTTCCTGTCCCGCTGCAAGGAACATCTAAAAAAACCCAATCCATTTGATTCTTATAACGCTTTAGTAATTTTTGATCTGGTATAAATTGTACATTTTGAATACCAGATTTTTTAAATCTTTTTTTTGCCTGAACAATTGCCGATGGTCTAATATCGTGTAAACATAAAAGTCCTTTGTTTTTCATGAAAGGACCAAAAGCTAAGCTTTTACCGCCAGCCCCAGCACAGTAGTCTAAAACCTTATCATGGGGCTTTACAGTTGCAAGCAGTGCTGCTAATTGAGAGGCTTCGTCCTGAACTTCAAATAGACCATCTTTAAAAGTATCTATAATGTTAAAATTAATTCTTTTTGATAAGTTAATTCCAAGAGGAGATATGCTGCATGGAGTAGCCTCACAATGAAAAGATAATAGTTGAATTAACTTTTCCCTAGAAGTTTTTAGAGGATTTACTCTGATTGTTGTAGGCGCTGGATCGTTGGAAATTTTACAAATTTTAATAGCACAGTCAGTCCCATAATCATTTTCAAATTTTTTAAATAAAAATTTTGGAAAGCTGACCTTTATGTGATCTGGCATGTCAGGAGGTTCTTTTAGAGATAGTTCAAAAACATTAAGACGCTTTTCCCAGTCTATAGGCTTTTCACAAAAATAATCGTAATATCCTTGGTGCCTTACAAGGGAGTAAATTGTTTCAGCTATCTCTTTGCGATCATTTGATCCAATTTGCCTTAATCTTTTAAAGGTATTTCTAAGAAATAAATCCAAAGGTCCTTCATAAGAGGAATAATTGTCCAAAATTTCTAATAAATGTTTTTTTCTAAATGCATTTTTCATTATTAAAGCCAATAAATGCTAAATATTAACAGGAATCAAGGAAAAAGAATAGGGAGTTTATCATAACTTGATGTAAGTTAGAATTTAAATTTTAAAATACATGGAGAGCTTAAAATGTTTTTTTTTAAAAAACTATCCTTGTTTGTCGGGAGATTTTTTTTAAGTATTATTTTTTTGATCTCTGGTTTAAGGAAGATTTTTAACTGGCAAGATGTAGAAAATTCACTTGTAAATCAAATTGTTGAATGGGCTTCATATGTAAGATCAAGCAGTCTAAAGGATTTTTTATCAGAAACGCTTTCTTGGGCTCCTATTTTTTTACTAGTTGCGATGTTTTTAGAGATTCTGGGGGCAATTTTACTTTTATTAGGTATTAAACCTCGTCTGGGAGCACTTTTTTTAATAATATTTTTATTTCCAACAACCATAATTATGCACCCATTTTGGTTTTTAGATGGAATGCAAAAAGAAATAGAATTTATTATGTTTATAAAAAATGTAAGCATTTTAGGTGGGCTACTAATTGTATTAGCGCAAGGGGGAGTGCTGGCGGAAAACAAACCGATTTATCCTAAGGTCAAATTTGATAAATAAAAAATTATTAGGCTTTCTAAGTAGTTTCTTTATTGTAGCTTTAGGTCAGCCAGCATGGGTCGGTTTTTTATCCCCACTTGCAGCAATTTTAGGATATGCCGTTTTTTGGTATACGTTTAATGACCATGAAAAAATTCAGAGTAAAATAAAAATTTCATTTTTTTGGTTCCTTTTTGTTCAATCGGTTCAGCTTTCATGGATGACTTCAATAAAATATCAGGGTCCCTACATACTGCTAGTTTATTTATTTGTGCTAATTTGGTTAAGTCTGCAGTTTGCTGTCCTTACATATTTTGTCTATTCAAGAAAAATAACAATTTTGAATGGCATATTTGTAAGTTCTATATGGACTATTTTAGAGTGGAGCCGTCTTTATTTTATTAGTGGGTTTAGCTGGAATCCTGCTGCTATGGCCTATGCAACATATTCTCAATCGCTTCAGATGGCCTCGATTGCAGGAGTTTTGGGAATGTCATTTTACGTTATTTTTGGAAATTACCTGTTTTATCGGTCAGCTGTTTATAAAAAATATTGGACAACAGTTTTGATAGTTGCAATCTTTCCTTATCTATTTGGAAGCTTAAATATTTATTTTAGAGACGAAGGAAGTAAATCATTAAAAGCTCTTTTGGTCCAAACAGCATTGCCACCTGATGAAAAAGATGGGTATTTGGCAAGTTTTAATTCGCTTTCTCCAGAATATCAATGGCAGCGGATTCTAATTTTCTTAAAAGAATCTAATCAAAAGGCCGATTTAATTGTCTTGCCTGAGGTGGCAGTGCCCATTGAAGCTAATAGATATGAATATTCATTAGAAAAAGTTAAACAAATATGGATTGACGAGTTTGGAGTAAGTTCCCTTAAAAATCTTCCCGAGCTAACTTCTGAGTATGCTTTTTTAACCTTTGGTGATAAGTGGTTTGTTAATAATAAATTCTGGGCTAAAGCTTTGTCTAACCAGTTTAATGCAAACATTATAATTGGCATGTATGAAATGGATTTTAAGCGGGGTGAAACCTTCAATGCAGCACTTTTTTTTAATCAAAAAAACAAGCAAATCAAACGTTATGTTAAGAGGGTTTTAGTACCTATCGGAGAATATTTTCCATTTGAATGGTGCCGGCCTATTGCAGAAAAATTAGGAATATTTGATAGCTTTTCAGCTGGTAACAAATCAGAAGTTTTCTCTGGAGTTGCAGATATGGCGGTTTCTATTTGCTATGAGGAAACTTTTAGTAACATAATTCGAGAATGTAGGCTTTTACCAGCTAACTTGTTTATCAATATTACAAATGATGTTTGGTTTCCAAATTCTAAATTGCCACTACAACACTTTCATCATGGAAAATTGAGAGCTGTTGAAAATGGAGTTCCGCTTATAAGAGCATGTAACACAGGAATTACAGGAGGGGTTGACTGCTTTGGAAGGGTTGTCAAGACTTTGCAATCAGAGACTCTTCCATTTGAAAAAATAAAAGGCGCTTTATTTATTGAAATTCCTTTACTACATTATAAAACTTTATATACCCTTTTAGGGGATGGATTCATTGTGGGACTTAGTTTTTTATGCTCAATTTTGATATTTAGGTATTTTAATTCAAATAGAGCTTGATGAAAAAGTGCAAAACTGGGATAACGCTTTGAAATCTTTTTAAGATAAAGCAAATTTCAAGAGGTGGCTATTGACCCTCTCTAATAAGAGAATTCTGAATCAAAATATGCAAACGACTCTTTGTAGCTCCATTTCCATATCAGGTAAAGGGCTTTTTACAGGAGAAAAAGTAAACTTAACTATGGTTCCGGCTACCGCCGACCATGGAATAGTATTCAAGCGAATAGATTTAAACCCTGCCGTTTATATCTCAGCTAGCATTGATAATGTTGTTTCTACTCCAAGATGTACTATCATAGGAAATGAGAAAGCTACAATTAAAACAGTTGAGCACCTTATGTCCGCTCTGTCAGCTTTGAAAATAGACAACTTATTAATAGAGATTGATGGGCCTGAATTACCGGCTTGCGATGGAAGTGCGATTCAATTTGTAGAAATGATTGAAAAGGCCAAAATTAAAGAATTAGATAGCTTAAGAAAAATATACAGGCTTAATAAAATCGTTCAATTTACTAAAGGTGGGACTCATTTAATCGCAATCCCATCTGAGGAATTTCAAATCAGTAACACGCTTCACTATCCTCATTCAAATTTTTTACGTTCTCAATTTTTCTCCTTTAAGTTAAACTCTAGCGACTATAAAAAAAATATAGCTCCAAGTAGAACTTTTTCTTTGTACGAGGAAATTGAGCCAATGCTAAAAAAAGGCCTTTTGAAAGGAGCTGGCCTAGAAAACGGAGTAGTGATTAAAGACGAAAAGGTCGCAAACCCTGGCGGTTTAAGATTTACTGATGAAATGGTTCGTCATAAGATTTTAGATCTTTTAGGTGATTTGTCCTTGATCGGCAAACCATTTTTGGCTCATATTATAGCTATTCGTTCAGGCCATTTTGCAAATGTTGAATTTGCACGTGAAATTTTAAATAACTTAACGGAGAACGAGTGATGGCAAAAGAGACATCAACTGTACTGAATGTCAAAGACATCGCAAAAATTTTACCACACAGGTATCCTTTTTTACTTGTTGATCGGATTGTTCACCTAGATTTAGAAGGTAATGAAATTGTAGGGCAAAAAAATCTTACAATTAACGAGCAGTTTTTTCAAGGACACTTTCCAGATGTGCCAATTATGCCAGGGGTATTGATATTGGAAGCTTTAGCTCAGACAGGGGGCATTCTAGTACATCAGAAAGGATATACTAAAAAAATTGCTGTCTTATTGAATGTTGCAAATGCAAAATTTAGAAGACCTGTTTTGCCCGGAGATGTTTTAATGCTACATGCGACAGCAGTTCATGTAAGCCAAAATGGTGGAAAGATAAAAGCAAAAGCTGTAGTTGATGGTAAGACAGCTGTTGAAGCAGAACTAAGTTTTGCTCTTGTAGAAAAAGACCAACTCTAAGCTATATTAACTAATAGAAATAAAAAATAAAACAAATGTCGAAATCAAATGTACATCCTTATGCGATAGTTGAGCCTGGAGCTAAAATTGGAGAAAATGTAACGGTAGAGCCTTTTGCTGTTATTAAGTCTAATGTAACGATTGATGATAATGTAGTTGTCAAATCGCATGCATATATTGATGGAAATACAACGATTGGAAGCGGTACTGTTATTTGGCCTAGTGCAAGTATAGGAACAAGAACTCAAGATTTAAAATATAAAGGTGAAAAAACCTTTGTAAAAATCGGGAAAAATTGTCAAATTCGCGAATTTACAACAATAAATTCTTCTTGTGAAGAAGGTTCAGAAGTTGCAGTGGGAGATAATTGCTTGATTATGGCCTATTGTCATATAGCACATAATTGTTCTATTGGGAACAATGTCATTATGGCGAATAACGCAATGCTTGCCGGACATGTTATTGTTGAAGACCACGCAATTATTGGGGGAATGACTCCAGTCCATCAATTCTCTCGGATTGGTTGTTACGCTATGGTTGGAGGATTTAGTCGGGTATCTCATGATATACCTCCGTACACTTTAGGTGGAGGGTCTCCTTATAAATTTGGTGGATTGAATATTGTAGGGTTAAAGCGAAATCTATTCGAGCTAGAGGTTAGACAAGAATTAAGTAAAGCTTTTCGACTTACATATAGATCGGGGATGCATTTAGAACAGGCATTAACCGAAATAGAAAAAAAGTTGAAGCCGATACCTGAGATCAAGCATTGGGTCAACTTTTGCAGAGAAACTAAAAGAGGGATTTTAGGTCTGCAGGGAGTTACTCAAAACCCAGAAGAGTTTGAAGGTCTTTTAGAAGATGACAAGCCATCAAGTGAATAAAGTTATTTTTTTTGGTACTTCTACATTCTCTGCAAGAATTTTAAAACATTTAATAGAATTAAACATACCCATCAGTTCAATCGTAACTCAACCTGACAAGCCGGTTAAAAGGTCAAAGTTACCAGTACCTCCACCAGTTAAGGCTTTAGCGCTTGAGCTTTGCCCAAATATTCCCATTCTCCAGCCGGAGAAAGCTTCAAGCAAGGACTTTATAGAAAAAATTAAAAACTTGGATCCAGACCTATTTATTGTAGTAGCGTATGGCCAGATTTTAAAAAAAGATCTTTTAGAAATTCCTAAAATAGGCCCAATTAATATTCATGCATCTTTGCTGCCTAAGTACAGAGGAGCTGCGCCAATACAACGTGCTATCATGGAAGGTGAGCTTAAAACTGGCATTACAATTATGGAGATGAATGAAAAAATGGACGCTGGAGAAATAATTTTAAAAAAAGAATGTTCTATAAACCTTAATGATACATTTAAAGAAGTAGAAGAGAAATTGATGGATATTTCATGTGAATTAATTACCTCGGTAATTAATGACTGTAGACAAGGAAAATATTTAAGCACTCCGCAAAACCACTCAATGGCTACCTTTGCTCCAAAAATTGATCCCGAAGATTGTCAAATTAACTGGAATGAAGAAGCTATAGATGTTCATAATAAAATTAGAGCTGTTTCCCCAAAACCAGGAGCTTGGTCTTTTGTTAGATTAGATGAAAAGCTTGTAAAAATTAAAATTATATCTTCTGAAGTTATAGATATTAGTGGCGCCCCAGGGGTAGTTATTCAAAAAAATCCATTAATCGTTAGCTGTAAAAATCAAGGAATTTTAATAAAAAAAGTTCAGCCAGAAGGCAGAAAAGTCATGGACTCAAAAAGTTGGATAAATGGAATAAATAAAAAAAGTTTTACATTTACCTGATGTTCTGATAGCTTGATTTACTTTAATTAACACTACATATAAACTTAACATTAATTTAATAATAGGATTTTACTATGAATGCCCTTTTATCAAATCCAAATACTACTAGTCGTCCAATATATTTTGCTGATGCATTTGCGACAAAAGTAAATGAAGGTAGCGGTGTTGCTCAGTTGATAAAACTAGCAAGAAATATTTTGATGATTGCTAGAGAAATAATGAAAGATGTTGGTAGAGTATTTTATTTACCTGAAGTCTCACGTGCTATTTCGAGACTTGACACCACTTTTAAAACTCTGATTTTCAATAAAGCTATTAGTTCAGTTGTTGAGTGGAAAAAAACACTAAACAATACGTTAAAAAATTCTTCTGGAATGTCGGAAAAGTTAGTGCGTGATACTTTAGAGGTTGCCACTGATGCTCTTACAATCTCAGGGATGTTTGGAGTTGGTATCGCCAAAGCTTCAAGTATTACAGGCTTAGTAAGTACTTTAATTGATACAAAAGGCCACTTAGAGAAAGTGTCTAAGAATGACAGCGCTGCGGAAAAGAATTTTGAATCCAAATGTCAGATTCGTAGATATTTGACTCCATTGACACTAGGAATGATAAAAAATCCAATTTTAACTGAAGAAGATCCAACTGAATTAAGAAAAATCGCTATGTTGAAAGTTGCTAAGGATATTATATCTATAGTAACAGGGATTCTAGCGGTTGTTGCACTGGTGGATATTGTCTTTGTTTCTGAGATTATTTTACTTGCTGTTTCAACTTTTTCAATTATTTTAAGTCTTACTACTAAAGTATTAGAAGAAAATACATCCCATAAAGTTGCGCTACTTAATTTAAGTAATTAATTAATTAATTAATGTTTGCGTAGAGAAGGAATTCTCTACGCATCTTAAAGAGATATTTTTTATGGATATCAAAAAAAAATTATCATCAACTGAGTGGCTTGTTTTCTTACTCGTATCAGGCTTGCTTATTACCTTGAATGCAATTTCCATTCTTAAGAGTAATGCGGTAGATGTAAAGTTTAAAAAAAACATTGCTGCTGTAAAAAAATAAAATTGAGTAATACTACTTGTGTTCAAATGCAAGTTTGCTTATGCTCGTTAAGCAATTACATATTTAGTATGAGCTAAAAACAAAAGAGATTTTGATTGAGCGAAATCGCTGATTTTGTTAGCCTTTCTGCTTGATCCTATTAGTAAGCTAAAAGTTTAATCCTTACTAATCTCTACAAATAAATGAGTTCGAATAAAGGAAGTGGATAATGACTCTAAAATTTTTAGGACAAAAGCAAGGGATGACTCAGTTCTTCGATAAGAATGGTGATCGAATTATTGGAACTGTGATTTTAGTTCGTCCAAATTTTGTAACTCAAATCAAAACCGAAGAAAGGGATGGTTATAAGGCCATTCAAGTCGGATCTAACTTATCAGATAAACCACAAGCAAAGTGGGTCAAAAAGCCTCAGAAAGGCCATTTCGAAAAAGCTAAAGTTGAGCCATGTAGATACTTGCATGAATCTAGAGTAGAAAACATAGAAGAATACCAGTTAGGTCAACAACTTGATCTAGCTTTGATAAAAGATGCTGGATTCGCCGATGTTATAGCTTTTTCTAAAGGTAAAGGATATCAAGGCGTGATGAAAAAGTATGGATTTGCTGGTGGACCTGCAGCTCATGGATCAGGATTTCATAGGCATGCGGGATCGACAGGAATGAGATCGACTCCAGGTAGATGCTTCCCCGGCGGGCCAAGAGCTTCTAGAATGGGTGGAGAAAGAAAAACCATCCAAAATTTAGAGATTCTTGATGTCGATTTAGATAAAAATTTAGTTGTAGTAAAAGGTTCAGTCCCAGGCTCTAGAGGAGCTATGGTTACAATCTCTGCAGCAAAGAAAAAAATAAATGCGTAAATTCTAGGAGTTCGAAGTGGCAACGCTAAAAAAGTATGATTTAACCGGAAAGGAAGTTGGGGAGCATGAAATTGACGACTCTATTATTCATGTGAAATCCAACATGCAAATGATAAAAAATTATCTTGTTGCTATCCGCAACAATGCAAGACAATGGTCAGCCAATACTAAGACAAGATCAGAAGTGAACAAGACTAAGAAAAAACCGCATGCTCAAAAAGGTACTGGTAGAGCAAGACAGGGTACGCTATCTGCTCCACATTTTAAAGGTGGGGGAGTTGCTTTTGGACCAAAGCCTAAGTTTGATCAGCATGTTAGGATTAACAGAAAAGAAAGAAGACAGGCTATCAAGGCTCTGATTTGTGAGAAAATCCAAGCAGGCTCTTTGATGGTTCTTAAGCTTCCAGCTATGAAAGAACCAAAAACCAAATTAGTTTCTGAGTTCCTTACTAAGCTAGAACTTAATCAAAAATCAGTACTTTTCTTAGGTGAAGACTCAAATGATCAAAAAGGAAAAAAAACATCCGATCTAAGAAATAAGTTTATTTTAAGTATGAGGAATTTACCAAAAACTGATTTTGCGTCGATTTCACATTTGAATGGCTATGATCTTGTAAAGAATAAGACGCTGGTTGTTTTAGAACCCGCTTTTGATCAAATGGTAACGCTAATTTCAGGAGACCAGTCATGAGAAAGAATCCGTATAAAATTATATTCAATAGACACATGACTGAAAAGTCTAAAGTCTTAGAGAATCTTCAGCAATCTGAGAGCAATAAATCAATTAGAGCGTGTAAATCTCCTAAATATGTGTTTATTGTTGATGATAAAGTAAACAAACCTGAAATCGAAAGTGCGATTAAAAGTATTTATGGTGTTGAAGTAGTTAAAGTGAACACTATCCAAGTTAAACCAAAGAAAAAAAGAACAAAAGGTAGACTTGGAAAGTCAAATAAATTTAAAAAAGCGATCGTTACTTTGCGTGAAGGCGATGTAATAGAAGAGCAAGTTTAAGAGGTTTTCAAATGACAAAAAAATTTCGACCGATAACACCTGGGCAAAGAAAACTCAT
>Ga0066639_10002591_pt1 | contig 15783 bp, 19 predicted proteins | sample CryGeyCG2114_010_2_FD_59504 | JGI IMG/M metagenome (GOLD analysis project Ga0066639, IMG submission 59504) | Groundwater microbial communities from aquifer - Crystal Geyser CG10_big_fil_rev_8/21/14_0.10 | ecosystem: Environmental > Aquatic > Deep subsurface > Groundwater | place: USA: Utah...
GCGGACAGCCTGATGTAAATCAACCAACCAATCAGACTCCTGTCCAACCAACTCAACCCCCCGTACCTCCGGCTGCTGAACCGGTGGTTGCGCCAACGGCGCCATCAACTCCACCAGTTGAGCAACCTAGTTCGGAAGGAACAGGAACTCCTCCAACCAATACTCCTCCTGTTGCCTAAAGTGTAACAGAAGAGTTTTGACCAATAACCTCTCGAGAAAATCGAGGGGTTATTGTTTGTTGTATACTGAAGGGAGCGAATGTCTCACAAAGTCTTAAAAATTCTTTTAATCCTTTTTGGGGTATTGGTGGTTTTGAACCTAGGAGTGTTGGACTTCTTTTGGTATTCAGGGATCTTCTCTCGCCAAAGCCAAATCAGACTTGGCCAAGGCTTCGGTGAGCAAGGAAGTGGAGGTTGGGAGGTAGGGGAAGGTGCTGCCACGCCTGATTCTTGCGGGTCGATTTGTCAAAAGACGATTGCTGAGAAAATCCAAGACGAACTTGAAAAAATTTCTCCCACTGCCGGCCAAAGTTCAATCTCACTTCTGGCGCAACCAACTGCTTGTAAAATGCCGACCTCCTCCCCAAAAAAGGTGCTTTATATTCCTTTGACTACCAACGGCGAGACGGTGGCTACTTCTTGGACAGACATTATTCCTTCGGAATTTTATTTTGATTTAAAAGATTATCCGGAGGCTAAAGAAGTTCGTTTTGAAGCTTATTTGTTGGCGTTGCATGGTTCGGCTAAAGTTTATGTTCGACTTTACGACGCCACTAATAAAAGGGGAGTTGATTATAGTGATTTGTCAACGCAGAACGATGCTTTCACTCGCCTGGAGTCATCGGCCATACGGATTTGGCAGGGAAATAATAAATATACTGTCCAGCTTCGTTCTGCCAACGGCACTCAAGTCCAGCTAAAAGAGGCTAAACTAAAAATTTTGTACTAAGTGTTTTCAACAGAAGGGGGCGGGTCTTCGCTTGTTTCTCCGGGTGGTAAATTTAAAACTCCAACAGGGGGATCACCATTGAAAAAATCTTTAATGGTGGCTTCAACTGCTTCGTCTTCACTGGGGAAGCGTTTCGGTCGTAAACCTATTTGTTGAGCAATAGCTTCTAAGCCTTGTCGGAAAAATCTTTCAATATTTGGCACAATTTATTCTACTCCACGGAAGACCTCTAGTAAAGTGATACAATAAGCTTATTATGCCAAATCTTCTTGAAAGAGAAGGATCGGTTTCTTCACCGAATCCTGTTTTGGAAAGAAGAGTTCTTCTGGCTTCCGAACGTCTTCAGGTGAAAGAAAGAATTAAGGGTGAAAGATTGCCCCTTTTTATTATTCGTAAAAGTGAGAGGAACGACCGGATTGCTCGAATGTGGCAGATTCCCGGAACTTCGGTGAGAGTTTCCCCTGAAGGAGACATTTATTATCCTGTTTGGCGGGAGAGATCTCATGTCAATGACTCGAGTTTATATACTTCCTTATCAAGGCCGCCTCGCGGGTGGACTTTAGAAAGACTTTTAAAATCTGAGAGAAGGCCAATTTCAGAAGTGGTCTTTAATCAAGTAAAAAAAGATAAAGGAGCAGTAGAAACAGCCATTAGAGCGATGGATCATGTTTTGGAAAAGTTTCAAGAAAGAGGAAAGGAATTACAACAGGTAGAATTATTGGAGAGTCAAATTGCTCGGGCAATTGAGGTTTTACAGAGCACTGAGGGTGTTTCTAGAGAAGAGTTTGACCAGCATTTTGAAGAGCTTTATCGACAGACGGCGGATTTATTGGCAAAAAGTGGGATGCAAAGAGCGCAATTAGCTCTGAAAAGAGATGTCGAGCGGCTGATGGAAGAGGCGAGTGCTGGCAGGGATAAATTGGGAAGAAAAAATCCGTTAATAATGGTGGGAAAACTACAAGCCGCTACCAGGAGGATTTCTTATCGAAGAAATGAAGCCGGTTTTGTGGTTAGTAAGTTTGAGGCGATGAAGGCGGGTTTGCTTGCCCAAAGGAGGAAAGATAGAGAGATTTTAGGCCGCTGTCAACATGATTTGACCGCCGGGTTTGCCCGTCATGAAGTTTTTAAATTTCCCGGGAGAAAGGTTTCTAAGATGCAGAGAGGAATATTATTGGGACTAATGAGGACTCTTATTTATCAGCTTGATCAGACAAGGGTAAAACCTTACAAGTCAGTAGCAGAAGAAGCGACCGCCAGATTGAGAAAAGCAAGATTACTGACAGAACAAGAAAATTATCAGGAAGCCACCGAAGTTTTTAGAGAAATCTCAAGAGAAGTTGACCAAGTACTAGAAGCCCCTGAAAAAACTACCTCCTAAGGGTGGTTTTCCTTTAGCGGGGAGTTAATCGTCACCTCATTGGCGCCGTAAAGTTAAGTAGTGACCATGATGATGGCGAAGCACAGACACAAGAAAGCCGCCAGCCCCCAGATCATCTCTTCGGGAGCACAATGACTAGCTTTTTTTCTTTTCACCTTTATTACTCCCTTTACAATTACAATTTAAGTGTAGTCGCTGTCCTTTGGCAAAGTCAAGAATGAGCTTCGAGGGATGTTGTTGAATTTAAGAGAGGAAATTTTAAGTGCTTCTCGGCCGATTTAGCTTAACCGCTAAACCGACATTGAGGGCAGCTACTCTTATTAATCGAGATTCATCTTTAGATGTCATTTTTCCCTCGGATTCTTTCAACCCTTTTAGTCTCTCAATTTCTCCAGTCAAGAGATCTACATTTGCAGGATTCATGCCAATGCCTATATATTCGTCTGCTAACTCTATGAGTGTTCCCAATTGGAGATTTTCAAGATTTCTTGCCATAATCTTTTGGCCACATGATACTTCTTTTTAAGAAGTCAGTCAAGAATAATTAATTTCACACCCTTAGGGTGTAATACGTTCACCCCTTTGGTAAAGGAAGAGAAAATCTAGCAAATTTGCGATGTATATGTATCATAAATTGGTGAAGTTTAGAGGTCTGCGCTCTGTAAGTGATATAATTTGGCTATCTATGTCACTTTCAGTTGGTATTGTGGGTCTTCCCAACGCGGGAAAATCAACTCTTTTTAACGCTTTGCTGTCAAGGCAGATGGCCGCGGTGGCTAATTTCCCGTTCACGACGATTGAACCAAATGTCGGCATTGTCCCAGTTCCTGACCAAAGATTGGAGAAACTTTCTCAATTAATTAAACCATCAGTTACCACTCCTACCACGGTAGAGTTTATCGATATCGCCGGCTTGATTAAAGGGGCGCATCAAGGGGAAGGATTAGGCAATCAATTTTTGGCCAAAATTAGAGAAGTTTCTCTTATTGTCCATATTGTTAGGGTTTTTACTAATCCTGACGTGATTCATTATTATGAGACGATTGATCCTCAAAGAGATATCGAGATTGTTAATTTAGAATTGGAATTGGGCGGGATTAAAAAGCCGTCAATTTATGTGGCAAATGTTTCTGAAGATCAATTAAGTGATAAAAAATGGCTCCCGGAGCTCAAGATTGGGGAGAAAAAAATCGAATTGATCCCTCTCTGCGCGAAGCTGGAAGCGGATTTAACTGATTTTTCGCCAGAGGAGAAAGAACAATATCTAAAAGAATTGGGTATTGCCGAAAGCGGTTTGGATAAATTAATTAGAAAAGCTTATGAGAGGTTGGGATTAATCACTTTCTATACGGTCAAAGGAGGTAAGGAATTAAGGGCTTGGAGTCTGCCAAGAGGAAAAACCGCTCTGGACGCCGCTGAAGAGGTTCATACTGACATGGCCAAAGGTTTTGTTAAGGCGGAAGTAGTTTCTTACGAGAATTTTATCGAAAGCGGGGGCTGGAAAGGGGCGGCAGAAAAGGGAAAGGTGAGATTGGAGGGAAAGGAATATATGATGAAGGAAAACGATGTCATTGAATTCAGGTTTTCTGTTTGAAAGGAAAGGGGACCTGTCCGCCAACGTTTAATCTATTTGACACTGTTCCCAATTAAGGGTAAAATTGGGTTGTTTTAACCGTTGGAAAGACATGAATCGAAATTACGAGTTGGTAGTAATCTTGGATCCGGAAATGAAAGCCGAGGAACAAGAGAAGCTGCTCGCTAAAATCAAAAAATTCATTGCCGATGCTGGGGGTAAAATCTCCACCAGTAAAGAATGGGGTAAAAAAGAACTCGCTTTCCCAATTGCCAAGAGTGGGGCGGGTGTTTTTCATCTCCTGAATTTAATTGCCTCGACGACTTTTATTCCCTCACTGCGGCAAAAATTGAAACTGGAAGAAAAAATTTTAAGATTTTTATTGGTAGCTGAGGAAAGGAGGCCCGCCAAAATTTACCATTCGGCTTAGTAGTCCGCCGGCTGGTGGGTCTACTGCGGCTCATGGAGCATTTTTAGGCGGGTAAATAAATATGTCTTCAAGGTCACTTAATAAAGTTCAACTCATTGGGAATCTAACGCGGGACCCAGAGTTAAGATATACACCCCAGGGGACCGCTGTTTGTTCTTTTGGTTTGGCCACTAACCGTTCTTGGACCACTGAAGGTGGAGAAAAGAGAGAAGAAGCTGAATTTCATCGCATTGTTGCTTGGAATAAACTGGCCGAGCTTTGTTCACAGTTGCTCTTCAAAGGCAGGAAAGTTTATGTTGAGGGAAGACTGCAAACCAGGACTTGGACTGCTCAAGACGGTAGCCAAAGGCAGGCAACCGAGGTGGTAATTGAAGAGATGATTATTCTGGATAGTCGTCAAGCCGAAGCCGAGGTGGCCGCTGTCGCTCCGGTGGCTGAACCAGCGGTTGCGGAGGTTCCGGTAGTACCAGAAGAAATCCAACCAGCGGCGCCTGAGGTGGTGTCTGCCCCGCCTGAAGAAACTCCACCAGCGGCTACTGATGTGGCACCAGTCAAAAAGGGAAGAAAAGCTAAAGCCCAGCCAAAAGAGGAAGATGCCGATTTACAAGCAGGAGATATTCCTTTTTAAAAAGAGATGATAAGAAAAAGGCAGTCGCCCAGAAAACTTAAGCCTGCCCCCAGAAATTGTCCCTTTTGCAAGGGTAAGACTTTACCAGATCATAAAGAATTTGAGATCTTAAGGAACTACATGACGGAAAGAGGCAAAATTCTGGGAAAAGATCGTTCTGGTTTGTGCTCCAAACATCAAAGACGATTGGCGACGCAAATCAAAAGAGCAAGATTCTTGGGGCTTCTTCCTTTTACGGTCCAGGTCAGGTAAAATTTAGAGGATGATGAAACTAACCCTGAAACAAATTAGGAGTTTTATTATTGGACTTTCTTTGCTGCTTTTGGCAGGGGCAGTCGGGTATTGGATCGGTCAAGGGCGGATTTCTTTTGTTCCTGCCGGGGAATCTTCTTCTCAAATTAAAATTGACCGGAGAGTGCCTGCGGATAAACAGGGTTTAGATTTTAATCTTTTTTGGGAAGTTTGGGACAAGGTTGAGGAAACATATTTGGAGCGTAAAAACATTGACCAAAAGAAGATGGTTTTGGGGGCAATTTCCGGGATGGTGGCTTCTTTGGGTGACCCTTACACTGTCTTTTTGCCTCCCTCAGAAAATAAAGATGCTAAAGATGATTTGCGCGGTGATTTTGAGGGAGTCGGGATTCAAATTGGCTACAGCAAGGAACAAAAATTGGCCGTCGTGGCACCGCTTTCCGGGACTCCCGCCGAAGCGGCCGGCCTTAAGGCCAGTGATCTAATTCTAAGGATTGTGGACGTTGCCCAGGGCATTGACCAAGACACTCTGGGTATTGCTTTGCCAGAAGCAGTTAAATTGATTCGCGGACCTAAAGGTTCCCAAGTCAAGTTGACTATTCAAAGAGAGGGTTTGGAAAAACCTTTTGAGGTGAGTCTGGAAAGGGCCACGATTGTAGTCAAAAGCGTGGAGGTTAGATTTGTTCGCTCCGCTGGCCTTTCACAGGATAAAAAAGAGAAGGTGGTGGCGGTGTTAAAACTTTCCCGGTTTGGGGAAAGGACATACGAAGAATGGCAAGAAGCCATAGACAATATTCAAAAGCAAATCGCCAGTAGCCAGAATTTCGCGGGGGTGATTTTGGATTTAAGAAATAATCCCGGAGGGTTTTTGCAGGGAGCCGTTTTCATCGGCAGTGAGTTTTTATCCTCCGGAGCTGTGGTTCTTCAAGATAAAGGTATTGACGGTAAAGAGACTTTCTCTGTTAACCGCCAAGGACAGCTCTTAAGAGAACCCCTGGTGGTTTTAATAAACGGTGGTTCTGCTTCCGCTTCCGAAATTGTGGCGGGGGCTTTACAAGAAGTCAAAAGAGCCAAATTGGTAGGCGAAAAGACTTTTGGGAAAGGCACTGTTCAGGAAGCCCAAGATTTACCAGGGGGTGCCGGTTTACATGTCACTGTCGCTCGTTGGTTGCTGCCATCAGGTAAATCCATTGATAAGGAGGGAGTTACGCCAGATTTTGAAGTGAAGATGGATGAGGAAGACCAGACTGCCGGTCAGGCAGACCAAACCGAGGACCCTCAGCTTCAGAAGGCGATTGAGCTTTTGACACAGTAATTTGGTCTTGACAGTTTTCCAAAAATAATTAAAATCTTAATGTATGAAGAAATTTTTTAGCGGTATTCTAGTGGGTATTGTGGCGGTGGCTCTGGTTCTGGGGGGAGCCGCTACTGACAGGGTTTTGGGTATTCCCGGTCTGGACAAATTATTGCCTAGCAAAAGTGGCGAGACGGTTATAGAAAGAAAAGTCTTAAACGAAGAGTCAGTGGTTATCAGCGTGGTTGAGGAACATGGACCCTCGGTGGTCACCATTGGCATTAAGAAAACAGAGAAGATTATCAATCCCTTTGATAACTTTTTTGACCCCTTTGGATTTTTTAATTTTCCTCGGCAAACACCGCAAGAGCGAGAAGTCGAACAAGATATCGGAAGCGGCTTTGTGGTTTCTAAAGAAGGCTTAATAGTTACCAATAAGCATGTGGTAGCGGATACTTCGGCTAGTTACCGTGTCTTCACCAAAGACAATAAACTTTATGAAGTCGAGAAAATCTATCGCGATCCGGTGAATGATTTGGCAATTTTGAAAATTAACCCTTCTTTGTCGTCCGGCGGTTCAGGGCAAGTCCTTCAGCCAGTGGAGTTAGGGGATTCTTCGAAATTAAAAGTGGGACAATTTGTCATTGCGATTGGGACGGCTTTGGGAGAATTTCGCAATACGGTTACCACGGGTGTGATTTCCGGATTGGGGCGAGGAATTACGGCTGGCAATCCGTTTGAAGGAGCGGAGAATTTGGAAAATGTCATTCAGACCGATGCCGCGATTAATCCGGGCAATTCCGGAGGGCCTTTGATGAATTCACTGGGACAGGTAGTGGGCGTCAACATTGCCGTTGCTTCCGGGGCGCAAAATATCGGCTTTGCCTTACCTATCAATGTGGTTAGAGAATCTTTGGATAATTTCGATAAAACTGGTCAGTTTTCCCGGCCATTTTTGGGCGTTCGTTATCGAATAATTAACAATCAAGAGGCGGTAGCCAAGGGTTGGCTGGAAGGAGCCGGGGTGGTCGAAGTCATTGCCGGCTCTCCGGCAGAACAAGGCGGAGTTGAGGTAGGCGATATTATCATCAAAATTGACGGTGAGAAAATAACGGAGAAAAATGACTTGGCCAAGATTATTGGCAAGAAAAAAGTGGGTGATAAACTGGAGCTTTCTGTTTGGCGGGAAGGGGAAGAGAAGAAAATGACGGTGGTTCTAAGAGAACAAAGCTAAGGCGCCATTTAGCCTTTTTGGTTTGATAATTCGATTCGCACAAAAGGAGGTGAAAAAATGACTAGAATTGAAGAGGAAAGAGAGGGATTAAAGAGAGAAGGAGTGACAGAATTTGCTCATTTTTTATTAGCGGCTGGGATAGTAGATGGTTCCAAAATCGCCCTTGAATTTGCTGAAAATATTAGTACTTTTGCTGACGGCCCTCTTGATATTGAGACAGAAAGAGAAGAAGTCAAAGCCAGTCTGAAGGCGGAGGGCGGAGAACTGCAGGTATCTTTTAGTCCTGAAGGTTTTACACTTACTTTTAGTAATAGCGCCAAAAGAGAAACTTATGAGGTGCATTCTCCTGTCGTGAAGGTACAATTACAGGGTCCTTTTTTACGTTTTATACTTCGGGATGGAGGTTCGGTCAGGGCAGTAAAGGAATATGGAACAATAAATATTGAGCATTTTGCCTTTGATTTATACGATTTGAAGTGAAAAAGCAATGGCGATAATTTAGGGAAGCTTATTTACTTCATTGAGAAGCTTATCTAGTTTTCCTTCCATGATGTCTTCAAGCTGGTGAAAAGATTTTCCGATTCGGTGGTCGGTGACACGGTCTTGGAGGAAATTGTAAGTCCGAATTTTCTCATTACGCCTTGCTCGACCAATAATAGCCCGTTGATCACCAATGGCTTTGAGCCTTTTGTCTTCTTCGATATCCCAGAGTTTGGACCTTAAAATCGAGAGGGCATTGGCCCGGTTTTGCTCCTGGAATCTTTCTGATTGAGCGGTAATGACAAGGCCGGTGGGAAGATGTTTTAACCTAACGGCGGTGGAGACTTTCTGCACGTTCTGGCCGCCGTGAGAAGAGGCACGATAGAATTGCATTTCGATATCTTCCGGCCTGATCTGAACCTCATTTTCCGGAACTTCGGTTAAGACGGCAACGGAGGCAGTCGAAGTATGAATTCGCCCCCTTTTTTCTGTTACCGGCACCCGTTGCACCCGATGAACACCGGCTTCATGCCTAAGCTCTTCATAGGCGCCTTGACCATTGATTTTAATTACGCCTTCATTAATGAAATTGACTGGCCAGCCTTTTGAACCGGCATATTTGGCGTATACGCGTAGTAAATCATTGGCCCAAATTCGGGCTTCATCACCACCGGGACCGGGACGGATTTCGAGAGTAATCACATTTGGGTTCATAAATATGAATGCGATATTGTAATATTGCTATCTTGCAAACAATCCCGTTGGATAACTAGATAGGAAGATAGCCAGGAATTAGTTAGGTTTTTTTAGAAAGCATTTCTTTTAAGCTCTTTGGTCTTTTTTCTTCTGTTTTGGCTTCTTCAATTTTCTTCTGGAGCTTTCTTTTTCGTTTACTGACTAACTTGGTTTTGGCCGCCTCTTTTCTCTTTTGAAATTTCTCAACCCGGCCTAAAGTGTCAACAAACTTTTGAGTACCGGTATAAAAAGGATGGCAAGCAGAACAGATTTCTACCCGAATTTCTTCTTTGGTCGAGCCGACAGTAAAGCTATTTCCACAAGCGCAGGTGACCTTGGCTTGCGGGTACCATTGAGGGTGAATATTTGCCTTCATCGCCTCTAGATTATATAATACGGCCACGATGAATTCAACTGAAAGAGAGCCGGTAGGAGATCAGGCGCCGGAATTAAGTGGACTTTCTTTGACTAAAGAAGAAAAAATTGCCGTTGGTTTAATTCCTCTAGCGGCAGCTTTGATAGTAGCGATAGGAGGTAGCCCACAGGCTAAATGTTGTCTTAGTTTAGTTCCAGTAAGTGAAATAGCTCTCTGGGCAGCTCTTTTAGGTATGCCCACCAGAAAATAATTTTCCTCTCTGCTCGCAAATAAAGACACCGATAATAATCAAAATTGCTCCGCTAAGGAAGGGAAGAGTTAGCTTTTCGTGAAGGAAAGCCATTGAGACAGGGACGGCAAAAAGTGGTTGTAAATAGGTGAAAAGCGTCGCTTCAGAAACCTCAATTTTAGAAAGTCCATAAACGTAGGTGAAGTAGGCCACAATAGAGCTGAAGACGGACATATAGATGAGTCCTGGAAGGGCGGGAAGAGTTAGGGGAGGTATGCGAGAGGCAAGAGGAAGAAGGACGATTAAGCCGATCACGAAGGATGAAGAAGAGAGGATGAATGGGTCAAGGTGGCGGTTCTTTTTGGCCAAAAGAGTGAAAATGACCCAGATAACCGTGCCTAAAAAAACCAGGGAATTTCCGAAGAGGGGGATGTTAGCACCAGCTTTATTTTCCCAAAAGGGCTGAATAATAACCAGAATTGTTCCGACAACGGTGACGGCAATGCCAATTCTTTCAGTCGGGGTTACTTTTTCCTTAAGGAAAAAAGCTCCGCCCAAAACAATCAGAATGGGGGAAATAATCGAGATGAGAGAGGCATCACTAGCGGTCGTCTTGGCAATTCCTCAGAAAAGGAGAAGCAAGTTTAAGGGTCCCGCTAAAAAACCCAAAAAAAGGTAAAGGAGTAAATCTTTCTTGCTTGGCTTTGCCTTCTTCAATTTTAAAAGCAAGGGGAGAGTAACTAAAGTTGAAGCAATCAGAAAACGATAAAAAAGAAAAGAGACCGGCGAGAGAAATCTTAAGGTGTATTTAATAACTGGCGGTGCCAAACCCCAGATAACCGCGGTGGTCAGGAGAGCCAGATAGGCAGTTTTCCGGTCTTTAGTCATTTAAAGCTTTGATTAGTTCTGTTTGAGAGAGGGTTTTTTGTTCACTTTTCTTTAAGTTTTTGAGGGTAACAGTTTTATTTTTATCTTCATCAGGGCCAATAATGATCACAAACGGGATGCCTTTTTTATCGGCATATTTCATTTGCTTATCCAATTTTCCCTCGGGTTCAAGAAAAAGTTCGGTGTTAATCCCATTAGAACGCAAAAAATTGGCGACCTCAATTGATCTGTCAAGGAGTTCCGCTGAAAAAACCGTCACCAAAACTAAAGCGGCCTTAGTTTCGAGAGCGGGGTATTGGTTATTGGCTTTGAGAACTTCAGCCATTACCATATCACCCATGGCAAAACCGACTCCAGGGATTTTCTCTTTGCCACCGACTTCTGCGGTCAGATTATCATAACGGCCCCCGCCCCAAATAGAACGAAAATCTCCTTTAACATCCCAACCTTCAAAAACCGTCCGGGTGTAATATTCCAAGCCACGGACGATCGCCGGATCATACTCAATATATTCGGCGACACCGTATTTTTTTAACTGTTCGAAAATTTGCAAAAGCCACGGAGAATCAAGATAGGCATTTTTTTCTTCGATAATTTGCAAGATGGATTCAGTTTGGTCTTCGGTCAAGCCATCGTCTTTAGCCATAGCCAAAAAATCTTCCCGGTTAACTTTTCTGACCTTATCAATTAGCCTAAAAGCCACGACCAGAGCTCTTTGGGGAATACCGAGAGAAAGTAACTTATCCTGCAGGAGCTTTCGGTCATTAATTTTTATTCTGACTTCTTCCGGAGTCAGGCCAACTTTTTGGTACAAAGTGGCGGCGATAGCGATTACTTCCGCGTCCGCTTCCGGATTTTCCGTTGCTAAAATGTCGCAATCCCATTGAAAAAATTCCCGGCTCCGGCCTTTTTGCGGTTTTTCGTAGCGGAATCGGCGACCGAAAGTAAACCATTTGACTGGGAAGGTCAATTCGCCCGCTTTTTGGGCTACCATGCGGGCCAGAGTAGGGGTCATTTCTGGACGCAGGGCCAGAATATTGCCTGACTGATCTTTCAAGGTGAAGGCTTGCTTTTTGACTAGCTCTTCTCCTGATTTCGCCGCATAAAGGTCTAATCTTTCGAGAGTCGGGCCTTCATATTCCTCAAAGCCAAAAAGCCGGGAAACTTCTTTAACTCGGTCGTAAAACCACATCTCAAACGCCCAGTCTTCTGGGTAAAAATCACGGGTGCCTTTGACGGGGGGAATCAGATTTGACATTTTTTTTAAAATGTAAATTTAAAAAGCTTAGCTTTTATCATATCATTTCAAAAAATTATTAACAATTTAAACAAAAAAACCAGCTTTTCGGCTGGTTTACGGTTGTTAATTTTAAATTTTAGATTACTCTTCTAACCACGCAAAACCAGCCGTGCTTATGCCCGCTGATGATGCCAAACCTGGTTAGAAAACTTGGTCATTCCTCTGATACTACCACACTCCTTTTTTTTGTCAACCCTTCGATTCTTCTCAGGGTTGACGCTGAGCGGCATGTCCTTTTAACACAATTCGCCTGCCTTCGGTAGGCGACGATTCTTTACCGATGCTGAACATCAAGGCGTGCCGTCGAAGCGTCAAGAGATTAAGGAAGCAAGAAGAGGCTCTTGGCGATGGCGATTTTGCCTGAGGCGACCTCTAGGTGAACCACGATTACTTTTTGGCTTTCTTTTAAATCTTTGAGTTTAAGATTAGCCTTGGGATCAGCTTGGGAAACAAGATCAGTTTCTTTTTCAAGTTTGAACTCGATCGTTTGGTCTTGGTTTTTGGTCGGGGCAACGGTAATGCTAGAATTTTTAGAGTCGACGGCGGTAATTGAGCCGAAGATGACCACTCTTTTGGCCGGAACAGTTTTTGGTATGAGAACGACAATAATCCTTTTTGCTTCTAAGATTTCATTGTCACTGACGATTCCCAAGGCAATCACTTTATCTTCCACGGATAAATCCTTAGCCTTAATTTCTTTTCTAGCGGAACCGATGATGGTCGTGGTTTCGGTAATCCTCACTCTTCGCTTGCCGCGAAAATTATCCAGAGTAATGGTTGAATCAGTAATTTGGGAGATTATCCCCACATAAGCCCTTCTTTCAATTTTTTCCTTAATTTCGTTGACTTTCTCTTTAATCGCGTCGCGAATTTCCCTTACCTTGGTGTCTTCGGCCGTGGTCGGAGTTAAAGAACCGGAGGAGGTGCCGGTAGCGCCGGTTGGGTTAGTTGAAGGGGTAGGTGAAGCGGCCTTTACCGGTAAGAGAAAGGAGAAGAGCAAAGAGCTAAGAATTAGAGCTGAAATCGTCAGTAGTTTTAAGTTTTTAATTATCATCAGATTTCGGCCGTACTATAAACAACAGTAATTGTCTTAGTCGCTTTTTCGCCGGTATCAGAAATCGCCTGGAATTCAATTTCGTTCTCGCCGGAAATTAAAGAAATCTCAGTTTCAAAATTTCCCTTTTTATCTGCTTGCAAAATTTCTTCACCTTTCTCTGTTAAAATTATGACCCAAGAAGAAGGAGTGGTCGTTCCGGAAACAGGTACTTTGTTTTCTTTGGAGATTGATTCGTCAAGCGGAGAGGCCAGGGAGAGCGATTGGTTTACCATCGGGCCCGGCGTGGGGTTGCCCTCTTCAGAAGCCAGTGGAGTTTGAATTTTACTGGATTCTTTAAGGGATTTTTGGGCGTTATAAATTCCAAACGTGGCGATTAGCCCAACACCAAAACCAATCACAATTGCTAAGATAACTTCTTTTCTCATAAAGCGCATATCTCTAACGCCCCAACATCTTAAGCAATAATCCTCATCTTGTCAAGAAAAGTAAGGAATGATAGTATTACATTGTTTAATTATTACATTGTTAAATGGATATTTCTTATCTTGGTCATTCTTCTTTTAAAATTAGAACAAAAAAGGCGACCGTCGTTACTGACCCTTATTCTTTGGAAAAGGGAGGGCTAAAGTTCCCTCGGATCGAGGCGGATATTGTTACCATTTCCCATCCTCGCAAAGATCAGCGTTTTCTTGAAGGAATTGTGGGCCAACCATTCATCGTGGCTCAACCGGGTGAGTACGAAGTGAAAGGAATTTCCTTTTTCGCTTATCCCTCTTTTCATAGGGAGAGAACCGAGGCCCCCAAAATTCTTAACACCATTTTTCTTATCGAAGCCGATGGAATGACAATTTGCCATTTGGGAGACTTAGAGGGAACTCTTTCGACCAAAATTATGGAGGAAATTATCGGGGCGGATATTCTCATGGTCCCAGTGGGGGGGATTGACACGCTTGGCCCAAAAGAAGCGGTGGAAATCGTTAATCAAATCGAACCGAAAATTGTTTTACCAATGCATTTCAGGATGGCCGGTACCAACGAAGAACTGGCAGAACTCTCAGAATTTTTAGCGGAAATGGGTGCAGAGCAAGCAGAAAAAATGGACAAGCTGTCAATCAGCAAGGATAAACTACCTGGAGAAACTAAAGTGATAGTTTTAGAGAGAAAAGATTAAAAGCTGCCCATATATATGGCCAACGCCAGAATTCCTCCTCATTCCAAAGAGGCCGAAACCTCAATTTTAGGGTCAATTTTGATTGATAAGGATGCCATTATTTCCGTGGCAGATTTTTTGCGGCCGGAACATTTTTATGATGAAAACAATGGGGCGATTTTTAAGGCGATTCTGGACCTTTATGAAGAGCGCTCACCCATAGATGTTGTGACTGTGTCCGATAAGCTAAAAAAGAATCGCTCCTTAACCAGGGCTGGTGGTTCTGCTTACTTAATGGAACTGGTTAATCAAGTTCCGACGGCGGCCAATGCCGAGAAATATGGTCAAATTGTTAAGGATCTTTATGTCAAGAGACAACTGATTTCCGCTGCCTCGAGGATTGTCAATGTGGCCTTTGATGAAGGAAATGGGGCAGGGGAGGCGATGGATCAGGCAGAAATGGAGGTTTTTGCTCTTTCCCAAAAACACCTGAAGCAAAGTTTTATGCCGATTAAGGACGCTTTGGCCGAAAGCTTTGATCGCCTGGACGAGCTTCATAAAATGGCTGGCGGTTTGCGCGGAGTCCCCACCGGTTTTCGCGACCTTGATAATATGCTGGCGGGTTTACAAGCCTCCAATATGATTGTTTTGGCCGCCAGACCGGGGGTGGGAAAGACAGCCCTTGCCTTAAATATTGCTCGGGCAGTGGCCGTTGATTACAAAATTTCCGTCGGGATGTTTTCGGTAGAGATGAGCAAGGAAGAATTAACCGATCGACTTTTAGTACGCCAGTCAGAAATTGATGCTTGGAAACTTAAGACCGGTAAACTGGAAGAGGAAGATTTTACCCGTTTTTCCGAGGCGATGGGAATTTTAGCAGATGCGCCTTTGTATGTTGATGACACCCCCGGGATTTCTGTTTTGGAAATGAGGACAAAAGCCCGCCGTCTTCAAGTCGAAAAAGGACTTCAGCTGTTAATCATTGATTATATGCAGCTTCTTCGGGGCCGGAATTTGGAAAATCGGGTGCAGGAAGTTTCTGAAATTTCGATGGGGATAAAAAATTTGGCGAGAGAATTAAAGATCCCGGTTGTGGCCGTTTCCCAGTTATCACGCGCGGTGGAGGTGCGCGGGGGGTCACGACCAAGACTGGCAGACCTTCGTGAATCAGGAAGCATAGAACAAGATGCCGACGTAGTAATCTTTTTATATCGCGAAGATGAAGAGAATCCGGAAAATGTCACTTTGGAAATTGCCAAGCATCGTAACGGCCCTACCGGGGTAATGAAGCTTCGTTTTGTACCCTCAAGGGTTTCTTTCTACCCGATGGAGACTAAACGTGAGAAGCGAGAAGAAAAAGGACGGTAAGAATTTGGTAAACTAGGATTGATGAGCGTCAAGAGATTGAAGATAATTTTCCTTATTTTTCTTCTTGTCCTTTATGGTTTGTTGGTGACGCAAAAGATTAATCTGGTGACGGCGGATTTGGGGAGGCACTTAAAAAATGGTGAGATACTTTGCCAGAATCTCTGGCAATTTTTAGTCTCGCCAGAGAGTGTCTTACCCATATTTCGGACTAATTTTTATTCATATACTTATCCTAACTATCCCTTCATTGCTCATCACTGGGGAAGTGGAGTAATCTTTTATTTAATTCAGAAAGCCTTTGGTTTTAGTGGTTTATCGATTTTCTTTAGTGCTATTGCCCTGGCCACATTTTTAGTGTTTTTCCGAATCGCCTGGAAAAGTTCGCGATTTGGGATGGCAGTGCTTGCTTCGCTTATAGCGATTCCTATTTTGGCCAGTCGAATCGAAATTCGACCAGAGGTTT
>Ga0066639_10002593_pt1 | contig 15779 bp, 15 predicted proteins | sample CryGeyCG2114_010_2_FD_59504 | JGI IMG/M metagenome (GOLD analysis project Ga0066639, IMG submission 59504) | Groundwater microbial communities from aquifer - Crystal Geyser CG10_big_fil_rev_8/21/14_0.10 | ecosystem: Environmental > Aquatic > Deep subsurface > Groundwater | place: USA: Utah...
TTTGGAGGGGAATAAGTGGGATTATCTTTTCAGAAAACCTTTTAACCCCTTAAAAAGCGATTGGCTAAATGTTATTGCGAAAAGGTAACAATTAGCGTATAGAGAATAGCGTTCCCGCCTGCAACGCTTAATGCCTGCCCGACAGTGCCAGTCGTTGGCCGGCCGGCGTGACATTTGCGGGCAGGTAGCGTTTAGTTTTATGAAGAATAAACTTTTAATAATTTTAATTTCTGCTTTTATCTTAAGTATTTCCTTTAATTTTAATATTGCAAAAGCACAAGAAAGTACAACTTCTGAAGCGTCAGGTGCTGCTACTACCCAGGAGAAGAAAATAGAGTATGAACTACCTTTCCCCGGAATTTTACCTGACAGTCCTTTATATTTCTTAAAGGTTACAAGAGATAGGGTGGTTAGTATTCTAATTTCGGATCCTATGAAAAAAGCAGAATTTGACCTTCTTCAATCCGAAAAAAGATTAAAAGCAGGCGTTGCTCTTCTCGGAAAAAAGAAAAACGACCTTGGGATATCAACAATCCATAAAGGGCAGAATTATTTTGAGGAAGCATTAGGGGAGATAGTAAAAGCAAGAGGACAAGGATTTGAAGTTTCCAGTTTTTCAAACAGGCTTTTACTTTCTTCACAAAAACAAGTAGATGTTTTGAAAGAATATAAAAACATAAAAGACCTTGCTCCTGTTATGGAAAGAGCTGTAAATATTGAAAAAAAGGCAAAAGCTCTAAATTAAGAATATTTGTTAAAAATTAATAAACTGAGCTATTTTTTTACCCGCACTTTTTTTTAACAAAATCTTTTTTTGTTCAATCAGAAATCCGTCTTTTTTCCCCTTCTTACATTTTTCTTACAGTTGAGGCTAAAAATTAAAGAGAATCAACTTCTTGATATGGTTAGATCTTATAATTAATAGTTGACACTATAGATCTAGTGCTTTATGATTCTTTTTGGCACTAGATATGGGAAATAATACCAATAATTACCAATGTCAAATATCCAATTTCCAATGGAATTTCATTTGACATTTGATATTAGACATTGGATATTTGATATTTTTATATGAAGTGTCCTTATTGCGGAGTTAAAGAAACAGAAGTTGTTGAAACAAGATACAGTGAAGATTCAGACACAATCAGAAGAAGAAGAGCTTGTCTTGCTTGCGAAAAAAGATTTACAACCTACGAGCGGGTAGAGAATATAAATTTGGTAGTTATAAAAAAGGATTCGAGAAGAGAACAGTTTAACAGAGATAAGTTAAGAAGCGGAATTTTAAAATCCTGTGAGAAAACAAAAGTGCCAATTGCTTACATAGAAAAAATAGTTACAGACGTAGAAAGAGAATTAAGAAGCGGGGATTCGGTTGAAATAGAAAGTAAAAAAATAGGCCAAATAGTTGCAGGAAAACTTAAAAAAATAGACAAGGTTGCATATATCAGGTTTTCCTCGGTCTTTAGAAGATTTGTAGATGTCGAGGATTTTGAGAAAGAAGTAAAAAGACTAATAGGTTAATATGAAAAATAAAACTCAATTAAAACTTATTACATTTTGTGATCATGCTTTAATTGATAACAATAACAAGTTAAGTGTAATAGGTATTTTTGATCAAGTAAATGTAAATAAATTTCCTGGTGGGTTACCTAGGGCCTTTTTTGTTGCAACGATAAAAACAGAGCCAAATAAAAAATACACTTTTTCTGTAAAAGGTGATTTGAAAAATGAGACTGTTTTTCCAGCAATAAATATGGAAGGAAGAGTTGGAGACAGTGGGTATCACAATATTATTTTAGACCTAAAAGGTATTGCATTTCCCAAACCTGGTGTTTATCAATTTTTTTTATCTCAGGATGAGGAAAAGATTGGTTCCGTAGAGCTGAAGGTAGGAGAAGGAAAGCATTATGAACAAAAATTACCGAACTAATAAAGATCAAACTGATTCAATAAGACATAGTGAAAGGTGGGGTCAATGTCTCAATGAAAAAATTGGCTGGAGAGAAAGCTTATCAACTACGTGTTTGACTAGATATACTTTTTCTTATGCTCAAAGCACAATTTGGAATCAGACAGCATCTGAAGCTATTACCTATGCTTTTAGAGAAAATGAGTTTTTTGCTAAAATAGAAAAAAATAGATATCTTAGGTACAGCCACGTTCAATTTTTAATTTATTAAATATCATTGATATGAAATTAGACGGTGTAAGACAAAAAGTATTTTTAGACAGGTACTCCTTAAAAGACAAGTCCGGAAATCCTACAGAACAAACTCCTGATGAAATGTGGAAAAGGGTTGCGAAAGGTGTTGCAAAGGCCGAGAAGAAAAAAGATAGAGCCCGTTGGCAGCAAAAATTCTACGAGGCAATGAAGGATTTCAAGTTTGTTCCGGGGGGAAGAATTCTGGCCGGTGCCGGAACAGGTTTTGATGTCACTTTTTATAACTGCTTTGTTTTGCCCTCTCCAAAAGATTCAAGAGATGGAATTTTGGACAATTTAAAGGGAATGATAGAGATAATGGCAAGAGGAGGGGGAGCTGGAATTAACCTTTCATCACTTCGTCCAAGAGGCGCAAGGGTAAAAAAAGTAAATGGATTTTCTTCCGGCCCCTGTAACTGGGCAGAACTTTACTCTCTTGCTACAAAAGACATTATTCAGCAGGGCGGTTCAAGAAGAGGCGCTTTAATGCTTATGCTTTGGGATTGGCATCCTGATATAGAGGAGTTTATAACAGTAAAGCAAGACTTAAAAAGAATAAACGGTGCAAACCTTTCGGTTTGTGTTTCGGATAAATTTATGGAGGCTGTTAAAAAAGATGCTGATTGGGATTTGGTTTTTCCGGACACCCAAGACAAAGATTATGATGAAAAATGGGATGGGGTTTTAAACAATTGGATAAAGGCAAAGAAAAAAGTAAAAGTTAAAAAGACCATAAAAGCAAGATATCTTTGGAATTTAATTTGTGAGGCGGCATGGAGAAGTGCAGAGCCCGGGATTGTTTTTATGGAGCGTTACAACAAGTGGTACAACAACTGGTACTGGAATACTGTCAATTGCACAAATCCATGCGGGGAAGAAGGTTTGCCGAGTTGGGGAGTTTGCAATTTAAGCTCTCTAAATCTTTCTGCTTTTGTAAAAGGTTATTCTGTAGACAAGCAGGGAGAAATGGACTACAAAAGTCTTTCCGAACATGCAAAAATCGGTGTAAGGCTGCAGGATGATGTTATTGACATAGATACCTACGTTTTTCCGGAAATACGCCAAATGCAATTTAACGGGGAACGCCGAATAGGTCTTGGGACAATGGGTTTGGGGGACGCCCTTATTAAAATGCACCTCCGTTATGGATCAGACGAATCTATTAAAGCTATAGAAAAAATATTTAAGACGATAAGAGACGCAGCCTATGAGGCATCGGTTGAAATAGCGCGGGAAAAAGGAGCTTTTCCAAAGTTTAATGCAGTAAAATACACTCAAGGATACTTTATTAAAAAACTGCCAAAAGAATTAAGGGAAAAGATTAAAAAACACGGGACAAGAAATTCTCTTTTGCTTCAGGAAGCACCGACCGGGTCAACAAGTCTTTTAGCAGGAGTGTCATCAGGAATTGAGCCGATTTACGAGTTTGAATTTATAAGGCGCGACAGATTGGGAGAGCATAAAATTCTTCATCCTCTTTATGAGGAGTGGAAAAAAGCTCACCCTTCTCCCTCGACAAGCTCGGGATCAGAGCAAGTCCAAAAGCCGGATTATTTTGTCTCTGCAAACGACTTAACACCGCAGGATCATGTAAAAGTTCAATCACGGATACAGCAATATGTTGATGCATCGATTTCGAAAACAGTTAATGCTCCAAACGTCCATACGGTAGCAGACGTTAAAAAACTTTATGAATTAGCTTATGACTTGGGCTGTAAAGGAATAACCTATATGAGGGAAGGATCAAGAGAAGGAGTTTTAACAAGAGTAGATGATAAAAAAGAAGTAAAAGAGGAAGTAAAGCCTGCAAAAGTTCAAAAAACTGTTGTTCCAAGGCCGATGCAGCTTGAGGGAGTTACCTATAAAATTCAAACCCCTGTTGGAGCTACTTATATAACAATTAACCACAACCAGGACAAGGAACCTTTTGAAGTATTTATTACCCTTGGAAAATCAGGATCTGATGTTGCGGCAATGGCAGATGCGCTAGGCAGAATGATTTCTTTAAATCTGCGCTTTAATGATTCTGTTTCTCCGAGGGAAAAAATCAGACAAATTGTAGGCCAGCTTGCAGGTATCGGGGGAGCAAGAAGTGTTGGTTTTGGTAAAGAAAAAGTGAGATCTTTGCCTGATGCTGTTGCAAAGGTTTTGGCAACCCACTTTGGCTTTGTCGTAAACGGTAAAGTTGAGGACAAGCCTCAGGCCTTAAACGGGCATACGAAACCTGAGGTGAAAGCTGAACTACTGCAGGCGGAAAAAAATGGAGATCTTAAAATTGAAACCGCAAAGCCGGTTGAGGCAGATGTCGTTGTCATGCAGCAGCTGACATTAGAACAGGAAAGCGGTCTTTCTTCCGCAACGGGGCTTTTTGATATTTGTCCTGAATGCGGAAGCGGAAGTTTAGCATATGAAGAAGGTTGTAGAAAGTGTTATAGTTGTGGATATTCGGAATGCTAAAATTAGCAATTAGTTATTAGCTCTTAGAGATTAGTAGAAAATTCGTTCTTGAAAATAAACAATAGGTCAATTAAAATAACTAAGCTCTAGTAGCTAATAACTAAATACCAAGGTGCATGGGCAATTGCCGTGACCTGCTTTCGCTGAAGCTTCAGCAAGGCGAGAATTCGGCAGCAGTGCCGCTACTGTAAACTACGTTCAGTTTATATGAACGTAGCAAGCCAGAAAACCATGCAGTCCCGATCAAAGGATCGGGAAAAAACCCGAGCTATGAAGTAGAATAAAATTCACTTCATAGCCATGAAGTCATTAGAATGTACTTCATGGCAGGAAACCTATTGAAAGGTAATCCTTCTCGGAAAGAGAAGGATTTTTTTTGAGAATTTGAGAAAATGAAAAACAAAAAAGTATTATTTTTTCTTCCCGCTATTTTTATTTTGGTAATTATTTTTGTTTCCAATCCTCCTGCAAAGAAAGAAGTTAAAAATGCTTCTTCCTCGAATGTTGTGTCGGTTGCTCCGGTCAAAAATGAATTTTCATACAAGGGAGAAGATGGGGTTGACGCACTTACAATCTTAAAACAAAAAACAGAGGTTAGTCAGGACAAAACAGGAATGGTTGTATCTATAAACAAAAGGCCAGCCGATTCCTCAAAGCGCGAATTTTGGGGATTTTATGTAAACGGGAAAATGGCAGAAATTGGTCCGGCAGATTATAAAACAAAAAATGGAGATGTGATTGAGTGGAAAATAGAAAAATATTGAACAATTTCTAATTGACCGAGACAGACGATAGAAAATAGAAAGTAGAAGATAGTAGTAGAAAGTAGACAATAGAGGGTAGAAAAATTCAATCTTCAACCTTCTATCATCAAAAAACTACCTTCTATGCTCTATCATCTATTGTCAATTGGGGAATTAGAATAATTAGGTTTAATTGAACTAAAATCATGAAAAATACAATAATAAATTTAATTACCCCTCTATCGATAATTCTATTCGCTGTTTTATTGAGGATATTGCCTCATCCTGCGAATTTTGCTCCGATTGGAGCGCTCGCGCTTTTCGGAGGGGTTTATCTTAGTAAAAAATATGCCTTGGTACTTCCTCTTTTGGTTATGCTAATTTCCGATTTTTTCATCGGATTTCACAATACAATGATTTTTGTTTATATCAGTTTTCTCTTAACAGGACTTATTGGAATGTGGGTTAGAAAAAACAAAGATGTAAAAAATATTTTTTTAGCCTCAATTTTTTCCTCAATCCTTTTTTTCATAGTCACAAATTTTGGAGTATGGGCAATGGGTTGGTATCCAAAAACACTTTCAGGTCTTATCGAAACTTATGTTTTGGCAATTCCATTTTTCAGAAACACAGCACTTGGAGACCTTTTTTACACAGGAGTATTTTTTGGAAGCTTTGAGGTAATCCTTCGGCTTACCACACGAGCCTATCCTAATAAAATTAGTATAAAATGAAAAAAAAAGCTATGGTAGAAAAAATGATTTTTACAAAAAGCGGTGATACTGGGATGACCAGAACATGGAATGGAGATATAGTTTCAAAGACTGATCAGAGAATAGTTACAGGAGGAAGAATAGATCACCTAAATACACAAATTGGTAAAATTACAGTCCTACTAGAAAGTACAAAAGGAGCAAGAGGACGAACCCCTAAAAACAGACTGAAAAGAGAAGATATAAGATTTGTCGATGATGAACTAGAACAACTTCAAAATTATTTGATGTTTACAGGTGCTCATATTTCAAATCCTTCTTTACAAGTTGCAGGGATTTTAAAAAAGGGGGTAGAACATTTTGAAGATGTGATGAGGGAAAAGATTGGTAAAGTAGTTAGTCCTCTTGAACATTTTATTTATTATGGAGGAGGAGAGTTGGGGTCTTCTCTTCACGAGTCTGCTTCTGATTGCAGAATAGCGGAGATAGAAATTGTCCGCCTTTGGGAAATGTCTCAAGGAGAACAAAGTAAAGGGATAGACCCAGCTCTTTTAGTTTTTTCAAACAGATCTTCAGATTTTTTATATATGCTTGCAAGATATGTAAATAAAAAAGAACATAGAAAAGAAAAAATTTGGATTCCAGGTAATGGAAAAAATAAAATAGGGTGAACCTGGTGTAAGTCCAGGACTGTGCCGCAACTGTAATTCCGCCAAAAGAGCGAGATAAGTCAGAACCCCCTAGAGAATCCCGATTAAATCGGGACTTCCGAGCAGAAGTTTTTTAGAATACTCCTCGGAAGTTCAGGATTAGGACGAGAGGAGTTTTTTTATGGTCCTTCGGCAAGCTCAGGACCATACTGAAAAATTTGAAGTATGGCAGTAGGTTTAGAAGCAAGAGTAAATTATCAGGAACAAGAAACAGTCAACCCTTCTCTCCAGAATAAAATTAAAGATATCAGGCAAAATAGACAGGAATATGGCTTACATTCTAATTGGTCTGACCTTCCGGGAACAGGTTTCCAGGTTCAAAAACAAATAGAGCTTTTATATTCAGATCAAAATACCACAGAAACAAAAACTGAAAAATTAGACAGGTGGCTTACCCAAACAAGAGAGGATATTAAGGGTTTTGCAATAGAATATTTGGCAGAAGGATTGGTTTTTCCAATTTTTTACAAAATAGACTATGTGGATGGAAAGGAAAGGGTTGTGGCGCCTTTATACGGAAACAGAAAGATGGTGGATACTGTTTCTTCCGAGGAAAGGCATGGTGTTGTTAAAAAAATATTGGAGGAAAAGCTCGAACCTTTTTTCCTTAACGCACCTGTTGGCGCAATTGCCGTCATGACAAGCCCTTCGGGTTGGAGCGGGTTAAAAGACCAAGAGGGTAACGCAATTGAATTTCCGGATTCCCAGACTTATATTTTTCAAAAAAGAGAAAATGAGATTGCGGGCTTTACCATAAGGACAGATTTTTCAGAGGAGGAGCATAAAGAATTTATAGAAAGGCTGTCGGGCAGGGAACTGCCTTCTGGAATGTCGGTTTGCGATTTTGTTGACAATGTAGTTTTTCTTAAAAGAGGTGAGATAGAAGACGTAGTAGACACAATGAAAGATACAAGGTTTGACAAAACAGGCGGATCCCTCCTTGCTTACAAGAACAGGTTTTGGAAAGAGGTTTACAGTGACCTTAAGAGAAGGGAAGAGCTTTGGACATTTGACGAAAAAACAAAAGAATTAGTTTCGGAGTTTGAAGATTTTGTTTTAACTTATAACTACTCAGAAAAAGAGCTAAAAGAAGCACTTGCTATAACAGTTTTGTCTGTTGCGCATGTTGTAAAAGGAGGCGTATTAGATAAAAAGAGTTATAGCGGAATGGAAGTTCACTTTGATCGACACGCTGACTATATTGCTATTCCCTATGCAGATATTTTGAAAAAAACACAGGAGGTTGGAGGCTGTGCAGGCGGGGGAAACGGTTTTCAAGGTTCACAACTTTTTGTTAGCTCTATTACTCCAAGACACGCGTTTCTTGAGCAGTGGGATTTTAAATCGCAGGACGAATATGGATCTTTGGAGTTTGATTGTCCCCATTGTGAAGGAAAAAATAAAAGATCTCCGCACAAGTTAATTGAAAATTGTCAGAGCTGCGGGAAAAGTGTCAGATGTTAGGGCACTACCTCCTGCCAGGTTTTGTTTTTAACCCTTATAAGCTGGGGAAGATTGAGTAAAAAGTCAGGGCGTTCCATAAGATTTATAACAGGAGTTGTCTGGTTTTCGGAACAGAGACTTCTTGTAGGATAGATAAATCTAAAATTAGAGACAGATTGTTCGGCATTAGCAACAGCTGTTCCTTCAATAGTTAATTCAGTGTCGGGGGTGGGACAGGAAGCTATTCCTTGTACTTCAAAAATTTGATCGGCAGAATATATTCCAGCCAAACCGGTTACTCCGCTTTTTACTACTATATTTCCATTTACAATAAAAGTTGCTGTCCCTCCAATAGGAACAACAATATTAGTATTTATGGTAAGGTTACCGTTAACAACAAAGACATAGTTTTTATTTACAGGGAAAGTATACGTTGGTCTTGGCAATGTTGTGCTATTGGGATCACCTAAGTTTAAAGACTGGTTTATTTTATAGAGTCCATTTGCAAGATTTGCCGGTAAAGTGCAATTTGTATAAGTGCAAGCTAAGGTGTTGTAGGAAAGGCCGGCTTGAGAGATAGTGTTTGTAATATAATCATAAGAGGTTTTTATTCCAGTTTTTGGTAAAAACTCTTCAGGATAAGATAAGTTTCCAGCTTGCCAGCCTGGAGCAGATGGGCCTCCATTTCCAAAATACGGATCAAAGCTTCCCGAGAAAACAATTCCTGCGGTACCTCCCAAAGCTTTTGGAATAGAAGCATAGGGTTCTCCTATTGCGGGAATCTCATCTCCGAAACGGTTATCATCTCTTAAGTCCCCTCCTTTTCCCTGAAGCCATCCTGGCAGATTTCCAAAGCCAAAGTTAAGATTTGATATGTTGCCGGAAGTACACACATGTTCAGCCGGATTATTGGAAGGAGAAACAGAACAAGTATTTCCGATAATTACCGGATTAAAGGAAGGGGGCAAGCCGGAGGGGAAGGTATTGGAATATCCTCCAACTCCTCCAGGTATATAAACGCTGTATGATCCTCCGGGAAGTTCTGTAAAAGAATAACCCCCACTTGAACTTACCGTAGATCTTGAAATTCCATTTCCTGAAATCCATATAGTTGCGCCAGAAATGAGCGTGTCTGTTCCATCTTTTCTTCTGTTTCCGGTTGTTTCCAGATAAACATTTCCCGAAATCGAGTAGGGTACGATGCCAAATATTTGACGGGGTACTGTATAAGGAGTATTGCTTGAAACTGTTATCGTCCGTGGGTTTGTAAGATATGCTGTATTTGTTTGTTTATATCTTGAGTCATTTATTAAAAGCCTAACAGAGTATGTTCCGTTTCTAACGTCCTTTATATAGCCTACTCCTCCGGAACTGTATGCATAATTTTTAGCATCGGTTGTACTAAAACCATATGATATTCCTGCAGGGCTTAAGGCATCTTCTCCTTGCGCACTGTCCCAAACACCATTATTGTTATTATCCCTGAAAACAAACAGATCGATCCAATGTAAAGGAGTTATGCCAATATTTTTACCTGTTATATTAGCGTTTGTAACTGAGGCTAAAACAGGATTTGGAGTAGTTGTTTTGTAATTATTGGGTGAATTATCTGCGCTGCCTGCTCCAGGGATTGTTGTTGTTATTTCATAATTGTGTCCGGAAACAGCATTTATAAGCATATAGGTTCCTGTGGATTGAACGTAACTAATATTTGCTTGAGGCACTGCCGTACCTGTTGTTATATCCCTTGCAGTAATAGTTATTCCTGTTCCGGTATAAGCTGTATCTGTTGCATCCCAAGTTCCATCGTGGTCCTTATCAAGGAAAATCCGTCCTGTTACCGTATATTTTTTGGGACAGGTTACAAGGTAAGGCAGAGCATAACTGCACCCACCGGATCTGTTGGAAGCATTAACATTTACAGTGTAAGTTGTCCCTGGAGTTCCTTTAAATGTTGTCAGGCCAGTTTCACCATTAAAAGAATAATTATAATAATACCAGTAAGCGCTACCGAGCCAAGCAGCTTGTCCTAATTCTCCTGTTGTACAACCTCCAGTACATGTGTAGTCTGTGCAATTATGTCCTCCCACGTATGCCGTACATAATCCGGTTTCCACTGTATCAACAGTTGTATCTCCCGGATAACTCATTACAACTTTTGCATAAAACCAATCAGGTTTAGATTTATCTTTTTTAACAACTTGAAAGTTAAAAATCAGATTATCTCCTGCACCCCTGCTTGCAGTCACCTGGCTTCCATTAACAAAGAAGGGGATGGTGCTATCATTGAGCGCTCCGCTCTCGCAGTCTGTTCCGGTAATTGTGCTTTTTACTACAGAACCCGATAGAGAAGCCCTGTACTTACACCTTATTTCTTTTGTGCCCCCATTTATATATCCATATAAAGTTACAAAATAATAATCTCTATTTACGGTGGAGGTGTTAAAGGTTGTTTTAACAGGGTCTAATTCGGGCAGTCCCATGCTTGTGTCGCTGGTTATTGTTCCGCAGCCTTTTCCATTCCATGCGGTTTCTTTAGAATTGCCCGGGTTTCCGGTGTAGGTTGCATGTCCTGTTCTGCATAAGAGAGTATTGCTTGAGTTTAAAATATCATAGGTAATGTAATCTGTCCCATAATTTGAAATAACGCTGCCGCTTATTGTTTCGTTCTCTGCGCAAGTAAAAGAGGGAGTATCAAACATAGCTCCAGTACACTGAGGGGGTTGAGGCGCACAGCTTGAGCATACGCTTGCTTGGCACCATCCGCCTCCGCAAGTCGGACAATTTCCTGCCTGTGCGCCGGTACAGCTGCAGGTTGTGACATTAACTACGCATTGTGGAGCAGTTCCGCCTGTTGAAAAGTTTGCAGAACCGCAGCTTTTTGCAGATGCCTGTCCGTCACTTGCCCAGTACGTTGCAGAAACTGTATAACTTGAAAGTTCGGAAAGCCCTGTAAAATCTGCAGTCGGACCATTATTTGTTCCTTTGTATTGCCCATTTAAAAACCAATTCACCCGGTCATAATGGCTTACATTGCCTGATGTAGAAACTGTTCCGCGCCCTGAAGTTGTGCTCGTTGAGACAGCTGACACCGAACAGGAAAAGGGAGTCAAAGTCGGGGTTGCAGTTGGAGGTGGAGGAGAGGTAGGAGTTGGGGTATTGGTAGGAGCGACACAACTGCTCTGACAGTAGCTTTGGGATGCGCCTTGTCCTTCTCCGGGGCTTAATTTTCTGCAAGTATAAGAAACAGGTGCAGGGCACGTATAACCGCAATTATATCCTTGGCAATAATAAGGCTGGGTTCCTCTATTAATGTTTGTACAGACCATTGTTACATTTGCGTCTCCTCCGGCGCAAGTCCCTTCTCCGCAGTCTGCATCAATAGAGCAACTTCCCGAACAGGAAAAAGAAGCCCTTGGACCGCTTATATTGCAGGTATTGTTTGGAAAATATTCAAGCTGATCGCATGAAAAAGATTTGCTTATATCTGTGTAATATCTAATATAAGCAGAATAAGTATTTGACGGAGCTCCGTTACATGTTTCTATCTTGCATTTGTTTGGATCATCTGGGTAGGTGTATGCAGGGTAAACTCCTGTACAAGCAGAAGCTTTACTTTTTATTAAAAGAAAAAAGACAACTAGAAAGAAAAAAACAAAAATAAATTTAATATATCTCTTAGAAGGAAACATGATCTTACTACAGTATCCAATAGCGTGAAGAATTTGTAAAGAGACTATCCCTTTTAAGGTTTTTCGAGCGAGAAATGAAAAGGACCTTTCCAAACAAGAGCAAGGTAATCAGGATTTGAGTCTGCTAAAATTTCATCCTTATAAGGTCCACCGGATAAGCTTGTCTTTATAAAGTCTGAGGTCATACTTATATTAAAATCTTTGATTATATTAGGATCATTAAAAGGTATCTCTTCGACATTTGGCCAAAAGAAGAAGAGTAGCATGTTGTTAATTTTCTGAACCCCCATTTCTCCTGCATAGTGATGTTCACCTCCATAAGTTATAGATCTATATCCACCTCCTGCTGGCGGCCAGGACCCGGGAGGAATTTCTGATTTTGAACCAAGGATTATAAATTTTGCATCGTTGAATCCGTTTTTTTCTCCATCTTGAGCAACGAGTCTTATAAGCTCTTCTTTTAAGGCAGGATCTATATCCACTCTTACTTTTGTCGAAAAGGTTTTTCTTGTCTCAACCTTATATTCTTTTCCATTAAGAGTTGTGGATGCAATGTCAGAAGTAGTTGTTTCCTTATTCAAAAGCCTGTCAACAGGATTTTCTCCCCCGACAGCTTGAGGATTTAATTCTCCTGTTAATGCATAAACCAATATATTTCCAGTGATTCCGATTTCAGTACCTCTAATCTGACTGTAAGTCATTGAACCCCGTTCAAATAACTGAACAAGAGTCCACTGCTTTATTCCGTCAGTAATTTGGATGGTCCAGTATGGTTCTGAAATGGGAAGCCCTAATTGACGATCTACTAATATCCCATTTTGTCCATAGTGGGATCTTTCATAATCAACAAATACACTGGGTACGTTGTGCTCATTTTTATAGGAAAGATATGGATCTGTACTAAATTGAACTTCGGGGACACCAGGGACAATAGGGGAAATACTTCCGTCTTTGCCTAATATTTCATTTACTACTCCAGTTTTTTTATCAAAAGTATTTTCACTCCCTTGAAGCGTTAACAGTTTTCTCATATCTAATATGCTTGGGGTTTCTGATCCTGGTTCTCCAAAGGTTTGCATTTCACGGATAAGTTTCTTCTCGTCTTCATTAAATTGAAAATATTCAATTGCATTAAGCTGAAGTCCTCGTTCATAGGTTAAATCCCTAAATAAGCTTTGTCTTACTGCTTCTCTGTTTTCTTCTTTTATAGCACATCTTTCATAAAGTGCTATTTCTTTTCCGTTTAAGCGGACCATTCCCTTAAAAACTCCTCTTGCATCGACATCTGACATCCCTGCGTCTTTCCATATTTGTTCATCGATGTCTACTATCCGCTGAAGAGAGTCAGTCAAGCTTTGAGAATATTCTACGCCTGGTCTTATGGTTTTAAATTCAGCTGCTTCTGCTTTTTTTGTTTCTGCTTGTGGAAGAGGAGGATTTTGGCCAAGTAATTCTGCTCCTTTATTTACTGCATTGATGAGAGGTTCAGCTCCAGTTGTTGCAATTGCAGCCGTACCTCCAACTGCCAAGCCTGTCTTTACACTTTTATTTATAAATTCTCTTCGGGTTAATTCTTTTTTAAAAAGCCTATTGAGCCAATTTTCTGCATTTTGTCCCATAGTATCTTTTTATATCAAACTGGCCGGTGGTTGTCAAGAAAGTTTACATTCTGCCTGTTACGGAAATGCGCGTGATTCTGAAAAGATCTCTTTGTGCCGGAAAGCAGTTGAAAGACATGGTGACAGTATTGCCTTTTTTCAAATCTGTGAGAGTTAGATCTTTTAAATTAACAGCATCATAAACAAGTCCCTTTTCCTCTTTTACTCTGAAAGTGTGTCCCTGGCCGCCTCTTATGGAATATAAATCAATACTTGCCGTATTATCCAGGTGAACGGTTACTTTGGTTATGTTACCCCGGAATGTCCCGATTATAGTTTTTTCATCCGCCTTTTTTACGTCTTCGACTAAAGGGTTTCCTTCTTTTTTTATCGAACAGGATTCAAGAGAGGGGGCAACAGAAGGTGTTATTTCAATTGCAATAGGGGTTGGTTTTGAAACAGTCTTAGGTGGCATATTATCCAGCCTTAGAATATTGAAATAATTGAGAGATGCGAAAACAAGAAACAGAAAAAAAACAAAAGAGGGGAATATAATCTTAGGATCTTTTACCCTATCCATAAACTCATGATAGAGAATTTAAAAAATCCTGTCAACAATAATACAAGCTTTGTTATATTCATTAATGTCTTTAGATTTTCACTAATTTTTCTTATCTCTAAAACCTTGGAAGCTTTACATTCGATTGCACAGAATAAAAAACGGAACGTAACTCACTGGGCAGAAGTTGTTGAGGTTATGGTAGGTTCTATTGTCGGGGTAATTGTAAGGTTTGATTTTTTAATCCTTAGTCTATTTAGCTCGTTTTTCATTTGAGCCATGTCCATTCTTATTTTTGCAAATTGAGCTCTCATATCTGCCAAATCCTTTCTCACTTTCACAAATGTGTCTTTATAATTTGTTGATTGTACTGTAACAGCATCGATTAGAGCTTTATCCGAAGCAAGAGTTGTATCTATGGTTTTTAGTCTGGAATTTATGTCATCCAGAAGTTTTTGCAGACCTGTTGTGTCTTTTCCCTCCGCTTTTAATTTGTCAACATAGGTTTGCAGTTTCCCTGATATGTTTGCGGAAGATGCGGAAAGTGTTTGAAGAGAATCAATAACAGCTGTTATTCTGATTTTCGGCTCAAAAATAAGGAAAATTCTGTAGTCTGTAACAATTTGCTTAACGTGCGCCGTTGCCTGTTCGACTGTTGTATCCTGTTCTATTATTGATTTTAAAGAAGTAAGGCCTGCTATCGCGTTTTGGATGGATGTTGTCAAAAATGTTTTGTCAGCATCTGTTATATGTTTTGCATTTTTAACTCTTTCAATAAGATTGTTAAGGGATTTCAGGCGGATATCTATCATGTTTTGGCCTTTCTGCTTAATTTTTGATAAGGCGTTTGCTTGTTTTTCTGCAGCTCTGGATGCGTTTGATGTGGATTTTAATTCAAGGTTTGCCTGCCTTTGCTCTTTTAACTTTAACTCTTTTTGAATAAGTAAGTCTTTTCTTGTTACTCCAATTGCCGGATCTGTTACATTTGTTGTTGAGCTTTCGAGGGCAAAAGCTTTATTTGTGTTAACAAGTAAGGCTATAAAAATTAAAGTTGACGCAATTAAAAACTTTTTCATATTAAGTAAGTGTTCAAAAACTCTCAGAATCTTCTTCGAGCGAACGGCAAGTCGGTAGTCGAGAAGTCTTCATTTGAAAAGTTCTCGACCCTTCGGCCTCGCTCAGGGCGGGCAAGCTCGAACAATAAATTCTTTGTCAATTCCTAAACTTGTACATCTTAAAGTCCTGTTGTTGAATCCTGAGCTGAATCTATCTTTTCTATTTTGGAAAGTTCGGTATCCATTTCTCCAAGAATTAGGTCAAGGTTTTGCTGCGATGCCGAGATGGTGTTTTCAGCATTGTCGTTGGTAATGGGAGCAGGAGTAGGGGAAACTATTTTTTTAACAACAGGGGTTCTTTTTATTATTTTTACCCCTTCTGTCTGTGAAGTTTTATTTCCGCTTAATGCTATAGAAAATGTCCCTAAAATAATAAGCAAAACAAACTCGCCCAGGAAAACAAACTTATATTTTAAAAGCGCATCTTTTATATTCTGGAGCATAAGGATATTATTAGATTAACACCCTTTAAAAGAATTTGTCAACCAGCCGCTTAATTAAAGTTTAATATCCGACACTTCCAGTAAAATGGAAGAAGTGAATCAATTA